>ENA-ORXM01005495-ORXM01005495.1-marine-metagenome-genome-assembly--contig:-NODE-5495-length-10000-cov-2.627633_pt1 | contig 10000 bp, 6 predicted proteins | sample MGYA00237867_ERZ511480 | MGnify/ENA primary metagenome ERZ511480 (study PRJEB26309, sample SAMN06266103) | marine metagenome | isolation source: Algal blade | place: United Kingdom:Sidmouth, United... | reverse complement strand
CAAACCCCAAACCCCAAACCCCAAACCCCTAGTAATAATAAATAAAAAATATATATATATATTTATAAAATTTATCATTTTTTGCTTATTTTCATTCCCTTAAATAATCCCTTATTTTATTTTTTCATCAATACTTCAAAAGTTTTAGATGCTTTATCTCAAAAGGAGGAATTCACTTTTGAAACTGCAAGACTTGGTGATATTGCTACTTTTAAAGTAAAAGGCCGAAGTGTGTTATGCTTAAAGCCATCTACCTATATGAATTTGAGTGGCAAGGCCCTAAAATATTGGATGGATAAAGAAAAGATTTCAAAAGAGAATATATTGGTGATTACCGATGACATCAATTTATCTTTTGGAACTTTTAGATTAAAAACCAAAGGCAGTGACGGCGGACATAATGGGCTTAAAGACATACAACAAGTGCTACAATCAAATCAATACAACAGATTTCGATTTGGAGTTGGTGCCGACTTCGGCAAAGGAAGACAAGTTGATTACGTTTTAGGAGAATGGAACGCTGAAGAAAAAGATCAGATGCCTGAGCGACTTGAACGCGCGACAGCACTTATACGTTCTTTTGTGTTAGCAGGTGTTAAAAACACCATGAATGAATTTAACAACACTTAAATCACAAAGCTCTAAAGTCGAATACTGCAGAATTCGACTTGTTACCTTCACCATCTATGGTGACCACACTCCAGTAATAAATCGTACTTGCCTCCACTGTTACATTGGTAGTTGAAACGGCTGCACTAGGTGACAAAAGCAAGGTTTCAGGAGGGTTTTGAGTTGAAAAGTAAATTTCATAACCCACAATATCATTATCAACATCTGCACCCGACCATTGCAAAGCAACTTCATTATTTTCATCTTTTACTACAGAAGAACCTATTTCAGGTGCTATTATTTCCGCTGGAAAAGGTGCATAAGTGGTTTGTGACCCCGAATTATAAAAAAGCCATGTTTCACTTGCAACCGATTCTAAAACAGCATCACTGATAGAGGTCACATTCCAAGAGTAAGGCACTCCCTTTTGCAAGGGCAATTTAGCAGCGGTAGCAGTTGTTGTTATTCGTTGCGTCGTATTCGCTGATAAGTTGGTCGCTCGTAATTCGTAACGGTCTGTGTTATTTGCCGCTTGCCATCGAAACTCCACTTCACTGGTACTACTAGACAAGGCTACGCCTGTAGTACATTCTGAGCTTTTTTCAGGAAAAACCAAAACGCTTCCCTCTGGCGGCAAGGGGTTATTCTTCTTTTTACATCCAAAGAGAAAAAGAGCACTGATACATATGATGCTGACTAATCTCATTTCTTAACTATTTTAGATGTTCCTTTAATATGTTCTGCTTCGTACTTCACAAAGTATAGTCCTGAATTCAACTGCACCAAATCTAAATCTATTGTCACCCCATTAACTTGACGAAGCTGGCTATAAATCATACGGCCATCAACCGAATATATTTGTATCAAAATCTCTTCAACAGTACTACCTAAACCAAGAGTTATCGTATCTGTAAACGGATTTGGATAAAATACAGGGTCTGCAGCATAGAAAAACTGTTCTTCATAAGTGCCTTTACAGGGTATGTTCGTGGTAATTTTTAATTCGTTACCACCATCTTTCAAGTTTAACGTAACGGAAGACTTTTCAGTTTGTGTAACCACCCCATTTAGTTCAATATTATACAGCAAGCCCCCTTGCAACTGCAGCTCAACCGAACTACCATCCAAAGAAATTTTAGAAGATACACTTAAAGGTTCTGGCTCGGTGACCACAATTTCAAAACATTGCTCTCTGTAATTTTCATCACCACTAGTAGCTGAAATACATAAATTATAGGTTCCCGCCATGACATCATTAAACACGTATTCTGATGTCGAAAAAGTATCTGAAATATTAACTCCGTTTCCAGTTATGGTTACGGCATAATCTGCAGTTAAATCGGCTTCAATCATTATAGACCCATCATTATTCTCTCGGCAGGTTTCACTTTCTACTTCTATGGTAAAATTTGTTGCTGGAAAAATGGATACCGCGCACCCTGACGCATCTACTGGTGTGTTTTCAGGGGTACCCAAACACAAATCAGGACCATCATCAAACACGCCGTCATTATCATCGTCAGGTCGAAATTGACCCTCCGCGCAAATTTCCATAGAAAAAGACTGAAATGCCCCACCGTCGGCAGGTGCGTTATCAGCAACAGTCAATATCCACGTACCTAAGGTAGATTCTCCATTAAAAGAAGCTAAAGACCCTTGCGGTTTAACTCTACCAGATACCGCCGGAGTGCCACCACATACTATAGCAGAACCAACATCATCAAAAATAGCATTAATGTCTCTAAACTCTTCACACATATTACTCATAAGCACAACCGATGTACCAGCAGGAGAAGTTAAGGTTATAGTTAAATCAGAAAGATAGGTATGATCTATTTCTAAGCTTACGTTAATATCTGCAACCGGTAAATCATCAAGAATAGTAATCTCTGAAGTTACCATTGGTGTGCCTGAAGAAGAAATAGCAGCAGGAAGTCCTTCCCCAATTACATCAATACAACTAAACTCGATAGTCGTAAAAGAGAAGGCCGCACCAAAAGTTCCTTCGCCACAACTATTATTTGGTTTAACACGCCAAAAATATTGCGTTTGATTGTTCAAATTTAATGGCACATAGTTGATATCAGTCAAGGTAGCTGTTTCAACAATCGACCCAAATCCAGCATCGGTGGCAATCTGAATATCATAGGAGGTTGCTAGAAATTCAGCTTCCCATTCTAACAAAATACCTGTAGGCGCATCTGTCAATCCGTCTGCAGGAGCGACTAAATTTATTTCTGTAAAACCGGTGTCATAAACATTCAAATTAAAAATCACCTCTTTTTGAATACTTGCTGTAGTAGCTAATACCTTAATAGGATAACTGCCAACCGCTAAGTTTTCGGTATCATTTAGTGTTAGATCTATTGCAGTATTGGTAGCGGTTGCCGTCTCCGGAAAAAAGGCAACATCTAAACCTAAAGGGGCGTCAACAACACTAAAGGTGGACTCTTCAACAAAGCCTTCAAAAGTGTTATAAACAAAAGGAACTACTAAAACATCTGCTTGACATACTTCTTGTTCAAGATCATTAAAACTTAAAACTATTTCCGAAGCTTCAATTTCAAAATCTGATGCATTAACAGCGAAGTATATATTGTCATCAGCCCTAATCATAATTCTTGCAGTAGTAGTGGCTTCTCCTGGTATTACAACATCATGACTACCATCGTTTACAACATTTTCAGCTAAAACAATTGGAAATGTCACACCGCCATCAGTAGATAATAATATCGTAACACTTTCAGTATTTATAGGTGCTCTGTTGGTATTACCAACATCCCATGTTATGGTTTGAACGGTACCAGCACCAGCCACAACATTACTACTTTGTGAGGTTACCACGAATGGCCCTGCACTATTTTCAACAAATACATTGACCAAATCAGAAACTACTTGCCCACCTGCTATAGCATTATCTCGTACGGTCAATGCAAAATTCATTTCACGTTCAACATCAGAAACCGTTTCCCAGGTAGAATTCACATTCGGATTTTCTTGCGTCAACCTTCCTGAAACAACACTCGAAAGCCTTGGGAAATATCGTGTGGAATCAACGCTTGGTTTTAGCGATCTGAAATTTGCTCCACTTGGGTTCAATGGCCCGAAAACAGATTGAGGCACAACACCATCATCAATTTGCTCCCAGGTATAGGTCAATACATCACCATCGGCATCTGTAGCATTTCCTGATAAAGAAAAAGCCGTTGATTTCGGAATTGTAAAACTACCAACGGGTGTAATAACCGGCGGCATGTTTGTTAAACTTATTTCTTCAGCACAAGTTGTTGATTTGATATAATCGGTAATTTGAACGATGGACATATAGTGAAAATAGTCTTCGCCCATTTGTGCTACATTATTGATACCAGTGATACCAGCATACCCCATTATGGAAGTTCCACTACCAGGTTCTACTTGCACTTGGGTACCTTCTGATTCAAAAGACCAGGTATGATTGGCACCAAATTGATGACCAATTTCATGCGCTACAAAATCAATATCAAAAAGATCTCCTTCAGGAACCTGACCTGTAGCATACGCACTACCCTTTCGGTTTTCCACGCAAACAGCACCAATAAAGCCAGCATTTCCATCACTCTGATTGGCCTGATTAAACAATATACCAACATCGTAATTAGCGCTTCCAATATTAGTATCTAAGGTATTCTGCACCTTAGCACTTAAACTACCGCTATAAGGGTCTGTTTCTGCATCTGTAAAAATTACCGGCTCTAAGCCAGATATAACCTCTAAGGTTACCGCTAAGTCGGTTTCAAAAACTTCATTAATTCTAGTTACCGTCGCGTTAATTGCCGCAAGAGCATCTACAACCGCTCCCCCATGATATGCCGTATATTCACCCGAGGCAGTTACTGCTAAACGATATTTGCGAAGAACTTGGTCATTAACCGTTTTATGTACCGAATGTTTAGAAACTTTAGAAACTGCTGATTGAGTTTCACATAAAAATTGTTCATTTCGCTTAGCATTCGGGTCACGCTGATATAATACATAATTATTGCCAGCATCTTTTTGCATGAAAAGGGTTTCCTCATTATTTGACTGAACCATCATACTCTGAATTCCCTTATGAGAAACACTAAATCTTATTCTTGTTTTAGCATCAATTGATCTACCGGAATACGATTTTATTTGAGAATATTTACGAGATAGTTCAGGGGAAAAAACTGGAGTTTCAAAAACCTTAAACGCAATTAATGACCCATTTTCATCAGGAAAATAAACCACAGTGGCATTGCCTTTACCTGCAGATACTGCTTTTAATTCCTGTTTAAATCGCACTTCATCAAAAGAAAATTGTTGCCCTTTTTCTACATCAAAACGCTGTGTAAAGCTTTTATCTATATTTTTCTGGACGTTTGCTTTTTGCCAATAACCTGTTTGAGCTGTACCGTAAAAGGATAGAAATACTATGGTAATTGTAAAAACAAGACGTAATTTTGCAGCCATTAAGGGGAATTTATCCAAAATCAAATATAATCCTTTTTATCGTTTTTGTAAGTGATAACAGTTCAAAGCATCTTTCAGTTCGACAAGGAACACGCCACTGCCATAACCATTGGCACTTTTGACGGTGTTCACATCGGACATCAAAAAATACTAGAACGACTAATTACTGATGCAAAAACTACTGAACTCAAGTCTACCGTAGTTACTTTTTTTCCGCATCCAAGAATGGTTTTACAAAAAGATGCAGACATCAAATTGTTAAATACCATTGATGAAAAAAAGTTGATTTTACAAAAATTAGGCCTAGACAACTTAATCATACATCCTTTTACCAAAGATTTTAGTCGATTAACAGCCACAGAATTTGTTCGAGACTTATTGGTAAATAAATTAAATACCAAAAAGATTATTATTGGTTATGATCACCGGTTTGGTAGAAATAGAAATGCCAATATTACTGATTTAATCAGTTTTGGCTCCACCTATGATTTTGAAGTTGAAGAAATTTCTGCCCAAGAAATTGATGATGTTTCAGTCAGTTCTACCAAAATAAGAAAAGCGCTTGCTGATGGTGATGTTGAAACTGCAAATGCATATTTGGGATATCAATATATGTTAACCGGCAGGGTCGTTAAAGGCAAAGGCTTGGGTCGGCAATTAGATTACCCAACCGCTAACCTACATATTGAAGAAACCTATAAATTAACCCCAAAAACGGGAGCTTATGTCGTTAAAAGCACTATTGATGGTGCTACAGTTTTTGGCATGATGAATATTGGGTTCAATCCGACGGTATCAGGTACAGCTAAAACTATAGAAATACATTTTTTAGATTTTGATCAAGATTTGTACAATCAAAAATTACAAATTGACCTCATTGCTAGACTTCGCGATGAACATAAATTTGAGTCGGTAGATGCCTTAAAAAACCAACTCTTTAAAGACAAAGAAACCACACGTTCTATAATAGCAAAATTATGAATACCATAAACCGCTTGCTATTCACTAAAATTGACAATTCCCCCTTACTTATTTTTCGTATTTTTTTTGGTATTCTAGTTGCTTTAGAATGTTTTGGAGCTATTGCAACAGGTTGGGTTAAACGCACCTTAATTGACCCCCAATTCACCTTTAACTTCATTGGTTTTGACTGGCTACAACCCTTACCGGGCTGGGGCATGTATGCCTATTTTATAGTGATGGGCACCTTGGGCGTAGGTATCGCTTTGGGTTATAAATACCGTTTAAGCATCATTTCGTTTACGGTGCTTTGGACAGGCGTTTATTTGATGCAAAAATCATCATATAATAATCACTACTATTTACTAGTATTGATCTCTACTTTCATGTGCTTTTTTCCAGCGAATAATAACTATGCTGTAGACGCTAAAAACAATGAAGCAATCAGAAAAAACGAAATGTATAGTTATGTCAAATGGATCATCGTTTTGCAGCTATTTATTGTTTACACCTATGCTTCGGTTGCCAAATTATATGGAGATTGGTTTGATTTAGGAATCATAAAAATACTAATGGCATCTAAGGCTGATTATTATATAATCGGAGACCTATTACAGCACCCATGGGTACATCACATCGTTGGTGTTTTTGGAATTCTTTTTGACCTACTAATTGTTCCCGCTTTACTTTGGAAACCTACCCGAAAGATTGCATTTTACATTTCTATATTTTTTCATTTATTCAACTCCATCGTATTTCAAATAGGAATTTTTCCATATTTATCTTTAGCATTTACGGTCTTCTTTTTTGAGCCCAAAACAATTCAAAAAATATTCTTTAAAAACAAAAAAACCTATATCAAGCAATATACTACAGCACCTTCTTTTAAAAACATGGTTCTCCTTCTTGGTAGTATTTATTTCATAATTCAAGTATGCTTACCGGTTCGTCATCACCTTATTAAAGACGATGTACTTTGGACGGAGGAAGGTCACCGATTGAGCTGGCGTATGATGCTGAGAAGTCGTGTTGGGAAGATTAAATTTCAAGTAGTAAATCACACCACAAATAACGAAAGCATCGTTAAAATTGATGAATACCTAACCAACAAACAACACCGAAGAATTGCTGCTTACCCTGATTTTATATGGCAATTTGCGCAACATTTAAAGCGAGAATACGCTGAAAAGGGTGAAGATATTTCTGTTTATGCGAAGAATTCAAAGGTTAGTATCAATGGAAAACCCTTTCGAGCGTTTATTAATCCGAAAGTAGATTTAGCCCATGCTGAATGGAATTACTTGTGGCATAATGAATGGATTTACCCTTCCGATAAAAAAGAATGAAACATAACTAGATTTCATTTTCATCATTCATAATTGTAAAGGTTTTATTGTCGTAGGATTAGTTTAAATTTGCATTTCAAATAAAATTATAATGCTACAATTACAGGCGATAAGAGATCATAAAGACACTTTCATTAATGCATTAAAAAAGCGAAATATCGATGGCGCTAGTTTATTGGAAGATGTACTTGAATTAGATGAAAAAAGAAGGGCTACTCAAACACAATTAGATGCCACTTTAGCAGATTCTAATAAATTATCAAAAGAAATCGGTTTACTTTTCAAAAGTGGAAAAGCTCAGGAGGCTAATGCACTTAAAGAGAAAACCGGCAGCCTGAAAGAAGATTCCAAACAATTAGGAGATACCTTACAGCAAATCACTGACGAATTGCAAGGTTTATTATACCAAATTCCGAATATTCCGCATGAATCTGTACCTGCTGGTAGTACCGATGAAGACAATGAAGAAATATTTCGCGAAGGAGATATTCCTACCCTAGTCAATGATGCACAACCCCATTGGGAACTCGCTAAAAAATACGATATCATCGATTTTGAATTGGGCGTTAAAGTTACCGGAGCAGGCTTTCCTGTTTACAAAGGTAAAGGTGCAAGATTACAACGCGCATTAATTGCTTATTTTCTAGATAAAAACACTGCAGCGGGCTATACTGAAATTCAAGTTCCGCATTTAGTGAATGAAACTTCAGGGTATGGTACAGGGCAATTACCAGATAAAGAAGGCCAAATGTATCATGTGGGTGAAGATGATTTATACTTAATTCCTACAGCGGAAGTGCCTATCACCAATTTATTTCGTGATGAAATTCTAAGTGAGCAAAAGTTTCCTATTTGTTATACCGCATATACCCCTTGTTTTCGAAGAGAGGCAGGTAGCTACGGGGCTCATGTTCGTGGTTTGAACCGTTTACATCAATTTGACAAGGTGGAATTGGTACGCGTGGAGCATCCTGAGAAATCATACCAAGCTTTAGACGGCATGGTGGCACATGTAAAAGATATACTTCGTGAGTTAAAACTACCGTATCGCATTTTAAGATTATGTGGTGGTGACCTGGGCTTTACTTCAGCTCTAACTTTTGATTTTGAAGTGTTTTCTACAGCTCAAGACCGTTGGCTAGAAATCAGTTCAGTTTCTAATTTTGAAACTTACCAAGCGAATCGTTTGAAACTGCGCTATAAAGATGAAAACGGAAAAAGTCAATTTGCACATACCTTAAATGGAAGTTCATTAGCGCTACCTAGAGTCTTGGCTGGTATTTTAGAAAATTATCAAACAGCAGATGGCATTCAAATTCCGGAAGTATTAATTCCATATTGCGGATTTGACAAAATAGAGTAGTTTAACTTCTGCTCGATATTATTAAGGCCTTAACAGAATCTTTTTTTAGGCTGAACTATATTTGTTAAATTTCTAGTATGAAGGCACTTTCCGTACTCCTCTTAATATGCTTTTCATTTTCAGCTTTCGCTCAAGATGATTTCTTAGCTAAACGGTACTTTGAAGATGGTGACTTCGAAAAAGCGGTTGTCTTTTACGAAAAACTCGTAGAAAAAGAACCACGAAGAACTGATTTTGCTGAAGGTTTGGTCGCTTGTTATCAACAACTTGAGCGCTACTCGGAGGCAGAACAATTTCTCTTATTACAAATTGAAAAAGGGCGCCCAAACCCAATCTTCATGGTTGAACTAGGGTACAATTACACCTTGCAACAATTTCCTGATAAGGCAAACAACTATTACGATCAAGCCATTGGCATGATTGCAGAAAATCCGAATTACGGATACGGCATAGGGTATCGCTTTCAAAAATATGCCCTACTTGGCTACGCCTTAAAAGCCTATGAAAAGGCGATGTCTCTGAATTCTAGTCTGGATTACAACTTTCAAATGGCGCGAATTTATGGTGAACAAGGCGATATTGATAAGATGTTTGAATCATACCTTACCCTCATTGGCAATGGTAAATCATCACTATCTAATGTGCTACGCAATTTTGATGATTTTATTACAGAAGATGCAGAGTATGTGAACAATATAAAGCTGAAAACGATACTTTTAAAAAAGGCACAGAAGGAGCCCAATATACTTTGGAATCAACTACTTAGTTGGCTATTTGTACAACAAAAGCAATATAACAGCGCCTTTCGACAAGAAAAGGCCATTTTCAAACGTCAAAACGGAGTATCACTTCAAAGGCTTGAAAATCTAGGAAATGTATCTTTAGAAAACTCCGATTTTGAAACGGCAAGCAATATTTTTAATTATATCGTTGATAATGCCACCAATGAAGTTTCGCAACTCATTGCCAAACTGAATATTATTGACATTGAATTAATTGATGCAGATACCAATCAATTGAATGCCATTCAAAAAAAATACGAGCAACTCACCATTGAACATGGCTATAAAAACCAAACATTACAATTGCAAATTGCCTATGCAAACTTTCTGACCTTTAAAAAAGATCAGCCAGAAGATGCTATCGAAATTTTAAAAAACAGCTTAGAGCTTCCTTTGAATGCCAGAGGTAAAGCTTTTGTTAAATTAGCTTTGGGTGATATTTTGGTCTATGATAAAAAGTTCAATGA
>ENA-ORXM01005491-ORXM01005491.1-marine-metagenome-genome-assembly--contig:-NODE-5491-length-10008-cov-2.581512_pt1 | contig 10008 bp, 13 predicted proteins | sample MGYA00237867_ERZ511480 | MGnify/ENA primary metagenome ERZ511480 (study PRJEB26309, sample SAMN06266103) | marine metagenome | isolation source: Algal blade | place: United Kingdom:Sidmouth, United... | reverse complement strand
TGATCTGGCGCGCTGACATCGCGAACACGGTTCATTTTGCGCAGCGATAGCAGCACTTCGCCTTGCGGCGTAGAGCCGCCGACAAGACCGGTATTGCCGCCCTGGGGCAAGATTGGAAGTTTATGCGTGGCGCAAATTTTAACAGCTTCGGCGACCTCTTCGGTCGTACGTGGCGTCAACATAAGCGGTGTTTTGCCGAAAAATTTATCGCGCCACTCAGACAGCCACGGCGCAATGATGTCTTGGTCCTGCGTCCAGATGTCCTTGGAAAGATTTGATTTTAAAACATCAAGTCCGGTGTCGGTCATGCCACCGTTTCATTTGATAATGCGCCGCGCAATTGCGCTTCGGTAATGTCGCCTTCACGCAATATCGTCAATTGATCGCCGATCACTTTAACGATGGTTGAGGGCTTGGCGCGCGCCAAAGTGCCGCCGTCAATGATGAAGCGAATATGCTCGCCCATCGCCTTATCAATTTCATGCGCGCTGCGCGCTTCAGGCTGTCCGGACAAATTCGCGCTGGTCAAAGCCAGCGGCAGATGGATGGACATGGCCGAGAGAAAATCAATGATCGGCGCATTCGGTCGGCGCAGAGCAATCGTATCATCCGGTCCGTAAACATGCGGGGCCAGACGAAACACCGACAGAGCCGGCATGACAATGGTCAGCGCGCCGGGCCAAAAGACCTCCATAAGGCGCCGCGCCGTCGGGCTGACTTCGGCGTAGCTGTCGGCGGCATGTTTATGCGCGAGGCAAAGCGGAAGCGGCTTGTCGAAACTGCGCTCTTTGAGGTTATATAATTTATCGAGCGCGTCAGGATCATCGGCTCTGGCGGCTATGCCGTAAACGGTATCCGTTGGAAAAGCGACAATGTCGCCGTTATAAAGTCCCTTCGTGGCAAGTGTGATCCCGGCTTCATTCAGCGGTAGAAACTTTTCCAAAATCTTCCCTTTCAGGCCATATGAGCTTCCCGGCTCAGCCTTCGTTAAATTCGGTCTCAATCCTGATTGTGACCTGATCCCCTATACCAAAACTAATTAAATGAGTCATGTTAAAATTGCTCCGCAGAAGGGTTGTCTCGGCTGAAAACCCCAATGTTTTGCCCGGATTTCCGAAGGATTTTCCGGCTCCGTAAAATTTAGTCTTTAGAGTCACAGGCTTAGTCACCCCGCGAAAGGTTAAGTCGCCGGTGATGTCCGCTGTAGAGTCTCCGGTTTTAATGATCTGCGTGGAGACAAATGTTATCTCGGGATAGCTATTTACGTCAAAATATCTGGAATCCGTTGCAAGGGTCTGATCAAAATCAGGCAAGCCGGTGCTGACACTGGCCGGGTCAATCGTGATGAAAACAGCGCTGTTTTCGGGATTGTCAGGGTCAAAATCGAGCGTGCCTGACGTTTTATCAAAGCGGGCCGTATAATTCGACAGGCCGGCATGGCTGAGCGACCACGTCACAGAGGTGTGCGTCGGATCCAGCGTATAATTGCCCGCCGGCGCGGCGCTCGGGGTCAATTCCGGCGTGCTCGCGCAGGCTGAAAGCACCATCGCAACAGCTAAAAGGCCGACGCAGCGGCGAGAATATTGCGCAAAAAACATGTTAAAACCCTTTTCATATCTGCAATCACCAGTATAGGACAAAGTCCGGTCTTCGCCTATGGGGCGAATGCGCCGGTTACGCATTACGGTCGACAACAGGCCATGTCATAAATTGAAGGCAGATTTAAATGGCAAAGTCAAAGACCACAGATCAGCCCGGCGACGCCGCTAAGGGTAAAAAAGAGAAGAAAAAGGCCACGCTGGCCTCAGAGCTGCGGTTTTACGGCTTCTTTTTGCTCGCCTATTTGCTCTTCATCACATTTGCCTGGGGCCAGTACCGCATCCCGTCCGAGTCGATGCAGCCTACCTTAGAGGTTGGCGATCGGCTTTACGTGTCTAAATTTGCCTATGGCTATAGCCGCCACGATCTGCCCTTTGGCGGGAAGATGAAATTTCTGGGTGACGGCGTGATTAACGCCTCCCTGCCTGAGCGCGGCGACGTTGTCGTCTTTCGCAATCCGAAAACCGAGATTGTCATGATTAAACGCGTCGCCGGCCTGCCCGGTGATGAAATCCAATACAGAGCCGGACGGCTTTATATTAACGGCGCCCGGATTGAGCGCGAGGAAATTGAAGAATTTCTTTACCGCGAATATCAATCAAATGGCGTAAAGCCCGGCAAAGTCGTAAAAATCACAAAATATCAAGAACAATGGCCCGGGGAAGAAAACCCGCATTTCATCTATGAGCAGTCCGACACAGAGATGAATGATCAACGCGGCCCATTTGTTGTTCCCGAAGGCACATTATTTTTCGTCGGCGATAATCGCGACAACTCAACCGACAGCCGCGCATCGGGCGGCCCGGGTTTTGTGCCCATGTCCTTTGTCATTGGCCGCGCCGAAATGATGGTGCTGTCCTTTAACCGCTGCAAAGAAGAAGAAGGCCTGCGCTGCCCGGGAAGTCGCTGGTTTATTAAATTATGATCCGCCTCAAACCGGTAAATCATGTATTAGCCTGCGCGGTGACGGCGCTCATGATTGGCGGTTGCGGATTTATGGTGTCGCTATATAGAATCCCCAGCGAATCTATGCTCCCGACACTCTGGCCCGGCGACCGCCTTGCCGCTCCAAAAATTCCCAACCCCGAAAACTTTGAATATGAGCGCGGTCAGCTCTTGGTGTTTAAAAGTCCGAAATCCAGTATAGTTATGCTCGCGCGCCTAATTGGCCTTCCCGGCGACGAAGTGGAGTATCGCGCGGGGCGATTATATCTTAATGGCGAGTTGGTTGAGCGCACTCAAACCTCTATGCATTTATACCGCGAAACCGGACGGAACGGGCTTAAAGGCCAAGTTGTCAGGGTTACGGAGTATGAAGAGGCTCTCCCCGGATCGACACGCACATATCGCATCTATGAGCAAAACGATACCAGCATGAATGACATACGCGGCCCGTTCACAGTGCCCGAGGGCCATTTATTCTTCCTCGGGGATAATCGCGATAATTCTACAGATAGCCGCAGTCCCTATCTCGGATTTATTCCATACGGCGCAATAAAAAACATCGCAAAAAAAGTCACTGTGCCAAGTCAACAGTGCAAGCAAGAAGATGGGCTTTACTGCCCGGAAGACAGAGTGCTGTCCGATTTATAAGGGGCGACTCGATTTTTAGCGTAATTTATGCTATGCTCCGGCATGGCTTATTTTTCTAAACTCTCCGCATCCCTATGCCTGACCGTCGGCATGGCTCTCAGCATATTTGCATTTTCAGCGCCCGCGCAGGCAAGTTCTGTGACGGTTTACGGCAGTAATGCCGATGCCCAGACATGTTACAAAGCGGCATTAATGGAACGTGCGTCATTGAGAAATATTGAAGCGTGCAGCGACGCGCTGGCGAGCGTGGATTTGTTTAAACGTGACCGCGCCGCCGTGCTGGTCAATCGGGGCATTCTTCACAAGCTTGATGACAATATTGAAGGGGCGTGGTTTGACTATAAGGCCGCGCTGAAGATCAATCCAAAACTCCCCGAAGCCTTAGCCAATCGCGGCAATCTCTATTTTCTGGCCGGCTTATTCGACAAGGCCATGGCCGACTATGACAATGCCATGGAATACGGCATTAAGAACCAAGGCCCCGTGCGCCTGAACCGCGCCATGGCGCTGGGGTGGATGGGCAAAGACAGTGAGGCCCGCGCGCAATTTGAGGATGTGATCGCGCGCTATCCCGACTGGCAACTCGCCAAGGATAATTACCGCCGCTATCAAGAGCGCATGGCGGAAAAAGCCGCGGAGCCGGAGACAAAAATTTCCGGCTAGCCCATCTAAACCCTTGCCCGCAGCCCGCGCGCTGAATAAGACGCGCTATGGGAATAAAACGGCCACTATCAGACCCCAAAGATGTCATCGTGATAGCGCGTCACGGCAAGCCCGCCCTGTCGCGCAAAGTGCGTTTGAGCTGGCGCGAATTTCGCGCCTGGTGGGGGAAATATGATGAAGGCGGTCTGGCCGAGATTCAAAAAATCCCTCCTAAAATTCAAGCCATTGCCCAAGAGGCGGATATCCTCATTTCAAGCTCGCTGCGCCGCGCCAAGGAAACAGCTTATCTATTGCGTGGCCGCGAGGCTGATATCGTCGATGAGGTCTTTGTCGAAGCGCCTTTGCCGCCGCCCCACCTTCCCTTTTTTAAACTCAAGCCCAAGACATGGGGAACGCTGGCGCGCATCTGCTGGTTTTGGGGATTTCCCGACGATATGGAAAATGTCCATGACGGTCGTAAACGCGCCGCCAAAGCGGCAGATATCCTCGAAGGTCACGCGGCAGGCGGCAAAACCGTGGTGCTGACCGCCCATGGCTGGTTTAACCGCATGATCAAAACCCATTTGCTGCGTCGCGGCTGGGTTTGCGTGAAAGATCAAGGCGATTTGCACTGGAAATTTCGGCGCTATGAGCGCAAAACAGATGAAACACAAAGCGAGTAATTATGGCCGATAAACCGATTAAAGATCTAAGCTTCGAAGACGCCCTGCGCGAGCTTGAGGGCCTCGTCAATCAGCTGGAGCGCGGAGACGCGCCGCTGGAAGACAGCATTAAAATTTACGAGCGCGGCGCGGCGCTGAAAGCCCATTGCGAAGCCAAGCTCAAAGCGGCGCAGCTTAAGGTCGAAAAAATCGTGATGGGCCCGGACGGCGCGCCGTCGGCCGAGCCTTTTGACAGCTAATCCGCGTGAGCGATTTTAAATCTGAAATAACGCAATTTGCAGCCCGTTTTGAAACGCGCTTTGAAGGCTACCTGCCGGCGCCTATGGGGCTGAAAGCGCGCATCGCCGAGGCCATGCGCTATACGGCGCTGGGCGGCGGGAAACGGCTGCGGCCCTATTTTGTGGTCACCACCGCCAATATGCTGGGCTATGACGCCGAGCCCGTCTGGCGCATCGCAGCGGCGCTGGAATGCGTCCATGTTTACTCTCTGGTTCATGACGATTTGCCCTGTATGGATGATGATGATCTGCGGCGGGGCAAGCCCACCGTCCACAAAGCGTGGGACGAGGCCACCGCCGTGCTCACCGGAGACGCGCTACTCACCCATGCTTTTACCTTAATGAGCGCGCCGATGGGCGGTGTTGACCCGCATCTTCAGCTGTCTCTGGCCGCAGAGCTGGCGCTTCGCAGCGGCGAAGAGGGCATGATTGGCGGACAGATGATTGATCTGTCCATGAGCGAGCATCCCCAAGACGAGGCGACGATCACGCGCTTGCAGGATCTGAAAACCGGCGCGCTTATTCATTACGCCATCAGCGCGCCTGCGCGGCTGGCCGGCGCAAGCCAGGCGCAATATGACGCCCTGTCCAATTACGCCAAACGCGTCGGTCTGCTGTTTCAAATCACCGACGATCTGCTCGATGTTGAAGGCGACGCGGAGCTTATGGGAAAAGCTGCCGGAAAAGATGATGACCACGGTAAAGCCACATTCGTCTCTATTTTAGGTGTGGACGGCGCAAAGGCGCGGGCGCAAGAGATTGCGCGCGCGGCGATCGCGGATTTGGACGGGTTTGACGGGCGGGCGCAGCCGCTACGAAATGCCGTAAACTTCGTGCTGGAGAGACGGGCATAAATGTGCTTCTAAGAGGAACACTATAGGATTTTATATGACGACGGATTGCTCACTTACCCGCAGCCGAGAGCTGCTGGACACGGTCAAAAGCCCCGCCGATATTCGCGATTTTTCCAAAGAGCAGCTGCAGCAGCTCTGTGACGAATTGCGCAGTGAAGTGGTCGATACCGTCTCTGTGACAGGCGGCCATTTGGGCGCGGGTCTGGGCGTGGTTGAATTAACCGTCGCGCTGCATCATGTGTTTGAGACGCCCAAAGACAAGCTCATCTGGGACGTCTCCCATCAATGCTATCCGCATAAAGTCCTGACCGGTCGCCGCGAGCGCATGGGAACCATTCGCCAAGGCGGCGGGCTCTCCGGATTTACCAAACGCACCGAGTCAGAATTTGACCCGTTCGGCGCGGCCCATAGCTCGACCTCGATTTCTGCCGGGCTGGGCTTTGCCGTCTCGCGCGATCTGCAGGGCGAAGATAATAATGTTATCGCCGTCATTGGCGACGGCGCGATTACCGGCGGCATGGCCTATGAGGCGATGAATAATGCCGGCGCGATGGATAGCCGCCTGATTGTGATCCTCAATGATAATGACATGTCGATTGCCCCGCCAACGGGCGCGATGAGCGCGACTCTGGCGCGCATGGTCTCCTCCTCCAGCTATCGCAAAGTGCGCAATATCGGCAAAGCCGCCGTCAGCGGCATGCCGGACAGTATTAAAAATACAGCGCGCAAAACCGAAGAATATGCGCGCGGCATGGTCACGGGCGGAACATTGTTCGAAGAGCTGGGCTTTTATTATGTCGGGCCGATTGACGGGCACGATCTGGATCACTTGCTGCCGATTTTGAAAAATTGCCGCGATATGAAAAACGGCCCCGTGCTGATCCATGTGGTGACAAAAAAGGGTAAAGGCTACGCGCCTGCCGAAAACTCGCCGGATAAATATCACGGCGTATCAAAATTTAATGTCGTCACAGGCGTGCAAAGTAAATCCACGCCCAATGCCAAAAGCTATACGCAAGTCTTTGGCGAGCAGCTCTCGCAGCAGGCTGAAACTGATGATAAAATCGTGGCCATAACGGCCGCTATGCCCGGCGGAACAGGCGTTAAAATATTTGGCGCCGCCCATCCGGATCGCACCTTTGATGTCGGCATTGCCGAGCAGCATGCCGTGACATTTGCGGCCGGACTGGCCGCTGATGGCATGAAGCCCTTTGCCGCGATTTATTCCACATTTTTGCAGCGCGGTTATGACCAAGTCGTTCATGACGTGGCCATCCAAAAACTGCCCGTGCGCTTTGCGCTGGACCGCGCAGGTTTGGTTGGCGCAGACGGGCCGACCCATGCGGGCAGTTTTGATATTGGCTATCTTGGCGCCCTGCCCGGCATGATTTGTATGGCCGCCGCCGACGAGCTTGAACTGGCCCGCATGATTAAAACTTCCGTCGATTATAGCGACGGCCCGATTGCCTTTCGCTATCCGCGCGGCGAAGCGACAGGCATTGAAATTCCGGACATCATTAAACCGCTTGAGATCGGCAAAGGCCGCATCATCAAAGAAGGCACGAAAATCGCGCTTCTGTCCTATGGCACGCGTTTGGCCGAGGCGGTTATGGCTGCCACGCAGCTGGATAATCTGGGCTTGTCGACCACCGTCGCCGATGCCCGTTTTGCCAAGCCTCTGGATCGCGACCTCATTGCGCGCCTGGCCGATGAACACGAAGTTCTGATCACGCTCGAAGAGGGCGCGGTGGGCGGCTTTGGCGCATTCGTCATGCACGCTCTGTCCGATATGGGCCGCTTTGATAATGGATTGAAATTCCGCTCTATGACCCTGCCCGATACATTCATCGATCAAGACACGCCCGCCAAAATGTATGAATATGCCGGCCTGACATCCGACGCCATTGTCGAGAAAGTCTTCTCTATCATTGGCCGGGATATGCGCGGCGCGCAAATCCTTGCTTAGACTTGATCAAGCCCTCGTTTCGCGCGGGCTGATTGAAACGCGCAGCGCGGCCCAAGCCGCGATTAAATCAGGCAATGTTAAAGTGAACGGCAAAGCCGTGCGCAAATCTGCGTTCAAAGTCAGCGAGGGCGACACTCTCGAGGCCAAAGCGGCTCATCCTTATGTCTCGCGCGCGGCGTTAAAACTTGAAGCCGCGCTGGAGGCTTTTGGCGTTAATCCGAGCGGGAAAATCTGTCTGGATATTGGAAGTTCAACGGGCGGGTTTAGCCAGCTTCTCGCTCTGCGCGGGGCGGATAAAATTTATGCCGTGGATGTGGGGACGGACCAATTACACCCGTCCCTGCGTGATGAACCGAGAATCATATCGCTCGAGCAGCAGGACGCGCGCACATTAACGGCGGCGATTATCCCAGAGCCGATTGACCTTCTGGTGACCGATGCCAGTTTTATTTCCCTGACGAAAGTCCTGCCTGTCCCGCTGCAATTCCTAAAGCGCGGCGGCGAGGCCATCCTGCTTATTAAACCGCAATTTGAACTTGGCCCGGACGCCCTAAATAAAAAGGGTGTCGTCAAAGATATTGAGCGGGCCGAGGACGCCCTGCGCCTGATTAGCGCGTGGATGGTTGATTACGGCTTTGCCGTGAAAGGGCAAATAAAAAGCCCGATCCGCGGGGGATCGGGCAATTCAGAGTTTTTAATTTACGCGATTAAAGCCTAGTGGCCTCTGCGGCGGCGTCTGTCGCCATCTCCGCCTCTGCGGCGACGGTCGCGAACAACGCGGCGACGGACAGATGGGCGGTAATAATTATTCCGGAAATTTGAGCGTCCGTAATAACTGCTGCGTCCATAATTTCCAAAGCCTAGATTAATGCTGACGGCTGGGCGCGTGCGCACAGTGTTGTAATATACTGGCTGCGAATAGACGGGTCTTTGATAGTAACCACCATTATAATAGCTGGTCGCCGGCTGATAAGTCTGCGTGTAGACAGGTTGTGATTGATGATAATGCGTCGTCGGCTGCTGATAATATCCAGACGATTGACCATAGACGACAGGTTGTTGCTGATAATATCCGCCTTGCTGATAACCGGTTGTGTAACCACCATTGCTATAGCCGCTGTGGCCACTGCGGTAATTGCCGCCAACTTGAGAACCGATGAGGCCGCCAACAACTGCGCCAATGGCCGTACCTTCATCTTGAACGCCGGAGCCCGCAACATTGGAGCCAATAACGCCGCCGATCACTGCGCCGACAAGACCGCCTGCAACTTGGCCGCCCCTATTGGTTTGCCCTTGATGCTGATGCGCGTATCCATTGTCATGCGCGCTGGCAGATGTTGCCATAAGAAAGCTCGCCGCAGCGGTAATTGAGAGTGTAAGTATTGACTTCATTGAAGACCCCTTTTTCATTATTTACTGCACGCCAAAGCAATCCGTCAGTGCAGTTTCCGTACCTAGAATAGTAAATAAAGTCTGAACAGAGGCTGAAGCCAATATGAACAAAAACGGCCCCCACCGCGAAGGTGGAGGCCGTATTATTTCGTCCGCTCGGCGGACATTCAGTCTGTTCAGGCTAGTCGCAATGACAGTTCGAACCTGTGCTGTGCGAGCCGTGATGACCGTGTGATCCATGCGACGTCCCACATGATGAATAGCCCGTGCTGGTGCTTGAACCATATGTGACGCCCGTATCGTATGACGATGTTGAGCCATATGTGACGCCGGACTCATATGATGTTGATCCGCCGTAAGTCACGCCTGAGTCATAGCTCATGGAGCTTGTTTGCATGCAGGTGCCGTCTGATTGCGTGGTTGTTCCCGCAGGGCAGTCAGCTGTTTGCATAGGCGCGCTATATGTCGGCGCCGGAGCTGTGTATGTCGGAGCCGGGGCCGTATATGTCGGCGCAGGCGCAACGTAGGTGTTGGCGCTATATGTTGGCGTCGGGTTATATCCAATTGATCCACCTTGCAGGCATGATCCGTCAGACTGCGTTGTCGTTCCCGATGGGCACGGGACAGACTCATATGTGCTCACCGTTTCAGTCATCTGATAGGGCTCAGACACAACTGGCGCAGGCGGCGTATATGTGACCGGCGTCGGAGCCGTGTAAACGCGTGTGGTTGTTGGCGCTTGATAAGTTTGCACTGTGGTTTGAACAGGCGCTGGCGCAACGTAACGCGGCGCAACAACGACAACACGCGGCGCTTGAACCGGCGCAGGCTGCTGAACTTGAACAGGAACATGCGAGACTGTCGTATAGCTACGCGTCTGAACCGGACCTGCCACATATCCGCCATGCGAATATCCTGTGGGGCCTGCGACAGGCGCGCCGTAACCAAATCCGCCCGCTGGAGCGCCGTAACCAGTATTTACAGGATAAGAGCCGCCGCCA
>ENA-ORXM01005490-ORXM01005490.1-marine-metagenome-genome-assembly--contig:-NODE-5490-length-10008-cov-3.720975_pt1 | contig 10008 bp, 9 predicted proteins | sample MGYA00237867_ERZ511480 | MGnify/ENA primary metagenome ERZ511480 (study PRJEB26309, sample SAMN06266103) | marine metagenome | isolation source: Algal blade | place: United Kingdom:Sidmouth, United... | reverse complement strand
GACATACGCATGAAGGTGGCAGCGGACGAAAGTTATTTGAAGGTTTAGGAATTGCGAATGATTTGGTACTTTTTGAGCAAAATCATGACGGTTATGACCACAACATTGTAGGTGATCAACATTTTAAAATGCCAGCAGGTGTTGAGCATTTGAAAGCAGCATTGCAAGCAAAATATCCTTCCGAAAAGCGGGCTATTGCGCAGTATTTGTGGATGGTGGAGCAAGTGCATCAGGAACTGCACGATGCCACAGTTATCGATAGTTGGAAAGACATTATAACGATGCCTTTTCGGACTCGACACATTGGTCGGATGGGCTGGTGGAAGTTGAGGAAAGTGCAGGATTTTTATTTGAAAGACCCATATTTAAAGACCTTTTTGGCATTGCAATGCGGAAATTATGGGCTGTCACCAAAAGATGCGCCGTTTGTCGTACATACCGTTTTAGCAAATCATTGTATGTCAGGCACGATGTATCCGCGCGGTGGAGGAGCGGCGATTGTGAAAGCTTTTACTAAAAATATTAAAAAATTAGGTGGAGAAATTCGTACAAGTGCAGGCGTGAAAAAGGTCATTATTGAAAAGGTTGAAAATGGCTATCAAACAACAGGCGTTGAACTACATACTGGTGAAAAATTATTTGCCAAGCACATTGTTTCAAATGCTGACCCACACCAGACTCTTTTTAAAATGGTTGGTGAAAGTTTTTTATCAAAAAAATTATTAAAAAAGCTCAACAGCACAAAATATACCGCCGCTGCTTTAAATTTATTCCTTATTGTAGATATGGATTTGCGAAAAGCAGGCATGGATTCAGGGAATATTTGGTATGCGGAACAACCTGATTTAGACGCAGTTTTTTCCCAATTTATGGAAAAGGATATTCTGAAAAAAGAAGATTTTCCAGCAATGTTTATCACTTCGCCGACGCTGAAAGACCCCGTTAGTTTTGATGGAAAACATCATACGGTAGAGGCGATTGCTTTCGTAAATTACGCCGCTTTTGAAAAATTTGAAAATTTGAAATACGGCGAACGCAGCGAAGAATATGAACTTTTTAAAGAAAAAATCATCGCTAAAATGTTGCGAACAGTAGAAAAATGCGTGCCTGGTATCACGAAAGGAACAATAATGGCAGAATTGGGAACGCCCACAACGGCGAATCACTATATCAACTCAACGGAAGGAAATAGTTATGGCCCTTCTATGATTTTATCGCAATTGGGTCCGCTGCGATTCAGCCCCAAAACGGAGATTGACAACTTGTATCTTTGTGGCGCAGCAACACTTTCACATGGTATTTTAGGGGCAGCAAATTCTGGCGTGATTACTGCCGCCAATATCTTAAATTGCTCACAAGAAGATTTGTTGAATAATAAGGGAGGACAACATTTGAGAACCTATTTAGCCGAAGATGATACCAATTGGCCCGATTGGCTGAAAAAGAAGCAGAAAATCCGAATATTGCGAGGTGAAAGAAAAGTTAAACCAATTATCATTTAAATTGTTAGAACAAATTACTTTACCTTTGCGCTCATTAAGGAGACTTCTTCTCACTTCCAAACCTTCTTAATTTTACAAAATCTTCAATAATTAAGTAGCATTACCACGTAATCGAAAACAAGAAATTTGGTACAAGGAATAAAAATAGGGAATCAAGACATTACTCTGGAAGACTTTCGTCAAGTGTTGTATCAATCTGCGAAAATATCGCTGACAGATGAGGCATTGGTACGGGTCAATCGCAGTTTTTCTTTTCTAAAAGATTTCTCCAAAGATAAGGTTATTTATGGTGTCAACACGGGATTTGGCCCAATGGCTCCCTACATTATCAAAGCCGACCAATCCAAAGCACTACAATATAATTTGATTCGCAGTCATTCGGCTGGAACGGGAAAAGTGTTGCCAATGGATTGTTTGAAAGCGACTTTATTAGCACGTTTGGGTAGCTTAATTCAAGGACATTCTGGCGTACATGAAGAAGTCGTTTTACTGTTGCAAACCTTGATTAATGAAGACATTCGCCCCGTAATTTATGAACATGGTGGAGTAGGGGCAAGCGGCGATTTGGTACAATTGGCACATTTGGCCTTGACGATGATTGGAGAGGGCGAAGTCGTGTACCAAAATGAAATTCAGCCAACAGAAAAAGTTTTTCAAAAATTAAATATTCAACCGCTAAAAATGCACCTGCGCGAAGGTTTGGCCTTGATAAATGGGACTTCGACGATGACGGGGATTGGTGCAGTTAATTTATTAAAAGCTAAAGAATTACTACGTTTGCAGGTGTTGGCTTCTTCAATGGTGACGGAGATTGTGGAAGCGTACGACGACCATTTTTCCAAAGAACTCAATCAGGTAAAACGGCATCATGGGCAACAAGAAATTGCGGCAATGATGCGCGATATTTTGGACGGCAGTCAGCGAACTCAACAGCGATATGGTCAATATCATGCTATCAAATTAAATGGAGTCAAAAAAGTCGATAATAAAGTGCAGGAGTTTTATTCTTTGCGTTGCGTTTCGCAGATTTTAGGCCCTGTTTTGGATACAATTAACAATGCTGAAAAGGTCGTTGAGGAAGAACTTAATTCAGCCAATGATAACCCAATTGTGGATGTCGAAAATGGTAGTGTTTTTCACGGTGGAAATTTCCATGGAGATTATATTTCTTTGGAAATGGACAAGTTGAAATTGGCGATTACCAAACTGTCAATGCTGGCAGAACGGCAACTGAATTATCTATTAAATGACAAACTCAATGGCATTCTACCGCCGTTTGTAAATATGGGAACATTGGGATTAAACTTTGGAATGCAAGGTGCACAATTCACCGCCGTTTCGACCGTAGCGGAAAATCAAACGCTCTCCAATCCAATGTACATCCACAGCATTCCTAACAACAATGACAATCAAGATATTGTAAGTATGGGTTCGAATGCAGCGATGATGACACATCGAGTAATTGACAATACTTTTGAGGTGCTGTCGATTCATTTTATGACGATTTTACAGGCGATTGATTGTTTGAAAATTCAAGATAAACTCGCACCGACGACCAAAGCATTTTATAAAGAAATGAGAGCAATTTTTCCAGTTTTTGTAGAAGATGGAACGTTGTATGAAGATATAAAACGGGTGAAAGAGTTTTTGAAAAATAGAGTGGAACAGGGGAAGGATGTAGTGGTGGAAAGGTAGATTTGTTTAAATTTATAATTTTTAACAAAAATAAATCAAAATCAAAATGTAAATTGAAATCAAAAATAGCACAGTAGCCAGTTTTGATTTCAATTTACATTTTGATTTTGATTTTTTGAAAATTTGGTATTTAGAATTACTCATTACAAAAGTATTATGGGGTTCTTGCCACGAAAACGAAACCATGAAATACGCATTAGTCACCGGCGGTTCTCGCGGCATCGGACGGGCTTGTTGCCAAGAGTTGAGTCGCATGGGCTACCACGTACTCATCAATTACCACAACAACGAAGCGGCGGCAAAAGAGACGCAGCAACTACTCGAAGCAGCGGGTGGCAGCGGTGAAATTTTACAATTTGATGTAGCCGACGCAGATGTTACTAAAGCTGCTCTCGACAATTGGGTAACTACGAACAAAGACCGCGAACCAAAAGGTGCAGTCATCGAAATTATCGTCAACAACGCAGGCATTCGCAAAGACAATTTGATGGCGTTGATGCCTCGCGAAGATTGGCAGGAAGTACTGGACATTCACCTCGGCGGTTTTTTCAATGTGACCAATGTTTTGTTGAAACATTTGATTCGACATCGCTACGGACGCATCGTAAATGTGGTCTCGTTATCAGGTCTAAAAGGTATGCCGGGACAGACGAATTATTCCGCAGCAAAAGCAGGCGTAATTGGTGCAAGCAAAGCACTTGCACAGGAATTGGGACGGCGAAAAATTACGGTAAATTGCGTTGCACCTGGTTTTATTGCGACCGATATGACAGAAGATATTGAAGAAGATAAATATAAGGCGTTGATTCCGATGCGGCGATTTGGGCAGGCAGAAGAAGTAGCGAAAGTTGTGGGTTTTTTGGCATCGGAGGGAGCGAGTTACGTGACGGGGGAGGTGATTTCGGTGAATGGGGGATTGTATACTTAAAAATTATAAATGAAACGAGTCGTCATCACAGCAATGGGCATTTACTCCTGTCTCGGCAAAAACTTAGACGAAGTACGGGAGTCATTAATCAATGGAAAATCTGGAATTGGTTATGACCAAGAACGGGTAGATTTTGGCTATCGTTCAGGTTTGACTGGAGTAATTGAACGTCCAAATTTGAAGGGTGTGTTGAAACGACGAGAGCGCATCCAATTGTCTGAAGAAGCAGAATATGCTTATATGGCAACGGCAGAAGCTTTGGAAATGGGCGGCTTGGATATGGATTATTTTGAAAAAAATGAAGTTGGGTGTATTTATGGAAATGATAGCTCGGCGGCGGCAGTAGTGGAAGCGACGGATATTGTGCGGGCGAAAAAAGACACGACGTTAATTGGTTCAGGCTCGATTTTTCAAGCGATGAACTCGACGGTCAACATGAATATTTCCACGATTTTTAAGTTGCGAGGCATCAATTTTACGATTAGTGCCGCTTGCGCAAGTGGCTCACACAGCATCGGTATGGCATATCTATTGATTCGGACAGGCTTGCAAGAAATGGTGGTTTGTGGCGGTGCGCAAGAAGTCAATAAATATGCGATGGGAAATTTTGATGGCTTATCAGCATTTTCGATACGCGAAGAAGCAGAGAAAGCATCACGCCCGTTTGACCGCGACCGCGACGGTTTAGTGCCAAGTGGTGGAGCAGCGACGGTGATTTTGGAGAGCCTGGAAAGTGCAAAACGGCGAGGAGCGACGATTTTAGGCGAAGTGATTGGTTACGGATTTTCATCGAATGGCGCACACATTTCTGCGCCAAGTGTCGAAGGGCCAGTACGGTCGCTACAAATGTCGCTCAAAGATGCAGGAATTTTAGCAAAAGATGTTGATTATATCAATGCACATGCTACGTCCACGCCCGTTGGCGACAAGTCAGAAGCGGAAGCCTTGCATAGTGTTTTTGGCGACAGCCGCCCGCCGGTGAGTAGCACCAAATCCATGACAGGACACGAATGTTGGATGGCAGGAGCGAGTGAAATGGTGTATAGTTTGTTGATGATGCACCATGATTTTATTGCCCCTAATATTAATTTTGAAAATCCAGATGAGGCTTCTGCCAAACTAAATATTGCGGATAAAACGCTGCATCAGGGCATTAACACATTTTTGAGTAACTCTTTCGGATTTGGAGGGACGAACTCCTCGTTGGTGATTAAGAAATTTAAAGAGTGAATTTTTTTAAAACAGCTTTTTAGAATAAAATCTTAGTTTTGCGTCTCACTTAGGGGGAAGAGGTGCAAAAATTGCATCTTTATGATAGCATGTTGAATATCCAATTTCAAAAATTAAGCAGTAGTTCATGGTTCTTTGATTTGTCACGACAAGTAACGAATCACCAATCACAATTCAACCAATTTTAAAAATATGGAATACAACAAAATAGTAGAAAAGGTCAATGAATTTTTAATTGATGAATTCGAAGTCGAACCAAACGATATTGAAATGGAAGCAAATATGGTGGAAACACTGGATTTGGACAGTTTGGATTATGTAGATATGGTCGTGATTATTGAATCTATTTTTGGATTTAAAGTAGCCGCAGAAGATTTCAAAACCATTACGACTTTCAAAGATTTTTATGATTATGTAGCAGCTCGCGTTCAGCAAACTGCTTAATTTATAAAGGAATAACACACAGAGAAGGAGAAATATAAGGTCGGTTGATTTTATATTTCTCCTTCTTTCGTAAGGAAAAAGACTTACTTAGGAATGTGAAATGAATAAACTACGATTTTTGAGAGTGAGATTTTGTTCATAGTTTTTACTTTAAAAGTGTGATTTATGTTGATATAATGAACATTTTTAAAGTGGAAAATATGGACAAAATATCCTATCAAAAGTCGTAGGTTATTTGTTTCGCATTCCTAAGTTTGATTGGGATTTTGAAAATGACCCCGTGTTTTAAAAATGGTTCGAATCTCCCGGTGTGTAGACTTCAGTCTACGCTATAACATACGTTAGCGTAGACTGAAGTCTACACACCGGGGCATCCAAGTTCATAGAGAAATGCCAGCATTAATTTCTGAATATCAATCAAACTTAGTAAGTCTCGAAAACGGCAGCATCACCAATTCAAATAATGTCAGAGACAAAAGTGGAAACAGGTAAAATGGTTCAAAAAGAAGCCACCGCTTGGCAAGGTCAATCCAAAGGCACGCCCTTAGGTTACCAGATTTTTATTTGGTTAATGCGTTACTTGGGAATGGGAGCGGGATATTTTGTGCTGATTTTTGTGGCATTCTATTATTATTTATTTGCTCGAAAAGAAGTACAAGCAAGCCGCTTTTACAACCAGCAAATTTTAAAATTAGGCTTTTGGAAAACCCAGCGTAATGTGTATTTGCAATTTTATAAACTGGGTCAAACGCTGTTGGACAAAGTGGCAATTTTGGCAGGGTTTTCTAAAAAATTCACTTTTGCATTTGATGGTGAAGACAAAATTAGAGCATTGGCAACTTCCGATAAAGGCACTATATTATTAAGTGCACACGTAGGAAATTGGGAAATTGCAGGACAGTTATTAAATCGAATCGGCGTACCCGTTCACATTGTGATGTATGATAACGAATACCAAAATATCAGGCAGTTGATGGAAAAGACGATGGGAGATAAGCACTTTAACGCGATTTTGATAAAAGATGATTTTTCTCATTTAATTCAAATTCATCAGGCAATCAAGCGAAAAGAAGTGATTTGTATTCATGGAGATAGATTTGTGGAACGGAATCGAAAAAAAACGGCATTGGTAGATTTTATGGGAAAAGAGGCTCGGTTTCCATTAGGACCTTTTGAATTGGTGAGTCGATTTAAAATTCCTTGTTTGTTTGTGTATGGATTGAAAAAAACGGCGAAGCATTATCAATTTTATGCTTTTGATGGTCCAGAAAACCCAAAAAATGCAGAGACTGTTTTAGATGCTTATAAAACAGCCTTGGAAAAAATCGTTCGGAAATATCCGACACAATGGTTCAATTTTTATGACTTTTGGGAAAAATGAGGTAGGTAATTCGGGTTTCCAATTCGATACTTCTAAGCAACTAATTTGTTAATTCTAAACGAGACTTGTCAGGTTGGAAACCTGAATTACTGAAATGAACGAAATATTAAAGTACATACCACAACGCCCACCGATAGTGATGATTGATAAATTATTGCTGTCGAATGAAGCGAAATCTGAAACGGAATTAACCGTTCGGGCAGATAATATTTTCGTGGAAAACGGGGCATTGACTGCGCCCGGATTGACTGAAAATATGGCGCAAACCGCTGCCGCACGAGCAGGATTTACTTTTTTGGAAAATGGAGAAGCAATAAAGTTAGGTTTTATTGGCGCGATTAAAAATTTAAAAATCTATCAAGAACCTGCGGTTGGCAGTATTTTAAAAACAGAGATTCGGGAACTGGCGCAGGTGATGAATATTCTGTCGGTGAAAACAGAAATTCGATGTGAAAATGAATTGGTGGCAGAGTGTGAATTAAAAATTTTTATACAAGGATAAATACGGCGCACGGTTTTCGGCGCACGGCACACGGTGATTGAAATTTATGAAAAGACGACGGCAATTAACGAAAGGAAATCCAATTCCACATCTGATAAATCGGACGGAGTTGCGAGTGCGATTCAGTGAAGTTGATTCGTTGCGCTACGTGTGGCATGGACATTATGTGAAATATTTTGAAGATGGACGAGAAGCTTTTGGTCGGGAGTTTAACCTCGGATACATGCAGATGTACGACCACGGATTTGCGACCCCATTGATTCGAGTGGAAGTTGATTACAAACAGCCGCTTTTTTATGGAGATGAAGCAATTATAGAAACGCAATACGTGGACTCAGCAGCAGCAAAAATTATTTTTCAATTTAAAATATTTAGAAAATCGACGATGGAATTGGTGGCAGCAGGAAAGACGGTGCAGATTTTTACGAATAAGGATGGGGAATTGGAATTGACGATGCCTGCGTTTTTTAAGGAATGGAAAAACCAGGTTTTAAACACTGATTAGTTTGCTAAAGCTGATTGTAATGAAGCATATAAAAGAAAAAAATGAATGTAAACGAAATAAAAGTTAAGGTACAAAAGAATGGGAGTTTTGGAAAGGATAAATCTAATTTTAAACTAAAAAAACAAATCCCATTTTTTAAAAAAGAAATAGAAATATTAATCTACAATATACGGAATCAAGATAATGATGATGATTGGAAATTGACTCAAGAAATAATTGAAGGTCTATTGAAATTTCCAGAAAGTAATAAGGTATGGATGAAAAATGAGATGTGGAAACATTATGAAGCGTGTATAGAAGAAACTGACTATGGAATGGTAGATTATGGAGATTACGAAAATCATAAAAAATCTAACCTTGATTATTTTAAGATTTATAATCCAGATGATGCTTTTGAAAATGCCAAATTGGAATATATTTCCTTCGAAGTTGATTTTAAATTAAATTACTTTCTACTTTATTTTAAATGCCCTTGGGATGACGAACATGGGATGACTATAGAAGTCAAGAATGGGCATTTTGCTTCTATCCAATAAATTATTTTTTAGAAAAAAAATCAAAATCAAACAGCAAAATATCCACATATTAGGCGATAACATGATAACCGCTCTCGGATTTTCTACCAACGAAAATTGGGAAAATCTCTTGGCTGGACAATCTGGTTTAAAAATGCACGAAGATGCCGCATTTTTAAATGAGCCTTTTTGTGCAGCATTGGTAGCGGAGGAAAGACTGAATGAAGCATTTGAAAAACTGCAAGTGCAAGAAGCAATGACTCGTTTAGAAAAAATGTTTGCTGTATCAATCAATGCAGCGGCTGCGGAAGCAAAAATTGATTTGACGAATGAAAAAACATTGTTTATTTTTTCGACGACGAAAGGAAATATTGACTTGTTGCAAGATACGCAAGGCTTTTCCAAAGACCGCTTGCGATTGGGGAAAATGGCAGAGGCGGTGACGACGCATTTCAAAAACCTGAACCGTCCGATAGTAATTTCTAATGCTTGTATTTCGGGCGTAGTGGCGATAATTATGGGCAGTCGAATGTTGCGGACGGGACAATATGAAAATGTGGTGGTGACGGGCGGCGATTTGGTGACGAATTTTACGTTGTCTGGTTTTAATGCCTTACGAGCGTTGAGTAATGAACCTTGTAAGCCGTTTGATGCGAATCGAAAAGGCATTAATTTAGGGGAAGGTGTAGGAACAATGATTTTGTCAAAGAATAAAAAAAACAGTAAAAATATCGCTGTTTTAGGTGGTGGAATTAGCAATGATGCGAATCATATTTCTGGGCCATCTCGGACGGGCGAAGGGTTACAGTTAGCAATAAAAGGAGCGTTGGATAAAGAGGTTTTGCCTGCGGAAATTGATTATATTTCTGCACATGGTACGGCGACTATGTACAATGATGAGATGGAAGCAAAAGCGTTTCATGCGTTGAATTTAGAGGCAGTGCCGATGAATAGTTTTAAAGGATATTGGGGGCATACGCTGGGGGCAGCAGGTGTTTTAGAATCAATTATTGCAAGTAAATCTTTGGTAGAAAATGAATTGTTGAAATCAGCAGGGTTTAAAGATATGGGAGTGACGATGCCCGTTGCGGTTATTGAAAAAACGCGAAAAAAGGAATTGACGACCATTTTAAAAACGTCTTCAGGGTTTGGTGGGTGCAATGCAGCGGTAGTTTTCCAAAAATACTGACTTGCTAAGTTTGAGTCCACTCCGAAAAGTCGAAATTTCGATTTTTTGCTACTTTCCAAATGAAACAGCAAAAAATAATTGATTGATAATCAGTCACTTAAGACTTACTAAGTTTTG
>ENA-ORXM01005489-ORXM01005489.1-marine-metagenome-genome-assembly--contig:-NODE-5489-length-10011-cov-3.166801_pt1 | contig 10011 bp, 5 predicted proteins | sample MGYA00237867_ERZ511480 | MGnify/ENA primary metagenome ERZ511480 (study PRJEB26309, sample SAMN06266103) | marine metagenome | isolation source: Algal blade | place: United Kingdom:Sidmouth, United... | reverse complement strand
CAATCGCGGGTACGTTGACTTTCAATCCATTGACGGATAGTTTGACCAATGAAAAAGGCGAGCAAGTGATGCTTGACCCACCAACGGGCGCAGAGTTGCCACCCAATGGTTTTGATGTAGAAGATGCAGGTTTTGAAGCACCAATGGAAGATGGCAGCGGTATTGATGTAAAAGTTTCTCCTACTTCTGACCGTATCCAATTGTTGGAGCCGTTCAAACCTTTGTCGCAGGAGCAAGTACAAGGCATGCGCGTGTGGGTGAAAGCAAAAGGAAAATGTACGACTGACCACATTTCGATGGCTGGACCGTGGTTGAAATTCCGTGGACACTTAGAAAATATTTCTAACAACTGTTACATCGGAGCAATCAACGCTTTCAACGACCAACCAAACAAAATCCTCAACGTCGAAACGGGCGAGTACGGCAAAGCACCAGATGTGGCGCGCTACTACCGCGACAATGGTATCGGTTCGGTGGTGTTTGGTGAAGAAAACTTGGGAGAAGGTTCATCTCGGGAACATGCAGCGATGGAGCCTCGCTTCTTGGGTGTACACGCGGTGATTGTAAAATCTTTCGCTCGTATCCACGAAACGAACTTGAAAAAACAAGGAATGTTAGCCTTGACTTTCACCAATACTGCGGACTACGACAAAGTACGTCAGGATGATAAAGTGAATATCGTTGACTTCGATAAAATGGCACCAGGTAAAAACTTGACCATTGAATTGGCTCACTCGGATGGCACTTCTGAAAGATTTGAGGTAGCGCATACTTACAATGCGGCGCAGATTGATTGGGTGCGTGCGGGGTCTGCTTTGAATAAGATTAGAGAGGATTTGGCGGCGTAATTGGTTGCTATTTTTTTAAATATGAAAAGGGCTTTCTGAATGTTAAATTTGGGAAGCCCTTTTTTTGTGGGATTGAGGTAACTCGGATTTTTAATGCGAGTAGTTGTCTATTGGTTTTTTAGCTCCGAAAAAGAAGCATCAAAAAATACTATTCTCTCAGTTTTTTTACTTCTGCCTTTAATGTTTCATTTTCCGTTTTGAGCCATTCAATCTGTCGCTCATACAATTCAACAATCTTATCAGAATAATGATGATGCGTAGAAACGCTACTTGCCTCTCCTCCTTGTTGATTGTGATTATTAAAAATGTACTGCTCTCCAAATTGCAAAATGTCCGTCGCTTCGATACCATGAACTTTTGCAAATTTTTCCAAGACCTCTAATTTCATATCCGTTTTTCCGCTTTCGATATTGCTATAATTGGTTTGTGACATGCCCAATTTTTCTGCTACATAATCTTGTTTGTAGCCTTTAATTTGCCGAATCAGGCGTAGTTTTGCTCCGTTGGTCATAGTAATTTAGGTTTCGATATTATTTGAGGTGGTAAAATTACAACCTTAGCTTATATTTTACAAGTCTTTTTATTTGTTGTGTACTCAGATTCCGTCTTATCTTTGTTGTAAAATAATTTACATCGGTTATAATCCAATCAAATACATTATATTTTTAGCTGCTACTCATAACATCGGGAAATGAATTAACTATCGGTCTATTCTTTCCTATCATTAAGCCTCGTACATAAAATTTAACAAAAAAAATACAGTCTGCAGACCCGTATTATTATTTATCTATTTAATAATTCGCTCTTTTGGGATGCCCAAATTTGAGCCTAAAAACCTTTTTTTAGTATGAAAATTTTAAAGTATTTGTGTGTGGTGGCGGTCGTCACTTTACTGGTTTATTCTTGTAAAAAGGATAAGCAAGAGGACAATGATTTTGATGTAGAAATACAACAAAATGTGCGTCCTACTTTGGATGAATTAAAGAGTGCTGTTGAAAAGAGAATCTTTCAAAATGCTGAAACCGAGTTGTTTTTCAAGGGGCAAAATCCTACAGGCTTTGTTTCAAAGAGAGATGGAGAAATTATTCCAGAGGCATTAGTAGCAAGTCAAATGCTTTATGAAGCAGAACAAGATTTTCCATTTGTTGCTGATTTGTTAGATGGTTTAGGTGCTCCCTGTTGGGAATGTGCAGAGACTGAAGAGGAGTTTACTGGGTTCAATGTAAGTGTTCCTTTCTATAATGATTCAGAATTGACTGCTGTTCTTGCTTTCATGGATTTCAATCCTTCTGATGATTATGTTGATACTCACCTTCGGCTAAAAAAATTCAATAACGAACTACTTGAAGAGAATTTCAGCGTAGATGAACTTTACTTCTCGTATTTAATGCAAAAGTACGAAAGCTTTACGCAAAATTTAACTGAAGCAGATGACCGAGGATGTAACTGCCCTCAAGGAAGTTATGCTAATTGGTGGGGAAATAACAATGGCACTACTGTAATAGGGGTTCCACCAGGAGGATTGACTAATTCTCTCTGCTTTTGTTTTAACTTTAATGGTACTCCATCCAGTACTGGCAATGCAGAACCACAAGACAATAACTGCTGCGGAGAAGATGGATACACTCAAAACTATTTAGACGGACAACCTTTTGAATGGGGTATTCAGATTCAAGGGGCATGGGATGCTTGGTTATTCTTTCTCAACAATTGGATAGGAATATTTGATAATCTACCAAATGGACCTCATCCAGGAGGTGGAAGTTCAACAAGTAGTAATACCACAGTTCAACTGTTGACAGATATTATGAATGAGCAGATAGTCTTAGGTTTTTTGATGAACCACCTCAAAAGTTATAAAGATGACCTCCCCTTTGACTTTAAAATTGTTTTAGGAGGAAACCATGATTTGGCAGGTAGGATTTATCTTTACTTAAAAAATTATTACGATGATGTATCTCCGTCAATTTTGCATGTTATAGACATAATTCACTTATACTCTGAACATCCAGAGATGTCAATGCTGACTCCCGCTCAAATAGAACATATCCTCATCTTTGAGCCTGCACTCAGCAATGCTATTAATAATTATTTGAATAACTCTAACTTGAATAATACCCTTGCTTTGTTGGCGGTGGAAGGGCTTTTAACTGCTCAAATGTCTAGCAATCAGCAGGGAATAGTAGGTTCTGTAAATTTACCAAATAGCTTTCATCTGATTTACAACTTTTATGTAGAAAATGGTAATGGCGTTTTCGCGGGTCTATCAAGTTATGCCATAGCTAATTTGCAAAAGAAAATATTTACTTATTTGCTTTTGCATCCTTCAATAACTGCTTTGCAAAAAGAAGCTGTTGCTGCTTATGTTCAACTGTACACAAGTGGTAATTATTTAATTGGGCATGGAACAGTTGAGGATTTTGTGGATAATTATGTAACTTTGGAGGGAGAGTTAGACCCGGTGTTTAATTTTAGTGAGGAGGAGGAAGAAGCGATTTTAGCAAACAATGCAGCTCTAAAAATCTCTTTATTTATATCTGAAAATGAATCAGAAGACGAGTCAGAAAAGTTAAATAACTCTGTTAAGTTATTCACAAAAATTTTAGCACAAGGTGAGTTAAATGGTCCTTATTTAGATAACTATCAAAATATTTTGGCAGAAGATGCTGAATTAATTCCGAATACATACTTATTTCATTTGTTTTATACCTTAGAATGTGCCAAACTAAGATTTGAAAATCCTAGTTGGGGTGAAATAAGGATTGGTTTACAAGCAACTTTCAATGTTCTTTTAGATGGTTCTCATTTAGCATTAGATATAGCTGGGTTAGTTCCTGCTATTGGGGAGGTTGCAGATTTAACAAATGGAATTATTTATACATTGGAAGGTGATGGGGTGAATGCAGCTTTTAGTTTTTCCTCTATGATTCCAATTGCGGGGTGGTTTTCTACTGGTGCAAAATGGGCACAAAAAATAGTAATAGGGGCATCAGGTCGTAAAATTGCATTGAAATTTATAGTTGACAGCAATAATATTATTAGATTTGGATACAGAGGGCAGTTGAAAACAGTAATTAAACCATTGGCAGGTCATCAGGCACACCATATCATACCGTGGGAAAAGTTAGACCATCCTTTAGTGCAAAAAGCTGCGAAAGACGCAGACGCATTTCATCCAAATTCTGCAACAAATGGTATTGGTTTACCGTCAAGTGCTGGAAACAATCCTAATAATCTACCAATACATAATGGTAGTCATGCTAATTATTCTACACAAATAGAAGCAGAGATGACCACAAGGTTCAACAATAATCCTAATATGTCTTCTGCCCAAGCTAAAGCAGAAATGGAAAGTATTATTCAGCATATAAGGACAGAGCTTGGAAACAATCCCAATATCCCAATAAATCAAATTAATTTAGGGTTTTAATATTAATGTATTGAGAGAGTTGCCTTATTTTTGCAGAAAATAGTGCAACTCTTTCTTCACTTTTCATAACCTAAAATAAAATAATGAAATACTTCATATTAAATAAAAACTTGAATCCGCAAGAGGTTGGAATGCATCCTCATGCCTCAAAATTAGCTCCTAATCAAGAATATAGCGTTACAGAAGATTATTCATTCTGGAATATCAGACCTTTCGTTAAATTAGAAAATATTAGAATTCCCAAATTTATATTTAATTACAAATCAAAAAAAAATGATTTAATATCAATAGTAGGTATTCAAAACGCTGATTTAGTGATTTCAGATAAATTGGATTCTTTATTTGATAAATTTGAACTTCCTCTTTTTGAAAAAAATGATTTAATTATAGCAAAAAAAGAAAAAGCAATCGAATATAAATTTATTCATTTTATAGAACCTTTAGACACTCAAATTAATTTTGAAAAATCAGAATTTAATGTTGTACAAGGGAGTACAAAGGTTCAAGAAATTCAATTTTTCAATTTTGCTGACTTTGAAGACAAGCACTCAAAACTACTATTAGCAAATAGAGTAAGTAATCAATTATCTATGTCCTATCGACCCAAAAAAATAGTTTTTTTTGATAATCTAAAATTTGATTTATTTGCTTTTAAATCAATATTGGGTTTAATAATTATAAATGAAAAATTAGCAAATGCTCTTATCACCAATAAAATTACTGGGGTAGATATTTTACCAATTGAAGACTATAAAAAAATCGAATTTGTTTTATCTACTATCTCTTAATTCCGATGCCAATCGTCTATCTTGCCCGCTGTCGCACCACGTGCAAAATAAACCCGCTCGCCCCGCTCGCGCCACATGTACTCGGCTCGTGACAAGCTATGCTTGCTCAACGTGCAAAGGTTTAGGGCGTCCCCGCCCGATGTACTGTACATTTATTTAGTATAAGCTGCCTACCAAACGGCGAGACGCCGCAACCCACCAACGTTGAGCAAGCACAGCTTGTCACGAGCATTTTCATTCAGCTTTTTTGTAATTTTGTGGAAAATGTGGTTTAGATATGCAATTATTATGGAAGTAAATCACGTACAGCGCGAGCGGTAGATAAAAACACTACTGGAAAGAGACCAAGATAGACTAAAATTAAAGAAAAACTTAAAGGTTTAGCACCAATCACTGTCATTCCTTGTGATTAAATGACTAAAATAAAAGAAGGCAGTCTTCATTTTTTTGAAGATTTGTTTTTTTCATTTGAAAAAAAATTGAATTGTAAGAAACAACTTATTTAATTGATATTCATTAAAATATTTCCATGATTAAAAAATTAAATATTAGGATATTATTATTATCGTTAATGTATGTTTTAATACAAAATTTAGCTAATTGGTATTGGGATATAGGAGTGAATTTGAAAGAAATGGTGTACTACAATGCGATTAATCTGCTAAATTTAGTATTATTATATGTCATAATAAGAATTATTTACAAGTTAAAAAAATACCCTGTTATATGGTTATTAGACATAGTGATTTTTTGCCTTTTTGCTAATCAGATAATAGCTTATAGCTTAACTAAGTTTGAGCATGCCTACGCTATGGGGCTTACACTAATTCTTTTTATTATTTTAATTGTGTACCTGTGCTTAGCAGTTTACCATTTCATCAATATTAATCTCATCCAAAAACTTCCTAAAGTTGGACAAATAATTTCCCTCGGTATCCTATTATTTCTAATTAGTTATATAGGGGAAATCAATTTCAGCTTAGAAACAAAATTAATCATTCGCTCTATGCCTGTATTGACCATTATATTATTGCTAATTATATATCATCTTAAAATAGGAATACCGACTACTGCATCTAATGAGGAAGTTTCTTCTGTCTAATTTATAATATGAATTTTGCAGATAACGCCCTGTTGGCACTGGTTCTGCATCTTCAACTTAACAAACTGCCCTGCTCGTTAGGTTTTATAAAACCGACACGGCATTACATCAAATCTCCAGATTTGAGTAAGCAATCAATTTAAGACACCTGTCAAGGAATGTCCTTGATAGATGGCTTTTTGTGAAGATATAAAATTGTAACTACGTGTCGCATTAAAAATACTTCTGCTGCTACGAAAAAAAACATTACTTTTTCTCCACCCCATTTCCAATCAAATACCGCACCCCCTCCAAATCCCAATCAATCACCAACCCCTCCGCCAATCGTTTCGCCACTTCCTCCCCATACAAATGCTCACACAAATACAAAGCGGCCTCAAACGATTTTGCACCACCTGCCGAGGTAATAAACTTGCCATCATGCACAAATAAAACATCTTCGTGAACCGTCAAATCAGGAAACATTTTTCGATAAGCAGGAATGTCACTTGGAAAAGTAGTTGAAGCGATATTTTCTAACAAACCTGCCTTTGCCAACACAAATGCGCCATCGCAATGAGAAGTGACAAATTGAGCATTTTTAGCCGCTTTTTTTACAAAATCAAGCATCGCCATATCTTCCAAATCCGTATCCAAATGATGTTCCGCACTCGGGATAACCAAAATATCAATCGGCGGCAAGGTATCCGTCAAATAATTATAATCAGGCAACAATCGAAGCCCTTCAAATGTCTTAATAGGGTCGTCCGTATTGGCGACCGTAAAGACATTCATCGCCTTGATGCTATCTCTAAAAATAGTATGCTGAAAAATGTCGTATGGCGCAGTCAATTCGGTATTGAAAACGCCATCCATGATTAAAAACGCCGCATTGTAGCGGTTGGGTGATAATTTTGTAAATTCCTTTTTTATTTTAAAATTTTCGGCTTCATTAATTGGTTGACAACCGAAAAATAAAATAAAAATGCCTAAAATTGCAAATCGAAGTACAGCGTTCATTATTTAGAATTTTGAAATGCGAAAATTGAACGGTAAAGGTAGCAATCACTTTTTATCCAAATAAATAACGTCACGTACTTATTTTAATTCTTGGTCGGTATAATTTAAAAAAAGGGTTTCCCAAAACCAAAGTTCCAGAAAACCCTCCTATATTTTTTAAACTACAGATTAACAACTTACAACAACCGTGCGTCGTGTGCCGTCAACCCTGCGCTGTCTCTTATTTCGTCAAAACCAACCGCTCATAATGTGACTGCCCCTCAACCATCACTCGCACAAAGTACATACCTGCCGCCTGATTTGTCAAATCAAAATCCTGCGTCAAGGTACTAATCTGCCGTTGAGAAACTGTTTCAATCACTTGTCCTGTTACATTGAAAACTTGAATATCGACATCCACCGAACGATTCAATTGCAAATTCAAGGTAGCCAAGCCCGTCGTTGGATTTGGAGATAAAACGATATTTTGAATCACTTCTATCTCACTCGCACTCACCGTCTCTTCCAACACATACGCTCGAACATCTTGACAACCCAAAGCATCTGTAACCGTCACAATGTATTCGCCCATACCGAGTTGGTTAATAGTCGCGGTATTATCGTTGGTATTCCATTCGTAATCATACGGCGGTGTACCAAACATCGGGTCAAGACCAATTGAACCATCATTGCCAATACCCATTGTTGGATTGTTGATATTTGCCATCAAACCTAAGTTTGGAGGACAGCCAAGGACATTGATATTATCCAAATCCAACCAATAATCAGCTTCTCCATGAATACCCACGAAGCGGAAGTTAAGCGCACTTCCTGCATAAGCTGATAAATCTATCATGCGAGTCGTTGATTCGGCAGAAGTCGTATGATTGGCTTCATCGACGGTAAATATCGTTGTCCACGTATCAGTACAATCCTCGGATACTTGCACTTCCAATGTGTTTGTGCCAATTTCTAAACCGACTGTTCCTGCTGACCAAACGGTATATCGATAATCAAAACTTAGAGAATCACCATCATTGATTGGTCCATAACGCTCAGTAGTCGTTGTAAAAGAAGAACCAGCAATAAAGAGGTTTCGACCCAAGACGACTGTTTCATTGTTGTGTGCGCCATCCGCATAAATTATTCCATCAGTTGTCCAACCTTCAGGTACTTCACTTTCTTCAAAATCTTCCATCAGTGGCAATGGGAATGCTGTCACAATTTCGATGCGTAGCGTATCATTGCTGCTATTGCTGTCTCCATCTAAACTTGTCCAGGCTTCTACTAAGTAAAAACCAGGCACAGAAAAATCCCAAATCGCTTCAAAGTCAACCAACAATGTACTATCATTACCAACTACGCCCGTAAAGAATCCGTCAGATGGTGGTGAAACAGGAGCTAATTGACCATTAACTGCAAAATAATATTCAAATAAAGATTGTGGATTTTGACCAAAATTAGTCAGCCCAATTGTTACCGTTTCATTCGCCGTTAGGTTACAGCTTTCATTAGTTGGGTTCGCAATTGTCCCTACTCCAACGTCATTTAACCAAAGCGTTTGGAAAGAAATCGGGCCAAATGTTTTGCTTGTATCTGCACTACAATCCGTTGTAATATAAACGTTGTACCAAGTATTTTCTGTTAAGTTATTCATTTGAAAAGAAGAGACACTATTGCCAAGAGTCGTACTAATTCCTGTTCCCAACGTAAAACCTAAAGTTCCATATTCAACAATATAACTTGCGGTCGTATTGTCATCCCCCATCCACTCAACAGTGGCATTATTAGCGTTTACATCTTGCATAAAGGCATCCAAAACAATCGGACAATCATTTGGTGGTGCGGAGAAAGTTGTCGTAAAAGTAACTGGCCCAACTGTCGTACTTGTTCCTTCGCCGCCACAATCAACCGTTACATACGCATCATAAGCCACACATGCATTTAAACCAGTCAATTCTACTGAATTAGTAGTAGAAGTGGTCGTTAAACCTGCACCTAATGGAAATCCTGTTGGTCCATATTCGATAATATAAGTCACCGCAATATCAACATTTTCCCACGTAAGCATCGCTGTAGTATCCGTTAATGTTCCCACTTGAAATGCTGATGGAGGAGAGGCAGCAGGGCAATCTGGACAAAAGCCAAGCGTTGTGAAAACCTCCGTACCTGTTTCTGGATTTGGCCCAGCAGTATACAGAGGGAGTCCATCTGAATCGGCTAAAGTGTAATTGTGATTAAAACCATTGAAACCAACTTGGGTATAGCCAACCACAATATCAAATCCACTCAAAACGGGTATCGTAAATGTTGCATTAACGCCGTCATCATTTATTCCATCTAAAGTATAGGCAGTTGTAATGTTATTAATCGTTATTGAAACGAAAGAACCATCCCAACCTACATTTCCAAAACCCGTATCATTTAGTTCAAGGGTGAAATTACACATGCCAGGTGGGTTAACAAATCCTGTTTGAAAAGTGAATGGCCCAATTGGTTGTCCAACTCCATCATTACAATTCGTAAAAATGTAGACATCATATGATGTGTTTTCTTCCAAACCAGAAAAAGTAAAAAATTCTTCTGTTGTATTTTCAACAGTACCATCACTATAAATGAACCCTTCCAATCCCCATTCTAAGGTATAAGAAAGTGCCGTATCAATGCCCATCCAGTTCATCGTTGCACCGTCAAATATAATATCGGTAAAGTTGATAAAGTCATCGTCTAAAATTGGGCAGTCAGGACAAGTTACAACTTCATCGGCAAAAGGAATAATTGGGTTTGTTTGCGTGTCTCCAAATAAGACAACATTTATGACTTCGTCAATAGATATACAATTGGCAACAACCGTATTTGTAACAT
>ENA-ORXM01005488-ORXM01005488.1-marine-metagenome-genome-assembly--contig:-NODE-5488-length-10011-cov-3.450674_pt1 | contig 10011 bp, 3 predicted proteins | sample MGYA00237867_ERZ511480 | MGnify/ENA primary metagenome ERZ511480 (study PRJEB26309, sample SAMN06266103) | marine metagenome | isolation source: Algal blade | place: United Kingdom:Sidmouth, United... | reverse complement strand
GATGACGCTAATGAACAAGTAGCAACAAATTTACAAACAGCCACAACTGGAACTAGCACGATAAACGTACCTGTAACCGTGCCTGTAAATGCAACCACAAATCAAACCTTCGCTCGATTCAGATGGTCAACGACACAGAATCTTGACAGCACAACGGCAGCAAGTGACGGTGAGGTTGAGGACTACGCGCTGACGATATTGGCTGCTAAGGATTACTCCGACGCGCCCATAACGGGCGCCGCACCTGACGGCACAAACACAAACGCTTACGGCGACGCTACCCACACGGTTGTTTCAGGTATTGGCCTTGGCGCAGCTATAGACGCGGACGCTGGTTCTATCGCGAACGCCGACGCCAGTGGCGACGGCGCGGATGACGACGGTGTCACCCTGCCGACCATGCGGCAGGGTCAGCGCTACACCCTGCCAGTTACCCTTAGACAAAACGCTGCTAACGAGGGCTTTTTAAACGCCTGGATCGATTGGGACGGTGACGGTACGTTTGAACCAAGTGAGCTGATTGCAAATGGACGACAAGTGTCAACGGCTGGCACGAACACAATTCAGGTGCGCGCAGACGTACCCGCGAACGCGGTTGTGGGTCAGACCTTCGCCCGTTTCCGCTGGTCGTCAGACAATACAATAGGCAGTGTCACCGCAGCACCTGACGGCGAGGTCGAAGACTACGCGGTGACAGTCGAAACTGTCCCGCCGCCCCAGTGTACGCCCGTTGAAGCCACGGGCGTTGCAGAAAACCTCTACTTCTTTGAGTTCGACGGTGTTACGGTGTCGAGTACACAAACAAGCCTCGTCTACACGTTACCCGACGGTAGAAACGTCACCCTTACGCTCGAGCGCCTTAGCGGTATTGACGTTGTAGGCGCTGAAGTCGTCTCGATTCGCCCTCTTTATCAACTGGTCGTCGGCGGACAAAATTACTCGAGCGTTACCTCCCACGCCCTGAGCACGACCCAAAACGGGCCCGGGTCAAAGTTCCGCGTTAGTTTTTCAGAACCGCTTGATATTGTCACTGCCGACGGCGAAGCGTCAGGACCGGAAGAAAGTTTTCAGATAACAACTGACGGTGGCGTCTGGGAGCAAATCGACGCCTTTAACCCGGGCCTATACAACCTGATCGGTGCAGAAACCCAGACCTGGTTTATGAGAGGCACAGCGGCGGCCGGGGGTAGCGCTACCGATTACGGAACGCCGGTTATGCTCTCGCGGGACGCCAGCGAAATTATTGTCGATATCAACAATTCCGGAATTGGTAGAACCGGCGTCGCCATCGCTGTACACATGCCCGATGTCGGAGACGCCCCGGCGAGCTACGGCGTCGCGGCGCACGAAATCGACAATTTTAATCTCAGCTGTACAGCTTACGGAACAGACACTACCTATCTCGGCAGCGTTGCGCCTGACGGCGAACATCCGGCAGCTGTTCAGGGGGCGAGCGCGACTAAAGACAACACTGCGGGCTCGAGGGCTGACGAGGACGGCGTCACCCTCCCGACCCTGACACAAGGGCAGAGCGCGACCATCCCAGTGAGTGTGACCCAAACGACTGCAAACGAGGGCTATTTGCAAGCCTGGATAGACTGGAACGGTAACGGTACATTTGACGCAGCCGAGCAAGTAGCAACAAACTTGCAAACAGCCACGACTGGAACAAGTACCATCAACGTGCCTGTAACGGTGCCTGCAAATGCAACGACAAGCCAGACCTTCGCCCGATTCAGATGGTCAACGACACAGAATCTTGACAGCACAACGGCAGCAAGTGACGGTGAGGTCGAAGACTACGCCATCACCATCACGCCGCAGTCCGTCTCAGGGACGATATTCTACGATGACGGCCTAAACACAGGCATCCCCCATGACGGCCTACAAAACGGCGGTGAACTGGGCGTACCCAGTGTCACCGTAAGCGCAAGCGACGGTAGCAACACCGTAACTACCCTAAGCGACGCACAGGGTAATTATGTTCTCGAGCTACCCGATAGCTTTAGCGGTAACGTCACCGTATCGCATAGCCTTCAACCCGCAACAGGTAGCAGCGTAGCTGGCACAACATCCCCCGCTTGCTTAGCCACAAACTACACCGACCCGGGCGCCGCCGATCAAATCATCGGTGATACAAATTGCTCAGGTACCCTGGACGGTACAGAAACAGGCTATAGCCAAAATACCGCCTATAACGACTATGACTTCGGCGTCGTAAGAGAAAGCCGCTTCATCTCAGATCAAAGCGGTCAAACGAGTAGCCCTGGTACTATCGACTACGCTCACCTTTATAACCCCGGTACCCAAGGCAGCGTTACCTTAAACGCAAACGGCGGCCTCTATACCTACCAACTCTTCGTCGATGAAAACTGCGACGGAAGCTACACCCCGACCGAAGGTCCCCACCCCCTGCCCTACACCTTCACGGTTGACAGTAACTGGCCCCGCTTAAACGACGGTAGCTTGGCTGAATGCAGCGTTAAAGTCCGGGTCATCGTGCCTGATGGTGAACCCCTCGGTGCAAGCGATAGCGCTCAAATAGAGGCCAACCTGACCTGGGAAAACAGCACCGTCACCGACCCCCGCTTTATCACTGATACCACCGTCATAACCGAAGGCGGTCAACTGGCCCTGGTCAAAGAAGTGCGTAACGTTACGCAAAATAGCGCCTTTGCTACGACAGGAACAGGCGCACCCGGTGAAGTCCTGGAATACCGCATCAGCTATAGCAATTTGGGAAGTGACGCCATTACAGAAGTCCTATTCAGTGACCCAGTGCCTTACTTCACGACCGTCGTTCAAGATGCCTACGGAACCTCAGGAGAGGTCGAACTGACCTGTCCGAACGCCACGGTTATCCAACTAGATACAGGCTTAGTAGCGACTATTAACGTAGACATTATGAGCGAGTGTGTGATTACTGAGATTGCAGCAGGTGAGAGTGGAACGGTTGCTTACCGCGTCACTATCGACTAGAAAAAGAGGGTCGGTGTTAGCTCAGGCGAGGTTGCCCGGGCGCTCGCCATATAGAGGTGGATTGTGTTTGATACTGTGAAGCAAACTTTACTTAGCCTATTTTTGAGCTTGACACTAACTCTCAGCTTTACGGCCCACGGGGAAGGGTCATTCCAGCTAGGTATCAACGGCTCGAGCAATTCCCAGCAGCTCGTCGAATACGGCTACACTATCGGCAGCGTCCTTATACCCTTTGACCGGGTCATTTATGTCGATGATGTTGCCGCAGGTGAAGTTATCAACGTTCACCTATGCGGCTCGGTAGATGCAGACGATGTTCGCGTAGATATTTATAACGAGGCGAATACGACGCTCGTGACCAGTTTGTCCAAAACCTCGAGCACCGTAAGCTGCACCGACAGCTTCCAGAACCCCCTCAGCGCGGCTAGCGACCTGACCTCACCGCCGCTCTTTTACGTCGTGCCCCCCGGCACCCCCACGCAAACCTACGCGCTCAGGCTCTACAACGACTCTCACAGCGCCACCAATGGTAGTGCCGACCATCGCGACAGACATTTCAGGCGCTTCGACATCTCAGTCACGCCGGATATCGTCACCGCGCCCGACCCCACCGACCCCGCCGGGCGGGTCTGGTCGCAGAGTTGGGCCTTTGATAACGTGACTTTCGCGAACACGTTCGCCACCGACGGCGATTACTACATCCTGACGCCGGGCGGCGTGTTCGGGACCAACTATGTGTGGCGTCTTGACTTGGAGGGGCTTAACGGTAACGTCTACGAAATCGTGGCGAACAGCCTCGGCCTAGAAGACCCGTTCGCGGGCTACAGCGCCGACTTCGACGAGACCCCGGCGCCCACGCTGGTGCCCGACTTTCCTATTTACCTGAGTTTTCCCCAGGTCGCCCAGTCACCACCCCTGGTCAGCCCGACTATTTCATCATTTTACTTTGGTGACGAAGATAACGAAGACAATTCGATCTCGCCTGGCGGCGTTGACGGGGTGCAGGACTCTGGCGACTTTCACTTTACGCTGTCCAATGTCGATGAGGGCACCTACGCTATTACTATTGACCTGTCGGATGGCAATGGCGGCGGGCCTGACGGTATTTACGGCCCAGGCGACAAGCTTTTGTTAGGCGCCGCCACTGCGGGCGCTAATACTGTTACCTGGGACGGTACTCAGGCTGATAACACCGTTGCGCCCATAGGCACTTACAGCGCCAAACTGAGCGTGCGTCTGGGCGAGTTTCACTTTGCCGCAGGCGATATGGAAACAAGTGGCGGCGGCAACTGCACCACCTCGAGCACGGCTGGGTGTAACGGCTTAACCGTATTTCAAGCCACTTCACAACTAAATAACAGTATCTCGACGCCGGTCTACTGGGACGACAGCCTGCTGGATAATTTGCAAGCCGGTGACGTGGTCTCGAGCTTACCTGGCGGTTACGACTCGGCAGCAGGTAACGGTTTGTGGCGGCACACCTGGGGTAACTTTGCTAACAGTAACGATATCGGCGAATCGAGTTTTGTCGATACCTATGTGTACGGGGCCTCGAGTGAGGCCGAGACCTCCATCATCATCGCCGACAACGACGACCCCCCCTACGACTTCGGCGACGCGCCCGCGAGTTACGGTGACGCCTCGCACAGCCGCGTGGGGTCTGGCCTGGGTCTGGGCGCCGAGGCCGATACCGAGGCGGCGACCCTGTTAGGGGGCGACGCAGGTGTAGATGCCGACGGTGACGACAGCGACGGCAGCCCCGATGATGAGGATGGCGTGACGATTCCCCCGCTCACGCAAGGCGTAACTTCAACCATTACAGCAACCGTGACGGGCACAGGTGGCTACTTGCAAGCCTGGATAGATTGGAACGCCGATGATGACTTTGACGACAGTGGCGAGCAGGTTGCCCTGAACTTGCAAGACGACGGTACGGGCGCTGACGTAACTGCGGGTGACGGCGTGATTACTCTCGAGGTCGCGCCCCCAGCAACGGTGAGCGTGGCGCAAACCTACGCCCGCTTCCGGTGGTCGAGCAGCCAGGACCTCGCCAGTAGCGACCCCGCGAATGACGGTGAGGTCGAGGATTACGCCCTCACCGTCACGAGCCTGGACTACGGTGACGCGCCCGCCGACCTGTCGGCACTAGACGCCAGTATGAACCCCGCCTACCCGACCCTGATAGCAGACAACGGCGCGGTTCATACCCTTGACGGCGTGACCTTTTTAGGGTCAGGCGTCAGCCCCGAGGCTGACGGTCAACCGACGACTGCTGCCGACGGCGACGATGACGATGGGGTCAGCTTTGCGGGTATTGACAATATTTTTACCATTGGTCAAGCCAATACGGTGACGGTCAACGCTTCGGTAGCAGGTTTTCTAAACGCTTGGATAGATGCCAACCAAGACGGTGACTTTTTAGATTCGGGCGAGCAGATAGCAACCAACCTAGCCCTTAGTCCGGGTGACAATAGTCTGAGCTATACTCCAAACCTCTCGCAACCCCACGGCGCGACCTACATGCGTTTTCGCTTTAGCAGTGCGGCGGTTACCTCGCCTTCACCGGCGGGCGCGCTGCCTGACGGCGAGGTCGAAGATTACCGTGTCGACCTCGCCCTGGAAGAAGCTACGAGTTGCCAGGTCGGGCTTGTCAACGCTGGATTTGAAGCCCCTCTTGTGAGCAGCACAACAGGTAGGTTACAAGGTGGTAGCGGCTACGGCATTTTCCGAGAAGCCGTCGTACCTGGTTGGGGGTCTATACCTAGCAACCCCTCAGCAGGGCGTAACTTTGCCCAGCGTAATTCAATCGAAGTCTGGTCAACTGGTTTCCAGGGCGTGACCTCTTATGAGGGGTCGCAGCACGCCGAAATCAACGCTTTCGTCTTTGGCACGCTGTACCAGGACATCGGAACGACGCCAGGCTCAGTCCTCACCTATCAGTTTGCCCACCGTGGGCGCTCGGGGAATGACCGTATCGACGTTTTGTTGGGACCTCCCGGGAGTATTGTCAGTAATACGGGCGGCGCAGGTTTCACCACTGGAACGGCTGGCTGGCAGGTTTATACGGGCAGTTACACGGTGCCCGCCGGTCAGACGATTACGCGTTTTGCTTTTAGAGCAATTAGTTCGGCTGGTGGTAACCCTAGCGTTGGTAACTTTTTGGACGACATAAGCTTCGGTATTTCTTGTGACTACGGCGACGCGCCGACAAGCTACGGCGAGGCGAGCCATATCGTCGACCTGGTGACGCTGGGCGCTACTATCGACTCTGAAGGCGGCACCCTGCTAGAGGGTGACGGCGGCGCTGGCGCCGACGGTGACGACAATGAGAATCTTAACGATGATGACGGCGTAAGCACGTTTGCCCCCATCAATATAAATACCAAGAGCTACAGCGTAACGGTTGACGTAAACAATAGCTTAGCGACGAACGTTACGCTTTACGGCTGGATCGACTTTGACCGTTCAGGTACGTTTGAAAGTGACGAGGCCGCCTTTTTAAGTGGCAGTTTAGACGGAACGCAAACGCTTACCTGGGCAAGCGTTCCTAACGATATTGTTCCTGGACAAACCTACGCCCGCTTTCGCCTGAGTGATGACGTGCTCAGCGCAACGAGCACAGCGGGCACCGCTAGGGGGGGCGAAGTCGAAGATTATGAACTCACCATTAGCCCACAGTACGTCAGCGGAACGGTTTTTTATGATGACGGTTTAGGGGGCGGCACCGCCCACGACGGTTTACAAAACGGCGGCGAGTCAGGTGTTGCTGGGGTTACAGTAAGCGCTACGGACGGCGTCTCGAGCGTGTCCGGCGTAACCGACGCTCAAGGAAACTACAACCTCACCCTGCCAGACGGTTTCGGCGCAGACGTGAGCGTGTCTCACGTCTGGCAACCCGCGACAGGCAGCAGTATCGGCGGAACAACCGCCGCCGCGTGCCTGGCTACAAGCTACGGCGACGCCGCTGCCGCCGAGCAATATATAGGCGATACAAATTGCTCTAATGCGGTAGACGGCGCAGAAACAGGGTTTACGCCCAATACTGGCTATGACGACTACGACTTTGGCGTGGTGCGCGAAAGCCGCTTTATTTCCGATCAAAGCGGACAAAGCAGTAGCCCCGGGGTAAGCGACTACGAGCACTTTTATAGACCGGGTACGCAAGGGGTCGTGACCCTGAGCGGCGTCCCCACGCTTTTCACCTATCTGGTTTTTGTCGATGAAGATTGCAACGGCAGTTTCGACCCTGGCGAAGGGCCGCAGGGCCTGCCTTACAGCTTTACTGTGGATAGCACTTGGCCCCGCCTGAACGACGGCAGCTTTGCCGAGTGTGCCCTAAGGGTACGCGCCGTCGTGCCGGACGGTGAGGTGGCAGGTACGACTGACGTTCAAACCGTTAGCGCCGCTTTGCAGTGGGAAAACGCGGCCCCGGTAGATAACAGGTTTATTACCGACACAACCGTAATCACCGAGGGCGGACAGCTCGAGCTTGTCAAAGAGGTGCGCAACGTGACCCAGGCCAGTGCGTTCGGCACTACGGGTACAGGCTCGCCAGGAGAAATTCTCGAGTACCGCATCGGCTATACGAACCGAGGTTCAGACGCGGTGACCGCCGTTGAATTTAGCGACCCCGTGCCATTTTTTACGAGCCTCGAGCCCAATCAATATGGCCCAGCGGGTGAGGTCGAACTCGTTTGCCCAGATACGAGCGTTATCAACCTGGACAGGGGTGCGGTAAGCACAATTGATGTAGATATTATGACCGAATGCGGTGTTACAGAGATAGCCGCAGGAGAAGGCGGCACGGTGACGTACCGAGTAAGGATTCAGTGAGGAGAAGGGTAAAGGGTTCAGGGTGAAGACCCTAGCCCCCGACCCCTGACCCCCGACCCCCAGCCTCCGGCTTGCCCTCGAGCCGGTTATTAAACATGCGCTGCGTGGGGTAGGCCAGGTCTATGTCATCATGCTTGGCAAACTCACGCAGGACCGCTTCCCAAACTTGTTCCGAGACGCCGCGTCGCCGCCGCGCCAAACATAAAAAACGCATTGTTAAAACCACGCCGCTATCCGCGACGCTCGTATATACAATCGGGGTGAATTTCGAGAAAAGAATATAGTAGCGCCGCGCCGCCATGCGCACGCGCCGCGCGGCGGAGTCACTTAACTGCTCGGTATTTTCAACAACGACCTCATTTAAAATAGCTTTGGCTTTTTCCCAGTTGCTTTCAAACGTGACCATCACCGGTAATTCGTGCCAAATATAATCAAACCCTTGCGTATAGTTACCCAGGTGATCTTTGAAAATTCTGCCGTTGGGCACGTGAATAATGCGCCCGGTGCTCTGGTCGGCGTCGACCCAGTTGCCTATTTCTACCAAAGAAAAGGCAAAGGGGCGCAGGTCGATAACGTCGCCGCGGTGCTCGCCTATTTCAATACGGTCGCCTACCTCAAAGGGACGACGCACCAAAATGAAAATCCAACCTGCCAGACCGGTGACTAAGTCAGCCAGCGCAATTGCTAAACCCGCCGACAGCAGACCGAAAAAAGTGGCTAGCGAAGTCAGGCCCTCGAGCCAAACCTGCCCCACCAAAAGCGTGCCTATAGCCACCGCCGTATAGGTGATGACTTTGCGCCAGCGGTAGTACTGCTTGGTATCTGTTACCCGCCGCTGTACCAGCCATAAGAGTAGCGTTTGCAATAGCCACAGTACGAGTACGGTCGCTATTGACGTGAGGATGTTATTGAGAATCACGCCCTCGAGACCTGTCAGAGTTTGAAGCCAAGTAATCAAACTGTTCACGTTTTAGAGCATATCCTAAGAAGGCCCCAAAAGAGCAGCACCCTTAACGTTGCTGGGTGTCTTTACACGCTCCAGCTCATGTTCCGACTCATGCTCCGACCTACCCTCTATACAACAGTAATTGTATGTGCTATTTTATACAATAAGTTTTAGTTAATAGTATTTACTTAGCATTATCTACTTCGCCTTGTTTGCCGTTACGTTTGTAGTCAAACCTGTAGAGGAGATAGGTGTGAACGATTCTGTAGTAGCGCAAGACCTGCTGCCCCTTGTAACGGGCCGCACCAAGCATTCGCTTTTCCCAAACTCCACAACGGGGTATTTATTCAGGCTCATACAACCTCACTTGCTGAGGGTTGACGGGGTTGCTCCATGTGATCATGAGGGCTTGCTGGGGGGCTCGAGCACCGCCGTAAAACATAATGTGAGAGAGGGGAGGGTCATTCCATTAAAGTCAGATTTCTAGGGCTGTGACGATAAGTTATGAAGGTGTAGCCTTGCGTAGCGGCTTTAAAGCTACTACTAATGGTTATTACAGCACTAGGAGAAGAATGAAATGCACCACGTCAGAGCGTAAAGAAGGGGATGAGTATGAACGTTGCACGACTTTATAAGATGGGCCTAATTTTGCTTTGCAGTTTAGGCCTGGCGCTAAGCCTGGTCGCTTGCACAGGCGGCGTCGACACCGAGCCACTCACAACTACGGGTAGCGTGATTGTCACGATTGGTCCAGACGACGCCGACGTGAGTTTGGTAGCAGCCGGTGCCCAGAGTAAGTTGACAGCGCAGGGGCTCGAGCCGCAGCAAACAGGCGCTAGCTTGCACTACCTAAAACCACCCGGGGATTACAAACTCACCGTTAGCCGAGACGGTTTTGAAACCCAGACGCGTAATTTTACTTTGCAAGCGTCTGAACTGCGCTACTTCACTGTTGCTCTAGAAGCTGAGGGCGATGGTCCGCCCCCTATTCCCGACCCAGATCCCAACCCCAACCCGAATCCGGACCCAAATCCTGATCCGAATCCGGACCCAAATCCTGATCCTGACCCACCCCCAGGACCTAACCCTGATCCTGACACGCCCCCGGTCAATCTTCAAATAGAGGGCAGCGTGGATGACTGGAATCCAGAGAACGGCGGCAACCTGTTCTTTGCAGCTAACCTTTCTCTTTATGGTGACGAGGATGAGTTTGAAGTTGTCTTCGAGGAACCAATTCTCCCGACCACGGTGAG
>ENA-ORXM01005487-ORXM01005487.1-marine-metagenome-genome-assembly--contig:-NODE-5487-length-10014-cov-14.295763_pt1 | contig 10014 bp, 8 predicted proteins | sample MGYA00237867_ERZ511480 | MGnify/ENA primary metagenome ERZ511480 (study PRJEB26309, sample SAMN06266103) | marine metagenome | isolation source: Algal blade | place: United Kingdom:Sidmouth, United... | reverse complement strand
TGGCAGGAGATGGGGAGAAGTCTCTGGGGATTAGTGTGTCTTTTGAGGATAAGGGAGAGATGGAGAAGGCGATTGATCTGCTGATGAAGGTAAATGGCACCAATATTAGTTGGGTAGGAGAGAAGGAAGAAGAGGAAGTTGTGGAGGTCGTGGAAGAGGAAGAAGAAATGATCTATCGAGTGGAAGAAGATCAAGGACCAGAGTATAGCGTCTTTATGCGTGGTAAATATAAGGTCTTTGATATTGAGGGATTGAAAAGTAATAAAGAGAAAAGGTATTACTTTCAGTTTTTGAAAGAAGGTACAGTTCTCGCAAAAAGCTATATTTATCGAAATCAAGTGCTGTGTGAGCAAGAATTGCAGTTGGCGAGAGAGAATGCTGTAGATCAAAATAAGTATAAACTTAAAAAGGTAAGCGAAAATAAGTTCTATTTTAATCTCATTTCTCCTGAAGGAGAGATTATTGCCAATAGTGTGGATTTTGGTAGTATTGGAGAGATGCGAGAAGTCATTACTTGGTTTTTGGGTAAACCTTATGAGGGAAATATCGAAGATCATTTGCCTAAGACATTTGAAGCAATTGAATTGATTCCAATTGCTTTGGATAATAGTCGAAAACGAGTGATTGAGCCTTTTAAGAGTATTCCACACCATAAAATATTTATAGAGTCGTACTTTAACAATGCTGACCAAAAGTATTATTTTCATTTTGAAGATCCAGAAGGGATTCCCATTATAATTAGTGATGGATTTGATTCTAAAGAAACTTGTGTTGAGGGCATTAAAACGGTAATTCAATACTCAAAAAGTCATAGTAATTTTGAGACGAAAGAAAATGAGGAGAAACATTTTTACTTTGAACTGAAAACGGAAGATGGTGGGCGTGTTATTCAAAAAAGCCAGCCTTATGAAACGGAGGAGGAACTGAAAAAGACGATTGTTTGGGTGAGTGGGAAAGCTCCAAAAAGAAAAAGAATTCGCCCCAATTTTGAGGAAATTGCCAGAGTAAAAGCGGAGTTGGCAGCAGCAGAAGCGGCACAATTGGCAAGGGAAAGAGCAAAGGCGGAAGAAGAACGAAAAAGAAGGGAGGCAATCAAAAGAGAGCGAGAACGAGAAAGACTTTTGAGGGAAGAAGCTGTCCAAAAGCAGGAGGAAGAAAATCGCTTGTATCGAGAGGAAAAAAGAAAGGAAGAAGCCAGAATTAGAGAGCAAAATAGAGTCCGCTTGGCGGAGGAAGAACGAAAACGAAAGGAGGAAGAAAAACGGTTGGCAGAGGAAGAGCGGTTGGCAGAAGAAAAAAGACTGCGAGAACTTGAAGAACGTAAAAAAGCAGAAAAGAAGCGAAAACAGGAAGAACAAGAGCGTTTGCGTTTATTGAGGCTGCAAAAGAAGGAGAAGAAGGAGAAGAAGGAGAAGAAGGAACAAATGGTCATAGAGGAGGAAAAGACAATGCCAAAGGTAGAAGAAAAGGGCGAAATAGCCCCTAAAGTGGTCACTAAAATAGCTGAAACACCCATTGCCACAACGGAAACAGGTGGAGGCTTAAAAAAAATATTGCCTTTTGCCATTCCTTTGTTGTTGTTGCCACTGCTTCTTTGGTTTGGATTAAAATCTTGTGGAGATACTACAACAACTACCAATACGGCTGTGCCATCTACCACGCAAAATGCGATTGTTAGTGCAAATGCTCAAACTTTGGGACTGACTGTTGGAAGCGTTGCTGGAAATATGGCAGACTTTTTGAGTGTTACTAGTAGTCCAACCCCCAAGTCATTTAAGATGGATAAGTTGAAATTTAAACAAAACACAACAAATCTATTGCCAGAAGCAGCAACGCAATTAGATAATATTGTTGAGGTATTGCAAAGTTACCCGACTGCTAAAATTGACTTAGTAGGTGCTATTGATGAGACAGAAAACAATGAATTTACACAAAATGGAGAGCAAGTAAGCTTGGCGAATGCTCGTGCCAGTACTTTGTTCAATTTACTAAAGGGACGAGGAGTTTCAGAGAGTCGTATGAATTTTCAAGGAAGCACGGATAAGAGAATGGAGCATGTGGAAGTGATTATTTTGAGCAGATAGAATTTTGAGACTGCTTTGTGGAGAGAATGAAGCCATACAATATCACTACATTACATCGAATAAATTAGAACTATAAGCAATGATGCAGAGTGCATCAATGTTTAAAAACTACTATACAGTATGAAATATAAAATATTCCAAAGTGAACATAATAAGAAATATTATTTTCATTTTGAAGATAAGGATGCAAACTTAATGCTGAAAAGTCCGGGATATGAAGATAGAGCGAGTTGTGAGAAAGGTGTTAAGTCTGTTTTAGCAAATGCTCCTAATGGTGAGTTGTATAATCCTCAGCAAGCAGCAGATGGTCGTTTCTTCTTTGACATCAAAAACCCTAAGGGAGAGGTCATCGGTACAAGTTCGTTATACAAGACGACTGATGAAGCGGAGGCTGCCATTAATAAGGTGCTGAACATGTCTGATGTGAAAGAGGTGGTGATTAAAGAAGACCCTAACAAAACAGAGCCTGTTGTTGCTCCAAGTGTAGGAGTGTTTACAAAAGGTACTTTAAATAGCTTAAATGTAGCAGGGTATGAAGAAGGAAATCAATATTATTTTGATTTTAAACAAGGCGGAGACGCTATTTTAGAAAGCCAAAGTTATACTTCACAGGCTGCTTGTCAAAACGGCATAGAATCCGTTATGAAGAATGCAGCAGATCCGACAAAATATAAAATTCATCAAACCAAAGATGGACAGTATTATTTTGATTTGGTAGCAGGAAATAACCAAGTAATTGGCACAAGTGTTTCTTTTACTTCTGAAGCCGCTTTATATGCTGCTTTGGGTGGAATGATTGGCAAGAAAGTGAGTAAAGAAACTTTTGAGAGCAAAAGTGCTGTGGGTGATGGAAGTGATATGCCACCTATTGAAATCTTTAAGACAGGACAAGTTAACAATCTATTATTTGAAGCTTATAAAAATAATAGCGATAGTGAATACTATTTTCACTTCAAAACACAAGAGGGCCGTCCTATTTTAGTAAGTCAGGGATACTCTTCTAAGAGTGGTTGTGAAAATGGCATTAAATCTGTTATTCAGAATGCCACAAATCACAAAAACTTTGATCTAAAAACTTCGCCTGATGGCAAGCATTACTTTAATCTTGAAGCATCTAATGGACAAGCTGTTGGAACAAGTATTGCTTTTGATAACAAAAAGGAAATGTCACAAATCATTTCTTGGTTGAGTGGTAGTGAGTTTGATGCAGACAATATTGGTAAAGAAGGCAGCGGAATTAGTACAATTAACAAAATAGTTGGTGGTGCAGGTGCAGCGATTGCAGGTGGAGGCATTATCAATTCTTTGATGGATGGTAAAGATGAAACAGAGGATACAAAAAGTGAAATCGACCAAGCTAAATTAGATATTGAAAAAGCACAGAAAGAACTTGATACGACGATTATCCGAACGGAAGAGGTGACAAAAGGAAAGCTTGAAATAGAACAAGCAAAAGCGGAGATTGAAAAAACAAAAAAGGAATTGAGTCAGGTGGATAAGGGAATTCGTCAGGAGGAGGTGCAAAAAACCAAAGACGAGATCAAAGAGGCGCAAAGCGATATTGATAAGGCAAGAGCAGATTTGAAGAAAGCGAAAGAAGAAGCTTTATTGGCAGAAGAAAAGCGCAAAAAAGCTGATTTAGAACGTGAAAAAGCCGATAAATTGCGCCTTGAAGAAGAAAAAAAGAAGCAAATAGCCTTAGACCTAAAGCAAAAAGAAGAATTGCGTTTGTCAGAAGAAAAGCGCAAAAAAGCAGAGGTATTGCGTCTTGAAGAAGAAAAACGTAAAAGAGCGGAGAAATTGCGTTTAGAAGAAAATCGTAAAAAAGCCGAAAAATTACGTTTAGAAAAAGAACATAAAGCAAAATTGGCTTTAGCGAAAAAGAAAAAAGAAGAAGAAGAACGCAAAAAAGCGGCTTTATTAGTCAGTCAGAAAAAGGCTGCTGCTGCTACCACTAAAACAGCTTCTACAGCCTCTACTACAACAAAAGTTGTAGGCGCAGGAGCAGGAGCTGCTGCTGTAGCAAAGGCTACCGCTACTGCCAGACCTGTTGCGGCATCAGGAGGCGGAGGTGCTTTCGGATGCTTGAAATGGTTGATTCCTCTAATTATATTAGGATTGATTGGATTAGCTATTTGGTGGTTTGTTCCTGGTTGTGGTGGTCAAGGTGGTGGTGTTGGCGGTATTGGTAATGCAGGAACAGCAATTGTAGATAAAACGAAAAACGCAACCAATGCAGTGGTAGATAAAACCAAAAACGCAACCAATGCAGTGGTAGATAAAACCAAAGAAACAGCCAATGTAGTGGTAGATAAAACCAAAGAAACAGCCAATACAGTGGTGGATAAAACCAAAGAGGCTATTGGCGGAGATGGTGATAGTGGCAACACTGATGCCAATGCAGGAAAAGAGACAAAGCCAGAATCTAAAAAAGCATTGGGTCCTGATGCCAAAGCTCTTGGTTTTAGAGCAGGCACGATGGAAGCAAAGATGGCTGATTTTATGAGCGATCCTAATTCTCGTGGTCCAAAGACCTTTAATATGGAGAAAATCAGTTGGCCCACAAATTCACCTAAGATGAATCAAGCTGCTTATGCACAAGTAGCAAATTTGGCTAAATTGATGAAAAAATATCCTGATATGGAAATTAATATTGTGGGACATAGAGATCGCAATGAGATTAAAGACTACAACCATAAAGGAGAAATCATTGGATTGGATGAGATTCGTGCAAGATGTTTGTACCGTAAGTTAAAGCCAAAAGGCATCGCTACTAATCGAATGAAATGGGGTGGCGCACCAGCGACAGATCACCGCCGCTTGGAAGTAACCATTACTAAGAAATAGAGCTTGGCAGTGACAGTTCTATAGAATATACGTCAAATAAATGAAATTCAATTCTTAGATTGATTTTATACGCAGTTGAAGCCTTAAAGCATTTTGTTTTAAGGCTTTTTTTTTGGGTTGAAGTAAGGAAAATAGCAGTACTGTCCATCCAAAATAGACTCGATGGTAGTGGTATGGCTAACCAAGTGCTGTGGTTCTTAGTACTGTAGTTCTTGGTTTGGTTCTGCTGTGATTTATGCTTCTTGGGTAGCCATAAGAACGCACAGCGAGACCATGTGTGGCGACGAAGCAATTGACCGTTCTCTCCAAAAAAAAAATAATAAAAAAAAGACCAAGTATTTTTTGTGCTTGATTTTTGGTTTTTTAGTAACAATTAAACGAAGTTTGATTTAATTGGATATAATTTTTTTGATAAAAAGGAGAGAACGGTGGGTTGCTTCGTCGTGGCGCATGGTCTCGCTATACGCTACTATAGCAAGCCAACGCAAAACTTTTTGGCCCTGCATTTACTATAACGCTACTATCGAGTCTATGTTGAAAGGACAGGACGCTTATCAAACAGTAGGTTTTTTGTGTTTATCATAATGTTAGAATTAGACTTCCTTTTTCATCAATGATTAATTTTTGATGCTCGAAATTTTCTACTAATGCAAATCCATTGTAAAAAGGTTCTATTTCAAAGTATCGTTCAAGATACAACGCATCTCCTTGTTTATTGATATGAAACCAGCCATCTTTATCTTTAGCGGTAGCAATAGATTTATGAAAAACACCCAAATCATCAAATAATTTTTGATTTAAAGCCTGTCCTAATTTATTGATATGTTTATAGTGTCCATTTGCTAAACGAACACACGCATACCCATCTCTAAAATCTCCTGCATAAGTATATTTTTCTTGATATAAAGGAACGCCTTTTGTATTAATATGAAAATACTGTTTTTCGTGATTTCTCACAGTGCAAATATTTTGTTGAAAATTACCACACCAAGCATAGCTTTGGGTATAAATGCGATTTCCTTTTCCATCAATATGAAACCAATTGCCTTGTTCTATGACAGCAGCTTTTTTAAAATAAAATCCAAAAGTTCGATCATATCTTTGTGTATATAAATCATTACCTTTCATATCAATGTGAAACCAACCTGACGCATCTTGCACAGGAGCAAAACCTTCCACATGAAACTTTAGGGCATTTAAAAAAGTTCTATCAAAAACCTTTTGTCCTTTATATAAAAAGTGAGTATGGTTTTCGGAGCGAATTATTTCTTTATAAGTCATTGGCAAATTAAAATTGTTTGTAAATCATTTAATTGTTTTCGAGATTGTATGCTAAAACCTGCTTGTTGTAAAAGCGATTTGTATTCTTTAAAGGTTCGTTCATAGCTTTGGCAGATTGTTAGCATATTTAAACTTAGTAAATGGGCTTGTACTTCATCTTGCAATATTTCTAAGACATAAAGTGTGCCATTCTCATTTAAAGCGTTGCGTACTTGCTGGAGAATTTGCAAGGCTTTTTCATCATTCCAATCGTGCAAAACTCTACTCAAAATAATGGCGTCAACTTGGAAGGAAAGTGGCTCAAAAAAACTATTGGAAACAATTTTAAAAGCTTGCTCCTCTGGATTTTCTATTAATGCAGTTACACTTGGCAAATCAAAAAGAATGCATTTTGTTTGGGGAAAAGCCTTTGCTATATAGCCTATCAAAACACCTAACCCACCGCCCACGTCAGCGATAGAATCATGCTTTGAAAAATCACAAAGTGAGGGCAGTTTTTTGTAATCGTCTGTTGCATAATCTCGCATTGCCAAATGATAATTTTTGAGTTTCTTAGCATCATCATTGAGGTAATCAAAAAATTCTTTTTGATAGATATGTTCAAAACTTGGTTTGCCTGTTTGTAAGGTGAAATCTAAATTTTGCCAAGCAGTTAAATGCTCTTGCCCCCATAAAATACAAGCATTCTTCAAGCTTTCAGGATGTTTTTCAGTCAACAAAGAACCCTTTGCTGTCAAGTAAAAAATATCGTTTTCTTGTGTTAAATATTGTCCTTCTACCAAAAATAGGAGCAGATGTGATAAAGGTTTTTGGGCTAATTTAGTTTGGGATGAAAGTGTTTGTAATGTATAAGTATAGCTATCAATGGCATCAAAAAGATGAAATTGACAGGCTTTTTGTATGGCTAAAAAGTGCCAGTAAGTTGTAAAAGTATCTTTTAATTCCGTTTTTAAATTATTTTCCATTTTTCCATTTATAAAGGGTTCTTGGTTGTATTGTTTTGTCAAATTTTGCTTGAAAGAAGTCAGAAGCTTTTTCCATGCTTCCAAAAACTTGGTTGAGCCAAATAGCTAATTCTCTGTGAAATTCGCCTTCCATTTGATGGATAGATTTTGCTGTACTAAAGTAAGGATTGTCTTGTTTTTTTGAACGAGATTGTAGTTTCTCAAATTCTTTTTGAGCATATTGAAATTCATCTCTTATTTTGTGTTCTTCTTTTAATAAATCTTTTAAGTCAGCATTGAAATTTTGGTAATTGTGACAATAAATAGCAATTTTTTCTAAGTCTCTAAAATTGCCATGCAAATCTAATTTTTTGAGCCATTTTAAGAACTTTGTATTTTGAGGAGCTTGTTGAGGTTCAAATTTCATACGTTCCCAAACAGATTTCCAATCTTGTTCTCTATCTTTAAGTGTCTCTCGTAATGATGGCATTTCTATAACATTTTGAGAAATTCTATCAAAAAAGTCCTCATATAGCCATTTGTCTCTCAATTCATCTACGCTTCGATTACTTGCAAAAATAGTGGTGCATTTTATTTTTTCTTCTCTTATACTTCCCATTTTTCTAATGTGAAAAAAATTATTTTCATCTGTTTGTATTGCCTTCATTAATTTTCCTTGCACTCTTTTAGATAAATGATGTATTTCATCTAAAAAAAGAATTCCATTATTGGCTTTTTGAAACAAACCAATTGCATCTTTATTTGCACCTGTGAATGCTCCTTTTACATAGCCAAACAAGGCACTTTCGGCTTTACTGTCATCATCAAAAGAAGCACAATTGACACTCACAAAATTCTGTTTTTTATCTTTGTGCTCTTCTGTAATAGCTGATTTTCCTGTGCCACGTTCTCCTAAAATTAAAATAATAAATCCACTTTTTATGTAGTACTCCATTTTTAAATTGGCAATTAGACGTTTTTTTGATTTTGGATTTTTAAAAACAGGCTCAAGTTGTAGCTCGTCAAAAATATGAACAGGTACTTCATTTATTCTGAATTTTTTAAAACTTTGTGTTGAATCATTTTTATCATCGTAGGTTTGTAGGAACTTACAATTTTCAGGCAAATAATTGGCTTGGCTTAAAGCGTGCCATACTACTTGTGTTTCGCTACTTCCCAAGCTAATATTAATATAAAAGTTGGCTTTAGGATGATTTTTGAAGATTGTACGAACTATTTTTTTAACCTCTTTTGCAATGTTATTTACATCCCGTAAATTATTAACTTTTGTTTGACATTCCTCAAACTTATTGTTGTAAATATTCTTTGCATTACTATATTCTAAAAACCATTTTATTTGGTCTTGTATAGAATAGTGCTGCATATCTCGCCAGATTTGACTACAGAATTTGTCATACTCTTTTTGTGTGTATTTTGTTTTTACAAATTCTAAATCTCTTTGTAAACAAGGAGTATAATCTTTATGAGTAGGGTCATCATTATCAAAAAGTGCTTCCCAAATATGTTGAGTTTCTGCTTCTTCAATAACCTTATCTGTAAGCCTGTTTTTTCGATATTTTCGCCGATCAGTTATTTTTCTAATAACCTTTTCTTCAACTGTTAGATAGTAAATTTTGGCAAATGTAAACCCTTTTTTCTTTTTATCAAATACTTCATTTAATTCTGCTTGATCCAAACCCCTCCAATCTATAGGTCTATCAAAACTAAAATCTGGTTGCAAATAAAATTGAGATAAAACATGTTTGAGGTAAGCAAGTCCATGTGTTGTGTAATGCCAAGTGATATAGATATTTTCCATAAAATATGATTTTAAATGCAAAGATATGAAATTAAATGCATAACTAAAAATTTGAGGATAAAAAAAATATTGATTCTAAGTTAATGATAATCAGTTACTTAGTTGGCTTTTATTTCGTTTTGTTTGAGTGAAAATAAAATTTAGCTTGTTTTTTATTTTTCTTTGTCTTAATTTTGCATAGAAATTAATATATGTTAATGTAAATGTTTTTTAACCATTTAAATTTTAAAAAAATGTCAAAGACAAAAAAAACAAAGAATCATAATGCTAATCAACAAAATTCTAACAAAGGCACAGATGGAACGAATATTACCTATGATAAAGTACAAGGTAATAGAGGTAAGCAACTAAATACTAATCAGAAAAAGGATAAAAAGCAGAACTAAATGCTTTTTTTCTTATGTTAAATTTATTATTCACTTATTTAAATTTTTTAAAAATGACAAAGAAAATAAAACCAGCAGATAATACTGCTAATCAAAAAAATGCCAACAGCGAAGCCTTCAAAAAAGTGAAGGATAATAGATCTAATCAATTAAATTCTAATAACAAAAAGACCAAAACAAAGAACTAAATGATCTTGTTCTTAAACTAAATTTATTATTCACTTTTTAAAAATTAAATATTATGTCAAAGCAAAATGTCGCTAATCTCCCATCTACAACAGGTAACCCATCAGGAAGAGGTAGAGGAAATAATACATCTTCGAAACCTACTCCAAAGCCTAAAAAATAGGAGAGAAAGGTGGAGCGCTTCGTCGGTACGGAAGTCCCTGCTATCCACTATTATGAAAGGCATGGCAACATGCCTTTCATTTTTCCACATTCCTTTCTGTGGAAAAAGCCTCCTCTAAATGCCAACGCAGCTTTCATACCGTTCCTATCAGGTCTATTTTAGAAGGAGTGTACCTTTATCAACTTTAAAAAGAAGAGCAAATAAATTTATACAATCTTCAAAAGAAAAACAAAGATACAGACCATCCAGAATAGACCTGATAGTAGTGTTATCGTTTTTTTGCAAGGCAAGTATCAGGAAGGCA
>ENA-ORXM01005485-ORXM01005485.1-marine-metagenome-genome-assembly--contig:-NODE-5485-length-10019-cov-3.352847_pt1 | contig 10019 bp, 8 predicted proteins | sample MGYA00237867_ERZ511480 | MGnify/ENA primary metagenome ERZ511480 (study PRJEB26309, sample SAMN06266103) | marine metagenome | isolation source: Algal blade | place: United Kingdom:Sidmouth, United... | reverse complement strand
AGCGCGCGGCATTCACTTCAATCACGTCTCGTTAGCGCTCGAGGCCGCCGTCGACAGTCAGGGGGTGGTGCTCAGCATCGGTCAGCTGGCCTCGAACGATCTCGCTGCCGGACGCCTCGTGATCCCCTTCGAGACCCGGGTGCCCCTGGAGTACGCCTATCACCTGATCAGCCTGGACGATGCACCGGACGCCGTGCGACCGCGAGCCCTTCCCCCGAACTCGCCGCGCCCCAACGCCGCCAACGTCGACGCGTTCCGCGACTGGGTCAAGGCAGAGGCTGCCGGGCAGGACGACGAGCTCCTCGACCGCGTCGCCACGCGCATCGGCTGACGCGGTCGCCGGTCCGGCTCGGCTTGGCATCCCGGGACCGTGGCGTGTAACGTCCTCGTCATGTGCCGGAAACCGCTGGCACCCGCGTACACCTTTCCGCTGGCACGGTCGCCATGATCTCCTTCGACATCCTCCTCAACGCTTTCGTCACGCTGTTCGTGACGATCGATCCGATCGGCAACGCGCCACTGTTTCTCGGACTCACGGTGGGCCTGGAGGCGGCGCGTCGTCGGCGCATCGCGATACGCGGGACGGTCATCGCCTTCGGCGTGCTGACCCTGTTCGCGCTGACCGGCACCGCCGCGCTCGCGCAGGACACGCTGCCGCAGCATGTCATCCACCATGCGGCGTTCGGCGTCGAGTAGGGGACGGTGGCCTCCGGTGTTCGCGGAGGCTTCGTGCTCGGACACGGGAGAGATGAGGCGATGAAGAGCACGAGCGGGATCGACACGAGCGGGATCGAGGTGAGTCGGCGACGTTGGCTCGCGCACGCGGCCCGCAGCACGGCGCTGCTCGCGGGCGGTGCCGTGCTCGGCACCGTGTCCGCCGCGTGGGAGGCGCGGGCTGCCGAGACGATCCGGCTGCGCGAACTCTACGAGAAGGATCTGGCGTTCTCGGCCTTCGCCGAGTCGCGGGTCGGCGACCTGGTCGCGGTGCGTGGGTTCATGGCGCCGCCGCTGAAGGCGGAGTCCCGGTTCTTCGTGCTGACGAAGCGGCCGATGGCCACGTGCCCGTTCTGCAACGACGCGGACGACTGGCCGAGCGACATCGCGGCGGTGTACGCCAAGCGCGTCGTGGACGTCGTGCCGTTCAACGTCGACATCGTCGTGCGTGGACAGCTCTCGCTCGGCGACGAGCGCGAGCCGGAAACGGGCTTCTTCAGCCGTCTGCGACACGTCGACGCCACGTTCGAGCGTGCCTGAGTGTGGCTGCTCGCTCGCCCTCCACGTCGAGTCCGGTCGACCGGTGCTCGCCGACCTGCGCGCCTGAGCCGCGCTCGCCGACGCCGGACGCGCGGGATCGGCGTGGCCACTCGTGAGCGACGACGGCGCCTGCCCATGCCGTAGACTCGCGCGCTCTCCCGCCGTTCATCCCGCGCATGCCAGAGCCCGTCTTTCGCCATCGGATCGTCCGCGCGCTCGCCGGCTCCACGACCGCGATCTGCCTGGCGGCCGGCGGGCTCGTCGGTTGGGGCATGCCGAGCGCGGCCGTCGTCGCGGCCGAGAATCCCGGGGAGATCGGCGAGGTGCTCGCCGGACGCTCGTCGTTCACGCAGCGCCCGCGCTGGGAGTTCGGGGTCGGCGGCGGGTACTTCTCCGGCCACGACTATCCGGCCTCCGACGACCCGAACAGCCGGGCGATCGCGCTGCCGTTCTTCATCTACCGAAGCCCGGTGCTGCGGATCGGTGGCGGCGGCGTCCGCGCGGTCGCCATCGAGGAGCCGAAGATCCGGCTGGATGTCTCGGTCGGGGGGTCGCTCAACGCTCGCTCGGAGGACAACGGACTGCGCGAGGGTCTGCCCGACCTCGACTTCCTGTTCGAACTCGGGCCGCAGCTGGAAGTGAGTCTGGTCGACCGGCCGACAGGGGCCGGCGGGCGGCTCGAACTGACCTTCGCCGGCGAGCTCCGCGCGGTGGTCGCGACCGACTTCGCGCGGAATCTGTACGCCAACGGCTTCGTCGCGGAAGTCGGCATCGACGTCGCCCGACGGCGCGTGTTCGGCAGCCGGGTGAACCTCGTCGCGGGACTCGGCATCGCCTTCGCGGACGAGCGCCTGCAGGACTACTTCTACGAGGTCGAGCCCGAGTACGCGAGGCCGGCGCGTGCGGCTTACGACGCGCGGGGCGGCTACCTCGGTACCGAGCTCTCGCTCGGCGTGGTCATCCGCCCGAGCGAGACCCTGCGCGTGTTCCTTGGCGTTCAGAGCGGTCTCTACGCGGGGGCGGCGAACGAGGAGAGCCCGTTGTTCGAGACGACGGCGAGCACCGGCGCCGCGCTCGGGGTCGCCTGGACGTTCGCGCGCAGCGCGCGGACGATCGACATCGTCGAGATCGATTGAGCTCGAGATCGATCGAGCTCGTCCACGCCTCTACTACGGACGTTCGAGCGCATCCAATGCGACGGGCGTCGTCGCGACGTGCGTCCGCTCGGATCTCGAGGCGATCGACGAGCGCGACTCGGCGCGGCGGGCCGCCTGACGAGGGCGCTCAGAGCTCCTCGTCGACGAAGATGACGTGGCGGAAGTGGTGCTGCTCCTCGAAGCTGGCCCCGAGCGAGCCGATCAGGAGCCCGATCGAGGCGCAGAACGTGGCCATTCGCGCCCGCTCGGCGAACCCCACATCCGTTTCCGCGAGCGCTTGGGAGGCAGCCCAACCGACGATCAACGGCGCGTCGAACAGCGTCAGCGCGGCGAGCAGGGCGAGCACGAGGACGCCGAGCCATGTCGTCGCGAGACCTCCGACGACGATCAGCACCGCGGTGATGCGGGTCGCGACGAGCTGCTCGGACAACCGCCGGTGGCGCTCGATCAGGAGCTGCTGACGGTACACGACGAAGCTCGTCGTCAGAGCGAGCACGAGGAGGGCGAGAACGAGCACGGCCGTCCATCCTTGCGCCAGTCCGAGATCCCAGCTCTCGGCCGTCATCAGCAGGAGGGCGAGCGTCGAGACGGCCGCCGTCGTCAACCGGCTCAGCCGCTGGGGAAACTCCCACGGGCGCGCCGCACGTACCGCCTCGGTGATTTCCTCTCGGTTGATCATCGCGGCCCGGAGCACGAACCGCCAGCGCCCCCCCGCCGACGCGCTCGACTCCTCCAGCCGAGTGTCGGCGACCTTGCCGAAGGCGGCGTCGAGGGCGTCGAGCTCGCGCGCGTCGAAGTGCCTCATGCGATCGAGATCGGTCGGTCTGTCCGGTCGGTGCAGGAGCCGCTCCGGCTCGGGCGTCGGACGCTCGCCGGCAAGGTGGGCGAGGGCGTGCATCATCAGCGTGGCGAGACGGTCGACGATCATGTCGTCGGACACGGTGCCTCCTGCGCCGTCCGCGCTCGCCGCGGGCGGCGTCTCGGCCCGATCCGTCGGTAGCGAAACGTGGCCGTCGATGTCCGGCACGAGTCGCGCCGTCGACAGCACGGCCGCATCGAGCGGGCGGCTCAGCGCCGCGAGCGCGAACGGGCGGTAGCGGGCGACCAGCTCGTCGGGGGTCACGAGGATGACGAAGTCGTGGCGAGCGCTGTCCCGTGTTTCGGCGGCGCGGCGCAGGAGCTCGCTCGACTCCTCGCGCCGATACTGGCCGATGTCGTGCCGAACGCTCGGTTCGATCCGCCAGAGGTAGCCCGGGAACCAGTGGGCGAGGTCCGTCCCGAGCCGTCGCGCGGCGGCGAGCACCAGACGGCGTTCGCGCGAGCCGGTGCGCCCGGCGAGTACCAGTCCGACGAGGATCGGCGGGAGGGCGGCGGCGTCGGCACGCTCTGCCGTCCCGCCCGCATCGCGCTCGTTCGGGCTCGTCCCGATCGGGTTCGTACCGCGCGACTCGTCCGCGTTCGGCTCGATCTCGTTCAGGCGGGGCGCTCCGTGAAGGCAAGGCGTAGGCCGAGCGCGATCAGTACCGCGCCGCTCGTGCGGTGCATCCACGCGAGCGCCGACGGACGCGCGCGCAGCCAGCCGGAGAGGGCTCCGGCGAACAGCGCGACCGGCCCCTTCACGATGAAGGTCAAGAGCGCGAAAGCGGCGCCCAGGACGAGGATCGCGAGTGTCGGAGCGGCCGACTCCGGCGTCACGAACTGCGGTAGGAAAGCGAAGTAGAAGATCGCGATCTTGGGGTTGAGGAGGTTGGACAGCGCGCCGTCGGCGAACAGCCGAGCGGACGAGCGCGGCGGGTGCCCCTCGACGGCGGGCGCCTTGTCACGGGTGCTCAGCATCTGGATACCGAGGTAGACGAGCCAGGCCGCCCCGGCGAGTTTCAGCGCGACGAACAGCCAGGCCGAGACCTGCAGGATCGCACCGAGCCCCGCCGTGGCGAGCAGGGTATGGCCGAGCAGTCCGACGCTGACGCCGGTGGCGGTCGCCAGACCGGCGCCGGTGCCCTGGGTGACCGCGCGGGACATGACCAGGAGCATGTCCTGGCCCGGCGTCGCGATGATCAGCAGCGCGATCGGCAGGAAGGCGAGCCAGGCGGCATCGACCATGGCGAAGGTTCCGGGCGCGGAAGAGGTCGCGATGCTGGCACGGGCCGTCCCCGCCGTCAAAGCGTGCGGGAGCGTCCGCTCAGGATCGGTCCGACGAAGCGGACCTCTTCGGCGACACGGGCGATTCGGGCACGGCGCCGTTCGCCTCGGGCGCCGTCCGCCGCCCTCGCCGTCGTCCGCCGAGGCCGCCGAGGCCGGCGAGGGCAAACGCGCGGAGCTCTCGTCGGACGCCCGCGAGCCGGGCGGGGTCGGTCTCCTCGTCGGGGCGGGCGAAGCGCAGCGCGACCAGCGTCCGCCCGAGCCGTTCGACACGCGCGCGTTCGCGTGGCAGGAGAGACGCCGCGCGGGTGACGTACTCGTGGGGGCTCTCGCTCGGTGCGCGCTCGATACCGCGGCGTGCGAGAGCCGCACCAAAGCGAGCCCAGGCGCGCTCTACGGGAGCGCGCGTGAGCGCACCGTGCCGTCGCGGCAGACCGAGCACGGCCAGACACCAGAGTCCGGCCCCCGCGAGCACCGCGACGGCGAGCTGCCAGAGGGCAGGCTCGGCCAGCCCGAGCCACCGCCACAGCTTCGCCTGCGAGTCGTCGTCGAAGTCGACGACGAAGCGCTGCCAAGCGTGGTTCACCGCGTCCCAGCGGAGGCCCACGATCTTGAGCCAGCCACTGTCCGTACGAGCCAGACGCGGCACCGCGACGCTATCGGGCAGCGCCGCGGCGAGCCCGGTCTCGATGCGCGAAGGGGCGACTTCCCCGGTCGGATCGAAGCGTCGCCAGGCACCCTCGACCCACGCCTCGGCCCAGGCGTGCGCGTCCGACTGACGCACGATCATGTAGTCGCCGTTCATCTCCCCACCGAGATAGCCGGTGACGACGCGGGCAGGAACGCCGCCCGCGCGCATCAGCGTCACGAAGGCCGCGGCGTAGTGCTCGCAGAAACCCGCGCGGGTATCGAACAGGAACTCGTCGATCGGTGCGTCGCCGAGCAGCTGCGGGGTCAGCGTGTAGCGGAACGGCTCGCGGTTGAAATGTGCGAGCACGCTCCGGGCGTAGGCCCACTCGTCTTCCGCTCGAGCGCGCAGACGCGTCGCGAGCGCTGCGCTGCGCGGGTTGTTCCCACCGAGCTCGAGCGTCACCGGGTGCGGACGCTCGGTGGAGGGGAGCGTCGCCCCCGGCACCGAGCTCTGGCGATAGCGCAGCACCTGGGTGACGGGCTCTTCGGCGATCAGCCGACCGTCGGCGGTCACGCGTGCGAGCGGGCGTGAGTCGGCCCCGGAGCGTTCCGGGGCCCGCGGCAGCGAGCTCGGCCGCTCGAGCGCGAACAGCCAGCGCTGACGGTGCGGCTGGAGCATGACGATGTAGTCGATGCGTTCGCCGTCGCCGGTGTCGCTCGCGAGCCCGCTCGCCGCATCTTCCGAGGAACCGTTCGCGATCCCGCTCTCCGACCAGCGTCGCCCGTCGAAGGCATCGAGCACCGGGCCACGCCAGTAGCGCAGTCGGGAAGGCGGTATCGCCTCGTCGCCGCCGACCCCGCCGCCCGCCGCCGGGTCGAACTCCACCCGGAACGCAACCTCGGCGGAGCGCGACAGCGCGGCGATCGAGCCCGGCTCCATCGTGTCCGACAACCCGCTCGTCGCCACCGAGTCCTCGGGCAGCGACCAGAGCGGACCGGGCAGACGCGGGAACACGAGGAACAGCAGCGCCGCGATCGGCAGGCCCTGGGCGAGCAGGACCGCAACCAGCCTGAGCCGTGCGCCGACCGGGCTCGGGTCGGCCGGATCGCGAAGCACCGCGAGCGCGTGCCCGAGGGCGAGCACCGCCGGCAGCGTCACCAGTGCGGCGAGGATCGTCTGTGAATAGAAGTACTGCGTCAGCAGCAGAAAGGCGGCGAGGCACAGGAGCATCGTCGCGTCCCCTGCCCGCCGCACCTCGGCGAACTTCGCCGCGACCAGCACGGACAGGAACGCGACACACGGATCCCGACCGATGAAGTAGCCGTAGTCGGCGCGGATCGCGATCGCGGCCAACGCGGCGAGGCCGCTCAGCGCGAGCGGCGAGAGCAGACGCGCGCGGAGCGTGCTGCCGGGACGGTGCAGCTCGAGCAGACGGAGCGCGACGATGCTCCCCCCGAGCGCCCCGACCCAGAGCGGCAGGTGGGTCAGGTGCGGCAGTTGCACGAACAGCAGCAGGAGCGCGAGCGCGTGCAGGCAGCGCTTGTCGATTCGCGAACGCCGAGGAGCGCGGACGGCGAGCAGCGCGGCGAGGCGAGGGGCGGTACGCGTGTTCACGCGGACGTGCCGCCGTTCGCGTCCGACGCCTCGCCGTACAGGGCGAGCGCGGTCAGCGCCGCACGGCGTTGCGTCGGCCCGCGATCGTTCGGGAGGTGGGTGCCGGGGAGATCGAGCGCGTAGGCGCTGCCCGCCGCATCGGAGGCGAGCACCCAGGCGGCGAGCCGCGACAGTCGTGCTTCGAGGTCGGGCAGGCGGGTCGCGCCGAGCGTCAGCCGAGTGTGCGAGCGTGCGCTCTCCGCCTCGAAGTCGAGCACGTGCGGGCCTTGGCCCCGAGCGAGACTCTTCCAGGCGATCGTCGAGATCGCGTCGCCCGGGGAGTAGGGGCGCAGCCCTGCCACGTCGCCCCGACCCCCTCCGCGCGACATCGCCCCGGTGGCGACATCGGGCTCCGCGGGTAGCGGCGGCGGCTCGCGCTCGGGGGTCGGGAAGACGGTTCCGATCACCGGCGCGTGCACGTAGCTCCACGCCTTCCAGAGTCCGAGGGGCCAGTCGCTCGCGAGCGTCAGCCGACCGAGCGGGCGGCGTCCGCGCCGCTCGGCCGACACCGCGATCTCGAGCCGGACACTCGTGCCGGCGCCGACCTCGGTGCCGATCGAGGGAGCCGTGCCGCGTCCGTTCGAGGCGGCGACCAGGCGGAGCCCGTGGCGGGGGTGTCGCGTCGGGTTCCGCAGCGTGACGATGAAGGTGAGGGTCTCCCCGGCGAACGCGGCATCCTCGGGCTCGATACGCGCGAGCTCGAGCCCGGCGAGATTTCTGTAGGTGTGCAGGAGAGTTGCCGAGAACAGTCCGGTGAGGAGAAAGCAGAGTGCGTAGCCGAGGCTCAGCGAGTAGTTGATCGCGGCGACGAGCATCAGCGACAGCGAGCCGAGAAACGCCCAGCCGCGACGCGTGGGGAGAATGTAGACCCGCCGGTGCTCGATGCGCACCGGCAGCGTGTCCTCGGCCCGCCGCCGAAACAGGCGCTGAAGCGGATCGGCGCGTCCGCTCTTGCCGGCCTCGCCGCTCGCCTCCGTGCCCGCCCCCACCTTCACGCTCGCCTCCATCTCGTCAGCGTTCAGGGCATCGGTACGCGCTCGAGCACCTCGCGCGCCATGCCGCGACCGGCACCGACACGACCGCTCAGACGATGACCGGCGAGAGCCGGAAAGAGCTCCCTGACATCCTCGGGCAGTACGTGATCGCGCCCCTCGAGAAGGGCGAAGGCGCGGGCGAGGCGAACCAGGGCGAGCCCCGCGCGCGGACTGAGCCCGGTGCCGTTGGCACGCGTGTCGAGCAGCAGCGCCAGGACGTAGTCGAGCACCGGGGCGGCGACGTGCACGGTCTCGGTCGCGGCGGTCCAACGGGCGAGATCGGCCGGGCCCGCGACGGGCTCGAGCGTGGCGAGCTCGGCGCGCCGGTCGCCGCGCTCGAGCAGCTCGCGCTCGGTCTCGGGGTCGGGATAGCCGAGCTCGATGCCGACGAGAAAGCGGTCGAGCTGGGCCTCGGGCAACGGATAGGCGCCGAGTTGGTCGGCGGGATTCTGCGTGGCGATGACGAAGAAGTCCTCGCCGAGCGCGCGGGTCGTGCCGTCGAGCGATACCTGCCGCTCCTCCATCGCCTCGAGCAGGGCGCTCTGCGCCTTCGGCGGTGCGCGGTTGATCTCGTCGGCGAGCAGCACCGAGGTGAATACCGGCCCCTCGCGGAACTCGAACCCCCCGCTCGCCGCGTCGAACACCGACACGCCGACGATGTCGCCGGGGAGGAGATCGCTCGTGAACTGCACGCGTGTCCACGGCAGCCCGAGTGTCGTCGCGAGCGCCTGGGCGAGCGTGGTCTTGCCGACCCCCGGCACATCCTCGATCAGCAGATGCCCCCGGGCGAGCAGGCAGGCGAGAGCGAGCCTCACCTGCTGGCGCTTGCCGAGCAGGATGCGCTCGAGGCAGGCGACGACCCGCGCCGGATCGGTCGGCTCGGCTCGAGCGGCCACCTCGGCGAGGGCGGTCACGGCGGCAGGGCGGAGCGTGGCGTTCGGCATTCGGTGTCGACGGTGAGACTCTGATGGCATGCGATAGCGGCCGCGCGGACGATGTCTTCCGACACGGTACGCGAGAGGGGCGGGCGGTACCTCCTACGTGTGGTACGCGTCGCGGTTTCGTTCGCACCCCCGCTCGAATGCGGCGGACGATCTTCGGCGGACGCTCGTCTCGGCACCCGTTGGTATACTCGCCGCCCTTCCCGTTCGGTCCGTCGGCGCAGCCCCATGCGTGTGAAGCATCTCCTGAAGTCCGCGGCCCATCAGCACAAGGATCCGCATGTCCGTCTCGAGCACGTGCGCACGCTCGATCCGGGGGACGCGGCGTCGGCCGACGTGCTGGCCTCCCTCGCGCGCGATGACGAGGACGCGGCGGTACGCACCGCGGCGATCGAGCGTCTGCGCGATCTGGCCGTGTTGCGCGAGCTGCTCGGCGCGAACGGGGACGAGGTGGCGCGCGAGGCGACCGAGCGACGCTTCGTCACCCTGCTCGACGAGGGCGAGATCAGCGATGTCGCCGTGCGTGCGCTACTCGACTCTCACGCCGCCCGTCTCGCCCCGCTCGTCGCGATTCACAGTCCGGTCGCCCGTCAGCGCGAGCTCGCGCTCGATGCGCTCGCCGACGAGACGGCGCTGGTCGGCGTCATCCAGAGCTCGCGTCTGCACGACGCCCGGCTCGCCGCTGCCACCCGCCTGACCCGCCACGATACGATGCGCGCCGCGCTCACCGCCTGCCGCTCGCGCGACAAGGTGGTCGCCAAGCACCTGCAGCAGAGGCTCGACGCCGAGGCCGCCGCGGAGGCCACCCGCATCGCCACCCGGCACGCCGTCACCACCACGCTCGAGTCGATGCAGGCGCTCGGCGCCAGCGTCTGGTCGCCCCAGCACCCTGGGAGGGCGCGAGCGTTGCGCGAACGCTGGGCCGCCTTCGATCCGGCCGATACCGCCTCCTCGGCCGAAGCGTTCGCCGCCGCCGCCGCTCGTGTGAAGGCACTGCTCGACGAGCACGATTCCGCCGCTTCGGCCAGCGCGACCGCGGGCGATGGGGCCGCTCCGCTCACCGCCGATCAGACCATCGCGGACGGACATACCGCGACCGGTTCCCCCGGTGAAGGGGCGAGCGGTATCGGGGCGCCGAGCGATCCGGGACAACCGATGACGGCGGAGCCGTCGTCGGCAGAAGCCGACGAGGGGGGCGAATCGCCGG
>ENA-ORXM01005483-ORXM01005483.1-marine-metagenome-genome-assembly--contig:-NODE-5483-length-10021-cov-2.198411_pt1 | contig 10021 bp, 8 predicted proteins | sample MGYA00237867_ERZ511480 | MGnify/ENA primary metagenome ERZ511480 (study PRJEB26309, sample SAMN06266103) | marine metagenome | isolation source: Algal blade | place: United Kingdom:Sidmouth, United... | reverse complement strand
AAATTGATTGATACGAGACAAAAACAAAGGCCACTTAGGGGTCGGGTTTCCCTTGGGCACCAGTTTTTCCTTTCGTGTCAGAAGCAAAAGCGTAGTGGTAAATAAAATTACCGTAAAATAAGCAACGAGCACACCAATTGCCGAATTGATTCCGAAATCGGTAATGCTCTTCAATCTTGAGGTCATCAATGACGCGAAACCAATAGCTGTGGTTGCTGATGTTAATAGTGTTGTGAGCCCCACTTCCTTTAAGGTAGTAATGATGGCCGATTTCTTATCAACTCCCAAACGGATTTTCCCTAAGAAACTGTCCATGATATGGATCACATCCGAAGTGCCAACAATAAGCATCAGTACAGGATAAAAGGCTGACAATGCATTGAGTTCTCGGCCCAATAAGGAAAGCAAGCCCAAAAACAGCAATAGTGCCAGAGCAATGGAACTTAAGGATATCAACACTACCGAAAGACGACGATAGACCAAAAAGAGGATGATGAATACTAAAATTATCGAAACGATAGTGGTGACTATAAGTTCCCTAACCTGCATTTCGACCAAGGCCTTATAGAAAAAAGCTCTTCCAAGCAAATGATAATTGCCGATATCATTTGCCTCAAGATTTGACCGTAAAGCTGTAAGTAGCTCCACTGATTGCCCATAATCAAGTTCATCTTCTGTTTCGAGGGCTACTACCATCGAAGTACCTTTTTTGTCGATCAACGAATTGGCAAAGAGTTCATCTTGCCGCAATTTGGCCCAATCTGTCTTGTATTTGGTAGAATCACCAATGTTTATTATGGGCAAGCGAGCATAACCAAAAGAGGTTTTCAACGGATAGAACAAGGTAGTAAGCGACTGAGCCGATTTAACATATGGGAGTTCTTGTGCATCCTGCGAAAATTGGTGAAACCGCTTTAAGAAAGCGGTTTCGAATACCGTGCTCTTGTTTTCTATTGCAATCAGCAAGAAACTATCATCGGTACCGAATTCTTCGGTAAATTCATTATAAAAAATCAGATCTTCATCCCCTTCGGGAAAAAACTGGTCGAAATCGAAAGTGAATTTTAGCCCCTGCAATAAGAAAACAGATCCAATCGCCAAAAGGAGAAATAGGGGAACGATAAATCTTTTTAAGGCTAATAATTTGCGCATATATGGCTCTAAATGTGCCTGAAATCCAATATTTTTTCAATTGCAAAGTTAATCATTGATATACTTCTTTAGACCATCCGCTTTTATTTTAAAATTGGGTAATCGACAGAAAATTGTTCTTAAATTACACGAATGAAGGTTAAATTCATCTTGGTTGTTGTCACGTTCTATTTTAGTGCATCTACCATGCTCGCTCAGGCTGTAAGCCGTGACTCGACCAAGAATCTCAAAGTTGCCGCTTTTCCGGTGGCATTTTACACACCCGAAACCGCTTTTGGTTTCGGTGGATTGGGCATCGGAACTTTTCACCTGAAAAACGAATCTCGAGAAACAAGACCATCCTCAATACAAGTCGGGGCAAGTTATACCACCAAGGGGCAGTTCTTGCTTTATGCGCCTTTCGAATTCTATAAGGACAATGAGCGTTGGCGTATGGAAGGCGAGCTGGGGTTTTACAAATACTTTTATAATTTTTATGGACTAGGAATCGATTCCAGACTAGAAGACGAGGAAACCTATGGTGTGACTTTTCCACGGGTTAGACTATCCATATTGCGGGAGATATTCCCCGATTTTTTGATTGGTCTAGGGTACGAGCTTGATGTTTTTAGTAATCTTGAAATTGATGAAGGAGGTGTTCTAGAAGCGTCGAATGCGAATGGTAAACAAGACGGAACGGTATCCAATATTGGTTTTCAGGCATTCTATGATACCCGCGATAGCCAATTTTTTCCGACCAAAGGATTTTATATTCAAGGAAAGTATTTTACTTCTGCCAAATTTTTAGGTGCTTCGGTCAACTACTCAAAATTTGAACTTGATAATCGATATTATCAAAAAATGGGTAAGAAACAGGTACTTGCGGCCAACCTATTTTTAGCGAATAGTAGTAATGGCACACCCTTTTATGATTTAAACTATCTAGGATCAAAACGGACACGAGGCTTTGACAACCGGCGTTTTCAAGATAATGCCGAGTTGAGTTTCGCACTTGAATACCGTTTTCCCATTGCCGGAAGATTCGGAGGTGTATTCTTTGGATCCACTGGTACCGTAGCGCCCGATTTAGGAAAAACTTTATCATCCTCTTATAAAAATGCGGTCGGCACAGGTATCCGTTACATCATAAACAAGAGGGATGGTGTGAGAATCCGTATCGACTACGGTCTTACCAATGAAGGAAGCAACTTTTACTTCACGATCAAAGAGGCTTTTTAGTATTCGCCATTGCGAGCAAAGCGAAGCAATCTGTTGAGGACTCCGAAAGGTTCAATAGATTTGTTCCTTAGCATTGCTCTTCGTTATAGTAAACTCTTAAAGCTCAGTCCAATTATCAAGATCGAGCGTCCAGTCATAATTCTGATAGGTGATGTCTATTCCCTTTGTAGTGGGAATGATACCCTGCTCCTTTAGGGTTTTCTTGACTCCTTTTTTACAACCAAAATCCCCCCTGAACCAATTGAACAATGAAGTGACCGCAACTTCTTTATTATCAACATTGTACTCAGAAGTTTTTTTTAGATATTGTTCTGTGCCAATATCAAATTGCTCGTTCAGTCGGTCTGCCTCGTAGATTGCAACTGGCGGACAATCTTTTGCCCCACAATTCAAAGCAAAATGAATACGATAATCTCTTTTGTCGACCCGTAATTTACGTTCGAATTTGTTGGGAAACCATTTTCGTATCAGCCCTAAACCCAAAGGCCATTGTGACTTTCTGATGATACCATGTTCAATTTTTTCAAAAGAAACCATTCTGCCGGCAATGGGAATTTGCTCCTTTTTGAAAAATGCTCTTTTATCGTCATAAAGTTTAGGATTTTCTGACAGAATAACTTGAATATAAGCATTATAGATATTGACCCAAAAGGCCAATTTTTGCTCATCGGTTTTTAGGCCTTTTTTCAAATCCTCTAAGGTAAGATTATAAAGCTTTGCCCTGATTTCATTGGTCGAGGCCTCGTTTTTTATGTTTTGGAGAAAATTCTGGGAAAGTTCGTCTAGATTTATATCCACCTCACCTTGGGCAACTAATGACCAGGTCGAACTTAGGGCGAAAAAAATCAGCAAAGTAAATTTCCTACAAATGAATTGCATAATGGTAGTTTTATGATTATTGTTACCTACGTAAAATAATTGCTTTAAGTTTGGTCGTGGAAAAGACAAAACCTTTCCCATAAATTTACGTATATAGAATGCAATTTCATCCATTGCATCACTTTTAAAATAGTTCTTGGCATATCTTTATTTTTATGATTTCCATTATTATACCTGCGCACAATGAGAAAGAGAACCTAGAAAACCTTTTAGGCCATCTTGGAGGCATGGAGCTTAGTGATGTGGAAATAATAGTTGCGCTATCCGGTACAACGAATGATGGTTCACAAGAATTGTTGACGCCCGTACAGGTAAACTATTTGAACTGTATCGGTTGCGGAAGGGCGCTTCAAATGAACGAAGCGTCTCAGATGGCGAAAGGCGTTACACTGGTCTTTTTGCATGCCGATGTCATTCCGCCAAAGAATTTTCTAACGGACATAAAGAACACGATATCAAAAGGTTATGATGCCGGATTTTTTTCCTATCGGTTCGACAAAAAGAGTATTTTACTCAAAATCAACGCATCGTTTACGGCCAAGGATGGAATCTTCACGGGTGGCGGAGATCAGTGCCTTTTTATCAAAAAATCGATTTTTGACAGTTTGAACGGATTTGACGAAAATCAAGTGGTTATGGAAGATTTCGAATTTTTTGAACGAATGAAGAAGAATAAGGTCAGCTACAGGATAATCAAAAACGATTTGATTGTCTCGGCCCGTAAATATCAGCACAACTCATATATACGGGTAAACTTGTCCAATTTGTTGTTGGTTATGTTGTTCAAATTGGGGTATCCTGCCCATAAATTAAAATCCTTACACGGTAAACTTATCCGGACTCCTTATCAAAACCCCTCCTGACTTTGAAAAAGGAAAAAGTCATAAACGGAATCCAACAAATCGGTATTGGTGTTTCCAATATCAAGGAAGTCTTCAATTGGTACAGAAAAAATCTAGGGTTCGATATTCTTGTTTTTGAAGATGAGGCCCCGGCCAAATTAATGACCCAATATACTAATGACGTTGTCGAAAATAGACTTGCATTTTTGGCCTTGAACATGACAGGCGGTGGTGGCCTTGAAATATGGCAGTTTAAAGACAGGGTTTCGCAACCCCCAAAAACAAGGGTCTTACTTGGTGATCTTGGTATTAACGTGATGAAAATCCGATCTCGGAAAATAACAAAAACATATTTTGATTTACAGGAGCTAAAATTGGATTTGCAATCCGATCTCGAAAAGCAAAATAACTTTTTTGTCTCTGATCCTTGGAATAATTTGATTCAAATAGTTCAGGACACGTATTGTTTTCATAAGACGAAATACAGTTGTGGTGGCGTTCTTGGGGCAATTATCGGGGTAATGGATATGAATACTTCAATCCGTTTTTATCAAAAGTTATTGGGTTATGATCTTGTGGCCGATGACCGTACCGGAATTTTTGAGGATTTTTCAAGTTTACCGGGCGGAGAGAACAAGTTACGCAGGGTTCTTTTAAAACATTCCGAAAGACAGGTCGGAGGTTTTGGAGAATTGTACGGCCCCTCGGAAATAGAATTAATACAGGTATTAGATCGTAGGCCAGAAAAAATCTACAAAAATAGATTATGGGGGGACCTAGGTTACATTCACCTCTGTTTTGATATAAACGGAATGGATGCGCTCAAAGCAGAGGCCAAAAGTTCGGGATATCAATTTACCGTTGATAGTGCCGATAGCTTTGATATGGGCGATGCTGCCGGCCGCTTCGGATATATTGAAGATCCAGACGGAACTTTGATCGAGTTGGTCGAGACACATAAAGTTCCGATTCTCAAGAAATTCGGTATTTATATCGACCTCCAAAAAAGAAATCCAGAAAAACCTTTGCCTCGATGGTTGGTAAGGGCTATGCAGGTGCATCGGGTAAACAAAGATTTGTAGCCACTTTGATCTAGTTTCCTAACCACAGGAATTTATTCACCGCCCTGTCTAAATTGGTTGAAATCCGTGTCCTTGAATTTCATACCTTTAAAATCCTATGTTAGAAGAACTTAAAAATATTCTCCAGCACTTAAAGAACGAGTTTTTAGAACTTGTTCCCAATATTCTAATTTCATTAGTTGTCTTGGGTATTGGCTACTTGGTGGCCAGACTCGTAAAATACCTCGTAATTCGATTGATCGATTATATAGACAAGGTAGTCGGCCGTAGGTTTAAGACCATAAACCTTAAACAGGCAGGTGCTTTTATTGGATTGGCATTTTTTTGGCTGATCATATTTTCAAGTGTTCTGTTGATAACCGATATTTTAGGACTGACCGTTTTGACGAATTGGTTTGAGAGTATTTTAAAGTACATCCCAAATGTTCTCGCAGCTATCCTTATTATTTTTGCGGCCATAGTTTTAGGAAATTTCATTTACGAATTTATTACCTCGCTGAGCGGTCGTATTGGTCTGGAGCAGAGCAATACATTGGGCAGAATCGCACAATTTTTCATACTCTTCATGGCGGTTATGATCGCTATGGATCAAATCGGTATCGAGATAACCTTCTTGATAAATATTATCGATATCATCTTGGCCGCTTTATTATTCGGAGGTTGTCTAGCCTTTGGCTTAGGAGCAAGAACCTCGGTCAGCAATATTCTGGCCTCATTTTATGTACGCAAGATTTACAAGGAAGGTGATGAAGTGCAAATCGGGAAAATCAAGGGCAAGATTATAAAGATAGATTTGACCAACGTAGTCTTGAACAACGAAAACGGACAGGTAAATATTCCCGCAAAGGTGTTCAATGAGACAAAATCATTTTTGATTACCAAAAAATAACGGATGGACGCAGATCGCAAAATTGCTGAGGATTTCATAACAAAGTACCCGCTCACTGCAGCACAAGTATTAGAAGGACTGCAAGATGAAGAGGTCGCGGATTTCCTTCAGCAAGTGTCGGTGGAAAACAGTCTTAAATTGCTCGACCTTATGAATACGGATAAGGCTGCTAAATGCTTTTCGCTATTGCCACCTCAATTGGGCAAGCAGTTGTTCGAAAGCGGTGACATTTCCTTGGCAGAATCTTTGTGTAGACAGTTCGACGAACCTTTTCGAAACAACCTCTTGGCCAATTTGTCTACAGATGTGGCTACCGCACTCAACCGAAAACTGGAACAGATTCCGAATACCGTAGGCGTTCTGATGGTGCCGGCAATAGTTGTAAACAAGGAGATGACGGTTAAGGTGGCCTTGGAAATAATCAAAAGGAACAGGGAAAATTTAGGCTCATATCTCTTTGTCACGGATGAACAGGGCACTTTCGAAGGAGCCGTAAGATTAGAGGAGCTCTTATTTGCAGACCGCGGTATCACTATTGAAGAACTTATGATTACAACGATACCCAAATTCTTTCCCGACACGCCAATTAAGAACGTTGTGAATCATCCTGCTTGGTACGAATATCGTTTTATCCCCGTAATTGATAAATCTGAAAAGCTTTTGGGCACCCTGCCCTATAGAACTACGAAGGAAATTACTCCTAAAAAGAGTGGGCAATTGACAAAAGAGATTTTGGAAACAAGCACGGCGCTCGGTGAGTTATATCGTATCGGACTTACAGGTCTTTTACAAAGTGTGGGCAAATAATCGCAATAAAAACTAATCGACATGGAAACTAGAGCTGAAACTGCCAGACATACACTGCGTAGGGAATTTTTTAAGCAATACCCCAAAGATGCGGCCGGTACACTTGATCCGTTTCCGGCGGATATTATTTTAGATTATCTAAAAGAACTCCCCATTGCCGATGCTAGGGGTATTTTTTTTCGGTTGAATCCCGATACCTTTACGGAGCTCATTCCGAGACTCGACGATTCCCTTTTTAAACAATTATTCGGTCAGGTAAATACGCAGTTGGCTGCTCGGCTGCTTTCACGTCTCGATAAGGGTGATGTTCAATCAAGGCTTGACTTGTTGCCCGATATTGTTTCAAGGGAAATCAAGGATTTTTTGGATTATCGGCCCGGCACGGCTGGCTTTCTTATGGATGCCACAGTGACTATTTTTGATGCCGAAGATTCTGTAAATGATGTGCTGCAAAGGATTCGTAAACTCGGCGACCGCAAAATCGCCGTTGTCTATATCGTCGCTGAAGATGGAAAATTGTTGGGAAAGATTCCCGTGCAGCATATCGCTATTTCACAACCTTCCGAAAAATTGCATGCACTTATGGAGCCTGCGCCCTCTGTGAGCGCTATGGCCTCAAGGGAAGAAGTGCTGATGGTTATCGAAAAAGAGAACCTACTGCAGGTTCCGGTAACTGATATCAACAATACGCTGATGGGAGTCATAAGAAATGATGCCTTGATGAGTGCAAGCAAAAAAGAGATTGCCGAAGACCTTCAGGCGATGTTCGGTGCGGGTAGGGAGGAGCAGGCCCTTTCAAAGGTTTCCTTTGCGGTAAAAAAACGGCTTCCATGGCTTCAGGTGAATTTAGCAACTGCTTTTTTGGCATCGATGGTCGTCGGATTTTTTGAGGATACCATTGCACAAATAACCATTTTAGCAATTTTTTTACCTGTTGTGGCCGGGCAATCAGGAAATACGGGTTCTCAGGCACTTGCGGTGACCATGCGCGGTTTGGCGTTAAAGGAAATCAGAATTGGCCAATGGTTCAGGGTCGCTAGAAAGGAGATTATGGTCGGTTTTATCAACGGGATTGCCGTCGCCCTTACCACAGGAATCATCGTATATTTTTGGGCCTCTTCTTTGGGCATTGCGATTGTAATAGGAATATCAATGATTATTTCAATGATCATTGCCGGATTCGCAGGTGCGGTCATTCCCATGATGCTTAAGGCTATTGGGCAGGATCCAGCTACTTCTTCTTCCATAGTCCTGACAACGGTCACCGATATTTGCGGTTTTTTGAGCTTTTTGGGATTGGCAACGGCGCTATCTTCGGCACTCGGTATTGTTTAAAGCTTTAGCTTCTGGAAATATGTAGAATTCCATCACCCTGATTTACAATAGGGGATTGGTTGATACAGATAACATATCCGGGATACAGGGCTTTGATATTTCGTTCAAAATAACCAAAGGGATCTGAGATGCTTCCAAGTACATCTCCCTTCTTTACCTTACTTCCCAATCTGACAAACGGATGGAACATTCCGGAATATTTTGCCCTTACCCAACTCGATTTCTTGATGATCTTCGGTTGTTTAATCTTGTCTTCCATCGATTCCAGTTCGTTGGAAAAGTCCCTGATTCCCAAATGCTGCATAACGCGCAACGCACCTGAAATACCTGCTTTGGTCACTTTATCATTGATATCTAAAGATTTTCCTCCTTCGAAGAGCAACACTTTTTTATTGATTTTATGGAGACTTTGCCGAAAGGATTTATCCCTATGTCCGGTCTGGATTATGAATTGCGGTCTGAATACTTTGGCCAATTTTAAGCTCTCCTTATCCTCATCATTAACCCTTATTTGTGGTATATTGAAACGGCTGTCTCCCCCAGTGTGGAAATCCACGCAATAATCTATTAGAGGAGCAATCTCCTTTATGATATGATAAGCAAAACGACTTGCCAGTGAACCGCGGGAGCTGCCCGGAAAAACGCGGTTGAGGTCACGTCCGTCCGGAAACTGTCGTTTTTGATTTAAAAATCCAAATACATTGACCACCGGTATGCAAATGACCATGCCGCATTCCGGTTTGTTATATTTTTTTGATATTAACTGGCGTACAATTTCGATACCATTGATTTCATTACCGTGAATGCCCGCGGTAAACAACAATGTAGGACCTTCCTTTTTGGCCCTTTCCACTATGATTGGAACCTGTATCTTGGTTCTCGTATGTAATTTGGCTATGTCTAGATTGAGTTGAACGCCTTTTCCATTTGAAATGGCGTGCCCAAGCACTTCGATTTTTTTACTCGGCATTTCTTTCCACGTACTTTATGATTTGACCCGCAATGTCAGTTCCTGTTGCCCCTTCAATACCTTCCAATCCGGGTGATGAATTTACTTCCAATATCAGTGGCCCCCTTGCTGATTGCAATAGATCTACCCCTGCGACACCAAGGCCCATAGCCCTTGCTGCCTTAATGACGGCATTCTCTTCTTCATCGGAAAGTTCTATGATGTTTGCCGAGCCTCCACGGTGTAGGTTAGATCTGAATTCTCCCTCTTTTCCTTGTCGTTTCATGGCACCAACGACCACTCCATCAACTACGAAAGCCCGTATATCGGCACCTTTAGCCTCCTTGATAAACTCTTGTACGATTACACGGGCTTGTAGTCCGTTAAAGGCCTCTAAGATAGATTCGGCAGAATTCCTGTTGTCGGCCAACACAACGCCAAGCCCTTGTGTGCCTTCCAAAAGTTTGATGACAACCGGTGCCCCGCCAGCTTTGTCTATTATAGCGCCTACGTTTTTGGAGTAATTGCTAAATACGGTCTTTGGTAGGCCCAGACCTGCCCTGGAAAGAATCTGGAGACTTCTCAATTTATCCCTTGAACGCACCAACGCTTGCGACTCTACAGCACTAAATACCTTCATCATCTCAAATTGCCGTACTACGGCTGTTCCATAAAAGGTGACAGATGCCCCGATTCTCGGGATGACCCCATCGACATTTTCGATTTCTTTTCCTTGATATATTAATCCCGGTTTTCTCTTTTCGATAATTAGGTCACATTTGGAATGGTCGATAATTTGCATTTCATGACCCTTTTCCTCACCAGCCTCCAAAAGGCGCTTGGTAGAATAGAGATTTGGATTTTGTGA
>ENA-ORXM01005482-ORXM01005482.1-marine-metagenome-genome-assembly--contig:-NODE-5482-length-10022-cov-20.468879_pt1 | contig 10022 bp, 8 predicted proteins | sample MGYA00237867_ERZ511480 | MGnify/ENA primary metagenome ERZ511480 (study PRJEB26309, sample SAMN06266103) | marine metagenome | isolation source: Algal blade | place: United Kingdom:Sidmouth, United... | reverse complement strand
TATTAAAAAGCAACCCAACTAACTTGCCTTCTGGCTTGAGTAAAGAATGTGCTTTTCTTACATAATTTTCTCTCAAAGACGGATTAATTGCACAGAAGAAAGTCTGTTCTATTATAAGGTCATACTGCTTAGAGTGGTCAAAGAAATCAGCATTAATAAGTTGGTCCGTAGGGAAATTAGGGACTCGTTTCTTGAGATTATCAAGCGGAATCTGAGCAATGTCAATTACACTAACATTAAGAAATCCATTATTATATAAATACTCCGCCTCATAGGCATTACCACCACCAGGAATCAGTATGTCTATGGTCTTGTCAGTGAGCTGATCGATGTATTCTTTGATAGGTGTGGAGGGATAGCCTATATCCCATCCAGTAGTCTTATCTAAGTACCTCTTATTCCAATAGTTATCCATAGGCATCCAGAGTTATAGTTGTATTAATGCATTCTATCACCACGCAGGGTGAGATCATTAATAATTTCTTTTTCGTGGTCTAAGTACTCTTGCCATCTTTTCTTGACCACTTCTTCATCACCATAATGGATCGCAAGATCCAAGAATAGTCTGTAGTGACCAGCCTCTGATACCATAAATCCATGGTAAAACTCCTTAAGCGGTTCTTCTGATATGTGCAGTGATAATAATCTGAATCTCTCACAAGAACGTGCTTCTATAAGTGCAAATGTAAGAAGGCGTTCCATCAAGCTGTTATCTCTACCGCCGCCTTTTTGTTGGAACTTAAGGAGCTTATTGACATACTCATCTTTTCTTTGGAAGCCCAAAGTAAGTCCTCTTTTATCTAACTCTTTAAGTACAAGTTGGAAGTGACTCCATTCTTCTTGCACGATCGGAGATAACTCTTTTATTAATCTCTCTTTATCAGGAAATCCTTGTATCAGCGAAATACATGATATCGTGGCCTTTTGCTCACAGTAAGCATGATCAGTTAATATCTCCTCAAGGCTTATCTCCGCAAGATTAACCCATCGAGGATCAGTAGGTAATTTTAATCCAAGCATTTATATATTTTTCAGACAGTTGATTTGTTGTTTGAGGAGCTCAAAGTTCTGTACATCATATTCTTGATAGCCTTCTTCCCATACGATACCAGCTGTAGTGATGCTCTTTTTACCTAACTCTTTTATATCATATCCACTTAAAGGGTAGATGCCTTCGTAAGTGGTAGTGCCCTTAGATCTCTGCGCAGTTCCTCTATCTCTTTCTATATTATCAAGATAGATATGCTCACCATCATTGAAGATGATTTTGAGTTGCGATCCTTTCTCTAAGTTGCCGTACGCATGCTTAGCGTTCTCAGAGTTTATCTTTAGGTGTAATAGTAGGAAGGTCGTTTCTTCGGCTTTATAAATGTTAGCAGAACATTCCAGTAAGTACTTGTTTTTCATCCACTTCTGTACTTGTGGATGAGTATGGACTAATAAAGGCTTAGCCTCAAATTCTACGACTTCAATACCTAACTTACTATCCATGCCAGTAAACTTAAGATCGCAATCTACAGGAACAGGATCTTCTATATATTGGCCTTTACTATTAGGATTAAACCATTGCATACTGCTTTGCGCAATGCCTTGGCTTAAGGATAATATCCCTATAACGCATAGAACAATTGATCCTTTATATGTCATGGTACGATAATACATTAGAATGAATCTTTCATAAGATCATAAAATTATCAAAATATAAACTTGTAAATGGAAGAAAACCAATAATGAATGTATCTATTTAGTTTACTATATTGAGCTAACAGATTCATAATTTCATCAACTTTGTTGAAAAATGGACTGATTCATTAATAAAGTCATTAATATGTTACGATTATTTACACTCATAATAACGATCATTATCATACAATCATGTCAATCTGACAACGTAAAGATGAAAGAAAAGATGGAAGCATTAACATATCCAGATACGCGTAGAGATACATCCATTGTAGATGATTACAACGGAACTCCTATTACAGATGAATATAGATGGCTTGAGATTGATACATCTGATGAAGTTAAGACATGGGTCAAGGACCAGAACGAAGTGAGTTTTGGGTATCTTGAATCTATTCCATACAGAGAGGCGATTAGAGAGCGTTATGAAGAATTATTCAATTATGTGAAATTAAGTTCTCCTTACAAGATTGGTGATTATTATTTCTTTAGTAAGAACGATGGGTTACAGAATCAGTCAGTAATTTTCTATCAGAAAGGTCTTGATGGAGAACCAGAAGTATTTATTGATCCTAATGCATTGTCAGCTGATGGTACTGTATCTATAAATCTCTTAGGATTCTCAGCCGATGATAAGTATGTAGCTTATGCTCAGTCAAGTGCAGGTAGTGACTGGCAAGAAATTCATGTTATGGAATTGTCTACTAAAAAGAAAATGCCTGAAGTCTTAAAGTGGGTCAAGTTCTCAGGAGCAAGTTGGGATGATAACGGGTTTTTCTACAGCAGATATCCTGCACCCAGTGATGGATTAGAACTTAGTGCCAAGAATGAATATCATGCTGTATACTATCATAAACTTGGTACAGACCAATCAGAAGATAAGAAAGTCTTTGGCAATGATTCTGAGCCATTAATCTATCATTTCTGTGGTGTTACAGAAAGTAAGGATTATTTGGTTTTATATGCTTCTACAGGTACGGATGGATTTGAGACATATTACAAGAACCTTAAGGAAGACGGCCCGATAACACCTCTGTTCAAAGGGTTTAAAAACAAAAGTTCTGTTATTGATAATATAGGTGATCACTTTTTAGTTATGACAGATATAGATGCGCCTAAATACAGACTGATAGATGTAGATCTTAAGTCTCCTGCAAAGAAATCATGGAAAGAGGTAATCCCCGAGACTGATGATTTGTTGCAAGGTGTCAATACTGGTGCTGGAAAATTATGGGCTAACTACCTCAAGGATGTAACTACAAGAATCTATAGTTACAATCTCGACGGCAGTAATAAGAAAGAAATTAAACTGCCAGGATTAGGAACGGCAGGAGGATTTGGAGGTAGAAAAACGGACAAGGAATTCTTTTATTCTTTCAGTTCTTTTACGATTCCAAATACAATATATAAGTATGATGTCGACACAGATACATCTACAGAATTCTTCGAAGCTGATTTAAAATTTACGCCTTCTGATTATGTCGAAAAACAAGTGTTCTACACAAGTAAAGACGGTACTAAAGTTCCCATGTTTATAGTACACAAAAAAGGCTTAGAATTAAATGGCAATAATCCCACATACTTGTATGCTTACGGTGGGTTCAATGTTAACTTAACACCATCATTCAGTACTTCCAGAATTATACTATTAGAAAATGGTGGTGTATTCGCCATGCCTAACTTAAGAGGTGGTGGAGAATATGGAGAAGAATGGCATAAAGCTGGAATGCTACATAATAAGCAGAATGTATTTGATGACTTTATAGCAGCAGGAGAATATCTCATTTCAGAAAATTATACATCTAAGGATAAGTTGGCTATTGCCGGTGGCTCTAATGGCGGATTGCTCGTAGGCGCTGCGATGACACAGCGGCCAGAATTATTTGCGGCAACATTTCCTGCTGTAGGTGTCATGGATATGTTGAGGTATCATAAGTTTACAGTAGGATGGGGTTGGGTCCCTGAGTATGGATCAAGTGATGACCCAGAGCATTTTGATAATCTACTGAGCTACTCTCCATTGCATAATCTTGAGGAAGGTGTAGAGTATCCTGCGACGATGATTACAACTGCTGATCATGATGATAGGGTGGTGCCAGCACATTCATTTAAGTTTGGTGCTAAGCTGCAGGAAGTGCATAAAGGTGATAACCCAGTTATCTTAAGAATAGCTGTCGATGCAGGTCATGGTGCTGGAAAACCCACTTCTAAGATCATAGAAGAAGAAGCTGATCGTTGGTCATTTTTCTTTGAGAATACGAATAGTCCAGTGAAGTATATAGAGGGTTAATATACGGGCGTACGCCGTAAGGCTTTTGCCTCGGACATAGAAAAAAAGGCAAGAGTTCGAAGACCTTTGTTTCGGACAATAGAATGCAGGCAAGAGGTCGAAGACCTTTGCCTCGGACAACAGATTTCTATTAGAGGAGGGTATCCGTAGCTTTTATCGGTGATTAGATCGGCAACTTGTCAAAGCCCTTTGCTTCGTTTCAGTGATAAGGTGAATGATCTATGTAGATAAGCAAAGATGATAGAAAAACTAAAATATCAATTTTCAATTGCTGATTACAGGAAGGTAATTAAGATTGCTGATGACCTTGTGGATCAAGAGCCATATAAAACTGATTACACTTTTTTAATGTACAAAGCGGCTGCATATGCAAACTTAATGGAAGATGAAAATGCGATATCTTCTTATGAAATAATTATTGAGCTTCATCCTACTAAAGTACTGCCGAGAATCCGACTGGCTTAAATATTAATAAGTATAGGAGAATTCGAACCTGCAAGAACCCAATTATTGCAAGCGGAAACTATTGAACCAGATAACTTGGAGATAATAAATAATCAAATATTTATATCAGAACAATTACATGAATTTCACAGTGTAATAGACCTATCTACAAAAGCAATTAAAATAGATGAGAAAGAACCATCAGCTTGGCTAACTAGAGCTTCAGCATGGGAAAGAGTTAAAGACTATGAATTAGCACTCAGAGATGGATTAAAAGCCATTTCACTCATCGATAATGATGATATTTCCTTACAGATTGCTTATAACGATATAGGTTATACATATTCAAAGAAGGGAGACCTAGTAAATGCTGAAATCTATCTTAGAAAAGCAATTGAGATAGATGAATCCGAACCATTTCAGTTTAATAACTTAGGTTTAGTATTAGCGAAAATTGGTAAAGTGGATGAAGGATTTAAGCTTATCAACCATTCGATTTCACTTGACCCAAATAATAGTTATGCCTATAAAAATCGAGCAAAAGTGTACCTAATTAAAGGGAATAAGATTAAAGCTATGAAGGATTTAAAAAGAGCAAAATTATTAGATTATCATTTAGATTATAATAATGAAGTAAATGAGTTAATAGAAACTTTGTAGAGGCCAAGCTATATCATCACAATATGACGAAATACTTTTTTTTGCTGGACTCTTTAGTTATGAGGAATAATGCGATAAGTAGACTTGTTATACCATTTAAATTTTAAGATGTCGGTTAAGATTATAGAAGAGAATTTGTTAAGATTAAGGCAAAAAACGCAGTCATAGCCGTAGCTACCGCCGTGGGCGGCACACGTAATAGCGAGTATTTTTAACGCAGATATTGACTAATTCTATTATAATATAACCGACATTCTAATGTTTAAATGGTATTAACCTATTTCAAATGACTAATGAAAAGAGTCTCAGCAGGATGCTATTTTTTAGTAGAAAACTTAATAAACGGAAAGCTACAATGGAGTAATATCTTTACTTCCTTTTCAAGTACTGAGAAGGCGTAATCCCTTCTCTTTTCTTAAACACTCTATTAAACGAAGCCTTAGAATTAAAGCCGCAATCCATAGCGATACCCAGTATACTAAGCTCACCTGCAGCACCATTGTCCATTTGAGTTTTGACAGCTTCTATTCTATAGCCATTTATGAAATCATAGAAGCTTTGATCGAGTTGGTTATTGAGGATTTTAGATATTTTGTATTGTGGGATTCTTGTTATCTCAGATAGTTTATTGATAGATAGTAGTGGGTCAAGATACAGTTCTTTGTCTTCGACCAATTGCTTTAGATTATTGAGTTCTTGCGAGTAGTTTTCTATTGATGGTTCTATTTCTAATTCGGTGGCTATTTCTGGTTCGATCTCTTCTAATTTAGTAGGTGTAACCTTCTTCTCATATTTAGTAAATATATCTGTACGAGTAATCGCAACATAAGTCAGTGCAAATAAATAAATCGCTAAAAATCCAACAACATAGGAGTCAAATAATAAGGGCTTTTGTTCGATGCTAAATGTATTATAAACATATCCCGATGTCGCGATCAGCCACAACAGAATAGCACCTGCGACAATCCACGTGAGCCACATAAGATTAACTTCTATCTCATAAGAGTAAGACTCTTTCAATTGTGCTCTATATTTTTTTAACAACAATAAGGTGCCGAATAGGTAGAATGGTGTTATCAATAACTTGATCAATGGGTACCCGACATGCTCAGATTCTATTATCGTCATATCTATAAGCAATGGACTAATCAAGAAGCAGAAGAAAACTACAAATGGCAAAAAATGTAAGAAATCAAACTTCCTAAATGAGAATCGAGCCTGGGTCAATGCTCTTGCATAGAACCAAAGTAGCGTTCCATAGAGTATGGGTATAGCATAGTTTAATTCAGAAAAGTAAGGGATGTAATAAAAATCATTGCTATCATAAAACTGAAACACATAATAACTGTTGATCGTAATCAGAAGGAACATTACTGATAGGAGAGTATGCTCAGGCTTACGATCCTTCTTACTTGCGAGAAGTAGAAAGAACAATGCTGCAAAGACTGCTGATATGACGAATAGATAACGCATTAATTATAGCTTAGGAGCTGATTTTATCCAAAAGTATAATTTAATTGTATTCCCTCGCTAAGACTATTACATTTGCAACATATAATTAACAGTTATGACAGAGATTAATAAGTATATAGACAAGAACAAGAAGCGTTTTCTTGACGAATTATTAGATCTACTAAGAATTCCTTCGGTGAGTGCAGATCCTAAGTTTGCAGGGGATGTAAAAAAGGCAGCTAAGTTCCTTGCCGATAGAATGAAAGAAGCTGGTCTCAGTAAAGTAAAAGTCTATAAAACGGCAGGTCATCCTATCGTATATGGAGAGAAGATGGTAGATAAGAAGTTGCCGACCATCCTTGTGTATGGTCATTATGATGTGCAACCGGCTGATCCTATCGAGTTATGGGATAGTGGGCCATTCGATCCAGTGATTAAGAAAACTAAGAAACATCCTAAAGGTGCAATATTTGCCCGTGGAGCATGTGATGATAAGGGACAGATGTATATGCATGTCAAGGCATTCGAGACTATGCAACAGACAGGAGGTGTACCATGTAATGTCAAGTTCATGATAGAAGGAGAGGAGGAAGTCGGATCTGACAACCTTGAGATCTTCTGTAAGGCTAACAAGAAGTTACTTGCAAGTGATGTTGTATTGATATCTGATACATCAGTTATAGATAACAAAATACCTAGTGTAACAGTAGGATTAAGAGGACTATCATATGTTGAAGTAGAAGTTACTGGTCCTAATAAAGATCTTCACTCTGGTGTGTATGGTGGTGGGGTATCTAATCCTGTAAATGCTTTATGTGAGATGATCGCTTCACTTAAGGATAAAAACGGTAAGATTAAAATTCCTAATTTCTATGACGACGTTGTTAGGTTGACTAAGAAGGAAAGAGATGCTCTTAATTCTGCACCCTTCAGTATAACACAATACAAGAAAGAACTAAAAATTAAAGAAGTCAGAGGTGAGAAGGGATATTCTACAATAGAAAGAACCTCTACAAGACCTACTCTCGATGTGAATGGTATGTGGGGAGGATACATAGGTGAGGGTGCTAAGACGGTCTTGCCTTCTAAGGCTTACGCCAAAATAAGCATGAGACTTGTACCTAATCAGCATCCTGATAAGATTACTAAGCTGTTCACTAAGCACTTTAAGTCGATAGCTCCTGATGGTGTAAAGGTAGAAGTGAGACCACATCATGGTGGATTCCCTGCTGTGACACCGACAGATACAGTTGAGTATAAAGCTGCTCACATGGCTATGAAAGATACTTATGGTAAAGCACCGATTCCTGTAAGAGGTGGAGGATCTATTCCTATCGTCGCAATGTTCGAGAAGGTTATGGGCGTAAAATCTGTCTTGATGGGATTCGGATTAAACTCTGATGACATCCATTCTCCTAACGAACATTATGGATTATTTAACTACTATAAAGGGATCGAAACAATACCTTTATACTTTAAATATTACACAGAATTAAAGTCAAAGAAATAAATTATCATGAAAGGTATTTCACTTTGTTTTTTCATTATACTATCAATAAACTTATCAGCTCAAATGGATTCAATTAGTTACAGTGCAGGCTTGATAATAGCCAAGAACTTAAAGTCACAAGGATTTACAGATCTTGACAAAGCGTCATTTATGGATGCCCTTGAGGATGTATATTCTGGTAACACTCTTAAGATGACATTGGATGAAGCCAATACTAATTTTAGAACTCACGTAGAAGGAGCACAAGCAAGAATAGGGATAGAGAATAAATCTGTAGGAGAGAAGTTCTTAGCTAATAATCTTAAGAATAACCCTAAAGTAAAAGTAACCGAATCAGGATTACAGTATGAAATCATTAAACCATCTACTCCAGGGGTTAAACCTTCACTACTTGATAAAGTAAAAGTGCACTATCACGGTACGCTTATAGACGGTACAGTATTCGATTCTTCTGTAGATCGTAATGAGCCTATCTCATTTCCACTGAATGGTGTGATAAAAGGATGGCAGGAAGGTGTTCAGCTTATGGATGTAGGAGCACAGTATAGGTTCTATATTCCTTATGACTTAGCATATGGAGAGAGAGGTGCAGGAGCTTCTATCAAGCCTTATGCTGCTTTGATATTTGATGTGACATTATTAGCTATAGAGTAATCCTGCTCTGTGGTATTTGACATCATAACAGCGGTTCCAGAATTATTAGAAAGTCCATTTGCACATTCTATTCTTAAGCGTGGTATAGATGCCGGTCTACTTGAGATTAATATCATTAATCTCAGAGACTACGGATTAGGTAAGCATAACCAGATAGACGACTACCAGTACGGTGGTGGGGCAGGTATGGTCATGATGGTAGAACCATTAGATAATTGCATATCCCAACTTAAGCAATCCTCAGAATACGATGAGATCATATATCTCACACCCGACGGCGAAGTATTCAAACAAGGCACTGCGAATTATCTTTCTACACAGAAGAGACTCATGCTCATCCTCGGTCATTATAAAGGCATAGATCAGCGTATCCGAGATATACACGTCACTAAGGAGATTTCTATAGGTGACTACGTTCTCTCAGGAGGAGAGCTGCCTGCAGCCGTTCTCGTAGACTCTGTATCCCGCCTTATACCAGGTGTTATGAATGATGGCACTTCTGCATTGACAGATTCTTTTCAAGATGGCTTATTAGCGCCACCCGTATATACAAGACCAGCCGAGTTTAAAGGCCATATTGTTCCTGAGATATTGCTTTCTGGACATGATCAGAAAATTTCTGAATGGCGAATGAAGCAATCAGAGGAGATTACGGAAAGGAAAAGGCCTGACTTGGGGTAGTATTATTATCTGCCCATTCGCTATTTGAAGTCTGTGATTTCAAAGTAATATTTAATATATATCTGATTTAAAAACTGCAGATAACGGAGATAGATAACATAATTTAAAACACTGAATAACTCCAATATATGCAAAAGTAAATATAGAAGAAATGATTAATCATCTTGATGTAGAGCCCCGATAAGCATTGGATTCAACAATAAGTGAACATTTCCCTAATCAAGAATATAATTCGAGAGTACTCTTAAGACATTTGCAAGTGAGGTCACTAAGAAATGTAATTCTTATGAAAGAATTCCTAATAAGTATATTAAATCAGAATAGGAATTAAGCATAACATTGTCTGAATCACGGATTATAATGGATTACTCTGATGGCACGGATTATTTACTGTCTTATGTTCTGCGGAATCCCTCGTTCTTTGAAGTTTATAAGTTCAAAGAAATATCTAATACTCATCTGATTTAAAAACTTCAGATAACGCAGCAAACATCAGTCAATAGGACCATTGTCATAATTTACAATAAGAATAAGTTTTTTGAAGAGAATATCTATTAAATGAAAGAGATTGCCTTATTACTAGTTTTGACATTAATCTTGTCAGTAGATAGCAATGCCCAATCAAGGAAGAAAATTGCAAGAGAACAC
>ENA-ORXM01005478-ORXM01005478.1-marine-metagenome-genome-assembly--contig:-NODE-5478-length-10032-cov-3.533099_pt1 | contig 10032 bp, 8 predicted proteins | sample MGYA00237867_ERZ511480 | MGnify/ENA primary metagenome ERZ511480 (study PRJEB26309, sample SAMN06266103) | marine metagenome | isolation source: Algal blade | place: United Kingdom:Sidmouth, United... | reverse complement strand
AAAGACCGTCGCTACCGGCGACAAGGGCTGTGCGCGGCTCGTGCGCCAGCATGGCCAGCGCCGGGTCACTGTCTGCGACGTACGGCGGATTCGACACGACGAGGTCGAAGCGCTCGTTGCGCACCGGGTCGATCCAGTCGCCAACTACGAACCGCACATTGTCGACGCCAAGCTGCGTAGCGTTGTCGCGCGCAAAGGCGAGCGCCGCCTCGCTGATCAGCGGCCCGACGTCGACGCCTTCCTCGTCGCCCGCGCCGACCGTCATGGCGCTCACCCGCTCGGCGAGGCGCTCGGCGAACCGCTCGTAGACCGCGTCCTGCACGTAGATCCGGTTCGCGCACACGCAGGTCTGGCCGTTGTTGCGGAACTTCGCGATCATCGCCCCGTCGACGGCCGCGTCGACATCCGCGTCATCGAACACGATGAACGGCGCGTTGCCACCAAGTTCCATCGAGCAGCGCTTGATGGTCTCGGCAGACTGACCGAGGAGGATGCGTCCGGTCTCGGTAGAGCCGGTGAAGGTGATCTTCTTCACCGTGGGGCTCGAGCAGAACGCCTGGCCAACGGCCCTGGAATCGGTCGAGGTCAGCACGCTGAACAGCGCCATCGGCAGGCCGGCTCGCTCGGCCAGCGCCGCCATCGCGAGGGCCGACAGCGGCGTCTCGGTCGCCGGCTTCGCGACAAAGCCACAGCCGACCGCGAGCGCGGGCGCGACCTTTCGCGCGATCATCGCGTTGGGAAAGTTCCACGGCGTGATCGAGGCGACCACGCCGATGGGCTGGCGCATCACGAGCAGGCGCTTGTCGCGCTGATGGCCCGGAATGGTCTCGCCGTAGACCCGCTTCGCCTCTTCGCCGAACCACTCGATGAAGGAGGCGCCGTAGAGCACCTCGCCACGGGCCTCCGGGTACGGCTTCCCCATCTCGCGCGAGAGGATGTGGCCGAGATCGTCGGCGGCCGCGACCATCAGGTCGAACCACGTGCGCAGCACGCCGGCGCGCTCCTTCCCGGTGCGCGCGGCCCATTCGTGCCGTGCCACCTCGGCGGCGTCGATCGCCTCGCGCGCCTCGGGGACGCCGCAGTCCGGCAAGGTCGCGAGCACCGCACCGTCGGCGGGGTCGCACACGTCGAAGGACTTGCCCGTCGACGATCCGTCGATCCAGCGCCCGGCGACCGGTACACGGCTGCACAGCAGCGCCGCGTCGGAGAGCGACGCCTGAAGTGGTTTCGTCATGAGCGTTCCCGAAGTTCCCGCGATGTCGCCAACGGACAGTCCGTCACCATACCGCGCCGGGCGGTACCGAGGCGGTACCGGGGCGGTAGCGGGGCGCACCCCGAAAGGCGTTTCCGTCCACCGCGACCTCGCGGACGATCCCTCGTGAAGTACTGATCGACCGAGGCGGCCTGTCGAGTCTGCCGGTGACGGACCGTCATCCGACGCCTCGGTCTAGAATCGCGAAGTGGCCGGGCGGGCCGCGAGACAGGCCGCGAGACAGGCATGAACAACGGCTTGAACAAGAGCGTGAGAGCGGGCGGGAGAGCGGGCGTGAAAACGGGCGTGAAAACGGGCGAGAATACGGGCGTGAATACGGGTGTGAAAACGGGCGTGAGAGCAAGCGTGAAAACGGGCGTGAAGAAGAGGGTGAATACGGGAGCGTGACAGGCATGACGACATCGCCGAAATCGACCGCATCGGCAACCGATCTCGCCTCCGTGGTCGATCTCGCGCGCCACCCGCTCGACGAGCCGGCGTTCCGGACCCACTGCCGGCGTGCGCTCGATGCGGACGGGGTGCTCGTCATGCCCTCCCTGCTCACGCCCGCCGCTGTCCGCTCGATACGCGACGAAGGCGATCGTCGACAGTCACTGGCTCACTACACGACAGGCACTCACAACGTCTACCTCGCGCCGACCGATCCCGCCCTGCCCGAGGAGCATCCGAGAAACCGCGCGATCGTGTCCTCGAAGGGCTGCATCACGACGGATCAAATCGCGGAGGACTCCGCCTTGCGCACGCTCTACGGCAGCGGCGCGTTCCGCGACTTCCTGTGCAGCGTGCTCGGCGAGGCGTCGCTGCACGAGTACACCGACCCGCTATCGGCAATCAACCTGCACTACGCGGCGACGGGGCAGGAGCTCGGCTGGCACTACGACGACTCGTCGTTCGCGATCACCTTGATGATCCAGCGTCCCCGGGGCGGCGCCGTCTTCGAGTACGTCAGGGACGTGCGCGACGCCGATGCCGGCGACAAGGCGTACGAGCGCACCGGTCGCATTCTCGACGGCGAGGAACCGGTACGGCGACTCGCGATCGATGCCGGCGACCTCGTGCTCTTCCGCGGTCGCGACTCGATGCACCGCGTCACGCCGACCGAAGGCGAAGTCACGCGCATGCTGGTCGTGCTGGCCTACAACACGGAGCCCGGCATCGCCTTGTCGGCATCGGCGCGAATGACCTTCTACGGCCGCCTCGGCTAGTCGGGAACGACGGTGTCCGTCCCTGCCGATCGTGCCTGGGACGACCCCCGGGAGCACGGCCGCGTTCGTCCTCGTCGCGAGCGTCTGGCACCGGAGCGGTCTCGCCGTCGCGGCAACCGGGCTCGACGTGCCTGACCGTTCGGACGCGGGGATGCCGCAGGGGCCGTTCCGCGTCAGTGCGCGCGACCGCTCGACCCCACGCTTCGGAGCACCGCCCGGGCGGCGTGAACGAGCGGGTCGTGGGTTTCTCTCAGCAGCTCGACGCGATCGAAGCGCGTGGCGTCGCGGTCGAGTGCGTCACGCAAGGCCTTGCCGAACACCATGCGGAGTTCGGTGCCGATGTTCCATTTGCAGATCGACGATTCGTTCGACAGCTGGAGACGCTGATCGAGCGCGACCCCGGAACCGCCGTGAATCACCAGCGGGACGTCGGTCAACGCCTCGATGGCCGCGATGCGCGCGACGTCGAGCTCACCGGCCTTGTCCTCCTGCAGATGCACGTTGCCGACGGACACGGCCATGGCATCCACGCCCGTCTCCGTGGCGAAGCGTGCCGCCTCGTCGGCATCGGTACCGGCGGAGGCCTCCCCGCCCTGGTAGCCGACGAACCCGATCTCGCCCTCGCAGGAAACACCGGCATCATGGGCAAGCGCGGCCACGCGTGCGGTTTCTTCGATATTTTGGGCGAGCGGTTTGCGCGAGCCGTCGTACATCAGCGAGGTAAAGCCGCTATCCAGTGCGATCTGGCAATCTTCAAACGTGTAGCCGTGATCCAGATGGGCGACCACTGGCACCGATGCACCTTCTGCCAGATGGCGGAACATTTTGCCCAAAACGGGCAGGGGGGTATGTGCGCGGCATCCGGGGCCTGCTTGTAGGATCACGGGGCATCCGATGGCTTCTGCTGCGGCGACATAGGCGCGCATGTCCTCCCAGCCAAGGGTCACAAGGCCGCCAACGGCATGGCCGTTTTTAAGTGCAGGTTGCAGCACATCTGCGAGTGTCACGAGAGGCATGATATGTCCGTGTTTTTGGCCAGTGGCGGAGCCTCCGGCGGGAGTATTTTAAACAAAGCGAGGCGGTTATTTGAACTTGGCGATCATGTCCTTGATGCCAGGAATGGTTTCGATTTGGGCGGCATGCGTGGGTTGGAAGTATTGTACAAGACTGCGCTGGGAAAGCCCGCCAAGGATCGTGAAGTAATACATCTCGTAACCGGGCATCACGACGCAAGGGTGGTAGCCGGAGCCAAGCAAGATGGTGGAGCGGTCCATCAGTTGATGGGCATCGCCGGGCTTGCCGTCTTCGTGCTGGATGATCTGCACACCGGACCCGTGGTTGGGGCGGAAGCGGAAATTGTAGGTCTCGTCGTGGCGTGTCTCGATGATGTTGCCATTTTCGTCGCTGCGGTCGGTGTCGTGTTTATGCGCAGGGAAACCCGACCAGCCGCCTTGGCCCACTGTGAACAGCTCGGACACAAGCAAGCGCCCGACCTTATCGTGGTATTTGGTGCCAAGGATGTGCTTAATCTTACGATGGGTTTTCGTGTCGTCGGAGCCGTATTGCACCGTATCCAATTCCGCCTCGCGCACGTCAAACGGATCAAGCACCTTGTCGTAGCGTGCGCCTGCGATGAATACTTCGGTCGCATCGGACATGCAAACGATCGTAGCCTTGGCGCCGACGGGCACATAAACGCCCTCAGGCTCGCCGTCCCAGACATCGGTGCCGCGATTGCCAAGGGCCGTGAAGGCGACGCCTTCGATGTCCACATCAACCGTGCCAGTGGCAGGCGCGATGCATGTCTCGTAGCCAGGAACCTGATAGGTAAACGCCTCGCCCTTGTTCAACTTCACGATATTGAAGTAATTGAGCGGCACCGTCGCATCGTCAGCATCCACGATGGGGATGTTGCGGTTGTCATGAGGGGCGATATGCATAGTGCGTCCTTTCAGGTCGTCGTGGGGCCAGTATGTGTGGCCAGAAAATTCTCGAGTTCGGGGAGCATGGGCATCGCTGGTGCGCAGCCGGGTTTGGCCACAACAATCGCGGCACATGCGGAGCCGCGCATCACGGATGATTTGAGATCATGGCCTGCGGCGATAGATGACAACATACCCGCCATAAAGCTGTCGCCGGCGCCAGTGGGCTTGAGGGCCGTGACAGGGTAAATGCCCGTGCGCAATTCTTGGTCGCCAGTAAAAGTAACGGCGCCATGTTCGCCCATTTTGTAGACGACAATCGCGGCGCTGGATTGCGCCAGATCGCGTGCCTTTTGCAAGCCCGCGTCCTTTGATCCGGCCATAAAGCCGAACTCGTCATCATTGCCGACTATCACGTCAGACATTGCCCCTGCGCGGGACAGCACATCGGCGGCGACGGCGGCGCTTGGCCATGAATAGGGGCGGTAATCCACGTCAAAAATGATCGGGATGCCCGCCGCATGGGCCAATTCGAACGCGCGAAATGCTGCCGTGCGCGACGGTTCGGCGGCGAATACAGTGCCCGCGGTCACAAGCGCCGTGAATGCGGTGTAATCCACTGCCTCCACGTCCGCGATGGTCATCTCGAAATCAGCGGCGCCATTGCGGTAGATCACCGATTGGTGGCCTGCGACGCGCGATTCGTATAAGGCCAGCGAATTGCGCGCCTCGCCACCCACGGGCGTGACATGTGTCGTGTCCACGCCGTAGTGGCGCAATTTGTTGATACAAAAGCGCCCCACGCTGTCATCGGACGTGCGCGTGACCAACGCAGCCTTGCCGCCCAGCTTGACAATGCCCGCCGCGATGTTGGCGGACGATCCGCCCATGTCGGCGGTGAAGGTGTCCGCCGTCTCCACAGCCTCGCCCGGGGCGGGGTACATATCCATACCCACGCGGCCCACGACCACAAAGTTGTTCCCTGCGATGCCTTTGATCACATCCATCGGTTACACGCCCTTGCGCTGTTGCGGGCGCGAGGATTCCCACTCGGTGTGGGCCTCGGCGACCTTGGGATTGTCGGTAATATGTGGTGTGCCAACCTCCCACCATGCGTGGCCTTCGGTGGTCCAGCCCTCGTAGGGGTCGACGTCCATCACGATCACTGATGTGGTGTCGGCGGCCTTGGCGCGTTTGAATGCCTCGGCCATTTCGGCGGGGTTTGAAACCGTCTCGGCAAGTGCGCCCATGGATTGCGCATGGGCCTCGAAATCAACGCGTACCTGATTGGTCGCTGTCGGGGTATCCGCGATCAGGTTGTTGAAGCTTTCATTGCCGGTGTTGTTTTGCAACTTGTTGATGACGGCGAAACCACCGTTATCCAGCACACAGATGATCATCTTTTTGCCCGTTAGGACGGATGAATAAATGTCTGAATTCATCAGCATATATGACCCGTCGCCAGTAAATACGATGGTGTCGCTGTCCGGCTCACCCTCGGCCTGTGCGATGCGCGCACCCCAGCCGCCCGCGATCTCGTAGCCCATGCAAGAGAACCCGAATTCAACGTCGACAGTGCCGATATCCAGCGTGCGCCAGTTGGCCGTGACCTCGGCAGGTAGACCACCAGCAGCGGCAACAACACGGTCACGCGGATCGCATAGCGCGTTCACGACGCCAATCGCTTGGGCGTATGAATTGGGACGATTACCCGGCTTCACGTTGTCGGCGACATAGGCCACCCATTTGGCGCGCTCTGCTTGGGCGTGGGTGGTCCAATCGGCAGGTGCCTTATACCCAAGACCCAGTGCTGGCAGGGACAGTTTGGCATCACCCACAACTGTCAATGACATATGCTTGGCCGCGTCATGGCGGCCCACATTCATGCCGATAATCATGGCGTCATGGGCAAAGGCTGTCCATGATCCGGTGGTGAAATCCTGCAACCGCGTGCCAACGGCCAAAATTACATCCGCCTCTTTTGCAATCGTATTTGCGCTATCTGATCCCGTCACGCCAATCGGCCCGATGTTCAGCGGATGGGTGTCGAGCATATTGGCACGGCCCGCAATCGTCTCGACCACGGGAATACCTGTGGCCTCGGCGAATGCCGTAAGCTCGGCCACCGCATCCCCGTATTGAATGCCGCCACCTGCGATTATCATCGGGCGCTTGGCCGATTTCAGCAGGGCAATGGCATCGGCGACTTCTGCTACATCGGGGGCTTGTGACCGGATGCGATGCACACGTTTGTCAAACATCGACACTGGGTAATCATACGTCCAGCCCTGCACATCCTGAGGGAGACCAAGAAATGCAGGGCCGCAGTCGGCGGGATCAATCAATGTCGCAATCGCTGCGGGCAAGGATTGGATGATCTGGGCAGGATGCGTGATCCGGTCCCAGAACCGCGACACGGGTTTGAAGGCATCATTGGTGCCAAGCGTTGGGTTGTTGAAATGCTCGAGCTGCTGCAAAACCGGATCAGGCAGGCGCGTCAGGAACGCATCACCGCACAGCAAAAGCATCGGCAAACGGTTCGCATGGGCCAGGGCCGCACTGGTCAAAAGATTAGCTGTCCCCGGTCCCGCGCTTGCCGTGCAAAACATCATGCGCCGTCGCATGTGATATTTCGCATAGGCAGCTGCGGCAAAGCCCATCCCTTGTTCGTTTTGCCCGCGATACAATGGCAAGGCTTCACGGTTGTCATACAGCGCCTCGCCCAGACAGGTCACATTGCCATGGCCAAAAATGCCAAAGCCCCCGCCAAACAGGCGCACCTCGGCCCCGTTCACAACGGTATATTGTGCAGCCAGATAGCGGACGATAGCCTGCGCCGTGGTCAGGGTAACAGTATTCATTTTAGAACTCATGCGTTTCATTATTGACGGTCATTCGATTCCTACGATACTAATTTTGCAACCGGTTGCAAACCGTATTTCAAAAATAGGACGCACAATGACGCAAATAGGGATCGGGATTGTTGGCGGCGGCTATATGGGCAAGGCCCATGCGGTCGCTATGGCTGCTGTTGGCACTGTGTTTGAAACTGCGCTGCGCCCGAGGCTGGAAATGGTTTGCGCCACATCTGATGCCTCGGCGGAGAAATATCGTGCCGCCTACGGCTTTAACCGAGCGACCAGCGACTGGCGCGCATTGGTAAACGACCCATTGGTCGAGGCGATCGTGATCGCATCCCCCCAAGGCACCCACCGCGAAATTGCAGAGGCTGCATTTGCGCTGGGCAAACCTGTGTTGTGTGAAAAACCCATGGGCGCGTCGTTGGATGACAGCCGCGCCATGGTCGCCGCCGCCGATGCGGCGGGTGCCATTAACATGACCGCGTTCAACTATATCCGCACACCTGCCAGCCAATATGCGCGCAAGCTTATTGCGGATGGTGTTATCGGCGGCATCACATGGTTTCGCGGCGAACACACCGAGGATTTTCTGGCCGACCCGACTGCACCCGCCACGTGGCGCACGACGGGCATGGCGAACGGGACGATGGGCGATCTTGCCCCGCATATGCTCAACGCGGCGCTGGCGCTGGTTGGCCCGATCGACAGTTTGATCGCCGAAGTTGAGACCGTGCACCACACCCGTCCGGGCGGCACCGTCACCAACGACGATCATGGCCAGATGATGTGCCGGTTTGCTGGTGGTGCGATGGGCGCAATGTATTTCAGCCGCATCGCGACGGGGCGCAAAATGGGCTACGCCTATGAGATCACAGGCACCAAAGGTGCGATCAAATTCGACCAAGAAGACCAGAACGCTATCCACCTGTACCAAATGGACACCCCCGAGGCGCAGCGCGGATTTACCAAGATCCTGACAGGTCCCGCGCACCCCGATTATCTGCCGTTTTGCCAAGGTCCCGGTCATGGCACCGGCTATCAGGATCAGATCATCATCGAGGCCAAGGATTTCCTAGAAGCGATCGCCTCGCGGCAAAATAAATGGCCGACATTCCGCGACGGCATGTTGGTAAACCAGATTGTGGCTGCGGCCTTGGCATCCTCCGACGCCAAGACGTGGGTCACCGTGAATGACATCTAAAGGAACGACACTATGACGATTCGCATCGGTAACGCGCCCTGTTCTTGGGGCATCGAATTCCCGTCTGACCCTGCCTATCCCAGCTGGCAATCGGTGCTGCAACAATGTGCAGGTGCCGGTTACAAGGGCATTGAACTTGGCCCCATCGGCTTCATGCCAGAAGACCCCGAAGTATTGCGCCCAGAGTTGGAAAAACACGACCTGTCGATCATCGGCGGCGTTGTGTTCCGGCCCTTTCATGATCCTGACAAATGGGACGAGGTGCTGGATGCGACGCAACGGACGTGCAAGGCGCTTGTCGCGCACGGTGCCGAACATCTTGTGCTGATCGACAGCATCAGCCCGCGCCGCGCCCCCACCGCAGGGCGCGCAGGCGAGGCCGAGCAGATGGACCAGGCCGAGTGGACAGCCTACCGCAGCCGCATCGCCAATATCGCAAAACTGGGCGCCCAAGAATACGGCCTGACCGTCGGCATCCACGCCCACGCCGCTGGTTTCATGGATTTTGAGCCGGAGTTGGAGCGCCTGCTGGATGAAGTCGACGAAAGCATCCTCAAGATCTGTTTTGATACGGGCCACCATTCCTATGCCGGATTTGACCCTGTTGCGTTCATGAAAAAACACATCGACCGCATCAGCTACATGCACTTCAAAGACATCGACCCCGCGGTCAAAGCCGACGTGGTAGCCAATCGCACCGATTTCTACAAAGCCTGCGGTCAGGGCATTTTCTGCAACCTCGGCCAAGGCGATGTCGACTTTGAGGCCGTCCGTCAGGTCCTCCTCGACAATGACTTCTCTGGTTGGTGCACCGTTGAACAAGACTGCGATCCCGCAATGCCAGGTACCCCGCTGGAAGACGCACAAGCGAACCGCGAATACCTGCAATCCATTGGCTTTTAAGGAATAAAATCATGAAAAAAATTAATTGGGGCATGATTGGCGGCGGCGAAGGCAGCCAGATCGGACCAGCACACCGCCTTGGCGCACAGGCTGATGGCAACTTTGTTCTGGCTGCTGGCGCACTTGACCATGACGCCGACAAGGGGCGCGCCTATGCGCAATCGCTTGGGGTTTCTGCTGATCGTGCTTATGGTGATTGGCGCGAAATGCTCGCGGGTGAACAAAACCGCGATGACCGCGTTGAGCTGGTCACCGTGGCCACGCCAAATTCCACCCACTTTGAAATCACCAAGGCCTTCCTTGAGGGCGGGTTCAACGTCTTGTGCGAAAAGCCGATGACTATGACGGTCGAAGAAGGCGAAGAAATAGTCAACATTGCAAAGTCCACTGGCAGCCTGTGTGCGGTTAACTATGGCTACACGGGCTACTCACTGGTCAGGCATATGCGCGCTATGATCGCTCGCGGCGACCTGGGTGCAATCAGACTGGTAAAAGCAGAATTTTCTCACGGCCACCATGCCGATGCTGCCGATGCTGATAACCCACGCGTACGCTGGCGCTATGATCCGGCACAGGCCGGAGTGTCTGCGCAGTTCGCAGATTGTGGTATTCATGCCATGCATATGGCGAGCTTTGTCACTGGTCAGGAAGTCACCACCCTGTCAGC
>ENA-ORXM01005475-ORXM01005475.1-marine-metagenome-genome-assembly--contig:-NODE-5475-length-10040-cov-3.447255_pt1 | contig 10040 bp, 9 predicted proteins | sample MGYA00237867_ERZ511480 | MGnify/ENA primary metagenome ERZ511480 (study PRJEB26309, sample SAMN06266103) | marine metagenome | isolation source: Algal blade | place: United Kingdom:Sidmouth, United... | reverse complement strand
GTTCCTGATCGCCGGCCCCTGCGCGATCGAGTCCGAGCGGCTCGCGCTCGAGAGCGCCGAGGCGCTCCGGGACATGGCCGCCCGGGTGGGAGTGACGCTGATCTACAAGTCCTCCTTCGACAAGGCGAACCGCTCGTCCGCGTCGAGCTTTCGGGGGCCGGGGCTCGAGGAGGGGCTGCGCATCCTCGCACGGGTGAAGGAGGAGATCGGCGTGCCGGTGCTGACCGACGTCCACGAGGACACGCCGATGGACGAGGTAGCCGACGTGGTCGACGTGCTGCAGACACCCGCCTTTCTCTGTCGGCAGACGAACTTCATCGAGCGCGTCGCCCGGACCGGGAAGCCGCTCAACCTCAAGAAGGGGCAGTTCCTCGCCCCGGAGGACATGGTCAACGTCGTCGACAAGGCGCGCGGAGTCGGCAACGAGCGCGTCATGGTCTGCGAGCGTGGCGCCTCCTTCGGCTACCACAACCTCGTCTCCGACATGCGCGGGCTCGCGATCATGCGGGCCACCGAATGCCCGATCGTCTACGACGCGACTCACTCGGTGCAGCTGCCCGGAGGGCAGGGCAGCTCCTCCGGCGGGCAGCGCCAGTTCGTTCCCGTGCTCGCCCGCGCCGCGGTCGCCGCCGGCGTCGCCGGGCTGTTCATGGAAACTCATCCCGATCCGGACCAGGCCCTGAGCGACGGCCCGAACGCTTGGCCGCTCGGTGAGCTAGAGCCGCTCCTCGAGACGCTCCTGGCGCTCGATCGGACGGTCAAGGCGCAACCGTTCGCCGAGTCACCCTACCTTCCCTGATGCCGCCGGCCGCGACGCCGCCGTGGCGGACCCGCACGCCTCGGCACCGCGCGGTGTGCCCTTGCGGGCCGGTCCGCTCGCTCATCCCGGTATCGCTCCTCGGCGGCCTCATGACGTGGCGCGAGCGAGCGACTACAGTTCTCTCTCCCCGCGCCGATCGCCGCGCGCGCTCACCGTCTACCCGAGGAGTCCGATACCGATGACATCGAAGATCGCCGACATCCGGGCCCGCGAGATCATGGACTCGCGCGGCAATCCGACCGTCGAGGCGGACGTGCGCCTGGAGTCCGGCGCCTTCGGACGCGCGGCGGTCCCCTCCGGTGCCTCGACCGGCTCGCGCGAGGCGCTCGAGCTCCGCGACGGCGACGAGGCGCGCTACGGCGGCAAGGGCGTGACCCGGGCCGTCGCCCATATCGACGGGGAGATCCGCGATGCGCTGATCGGACACGACGCGGCCGAGCAACAGGCGATCGACCGGACCATGCTCGAGCTCGACGGCTCGGAAAACAAGGACCGGCTCGGAGCCAACGCGCTCCTCGCCGTCTCCCTGGCGAGCGCGCACGCCGCGGCGGCCGATGCCGGGGTCGAGCTCTACGAGCACCTCGGCGGAAGCGGTGCGGTGACGCTTCCGGTACCGATGATGAACATCATCAACGGCGGCTCCCACGCCGACAACAGCGTCGATCTCCAGGAGTTCATGATCATGCCGGTCGGGGCGCCGAGCTTTCGCGAGGCGCTGCGCACCGGGGCGGAGGTCTTCCACGCGCTCAGGAAAGTGCTCCACGACAAGGGCATGAACACCAACGTCGGCGACGAGGGCGGGTTCGCGCCGAACCTCTCCTCCAACGAAGAGGCGCTCGAGACCATCCTGATCGCGATCGACAAGGCCGGCTACGAGACCGGGCGGGACGTGTTCCTCGCCCTCGATGTCGCGAGCTCGGAGTTCTACCGCGACGGCAAGTACGATCTCGCCTCCGAGGATCGCAAGTTCGACTCCGCCGGCTTCGTCGACTACCTCGCCGACTGGGTCGAGCGCTACCCGATCGTCTCGATCGAGGACGGGCTGGACGAGAGCGACTGGGCAGGGTGGAAGATCCTATCCGATCGGCTCAACGACGAGATCCAGCTCGTCGGGGACGATCTGTTCGTCACCAACCCGAAGATTCTCCAGCGCGGCATCGACGAGGGCATCGCCAACTCGGTACTCGTCAAGGTCAACCAGATCGGCACCTTGAGCGAGACGCTCGAGACGATCGGCATGGCCCAGGAGGCGAGCTACACGACGGTCATCTCCCATCGCTCGGGCGAGACCGAGGACACGACGATCGCCGATCTCGCGGTGGCGACCGGGGCGGGACAGATCAAGACCGGCTCGCTCTCGCGCTCGGACCGCGTGGCGAAGTACAACCGGCTGCTGCGCATCGAGGAGTCGCTCGGCGAGCGCGCTGTCTACGCCGGGAAGTCCGCCTTCAGACAAGCGCTCTGAGGCGACGGACGGGTCTCGTGAAGCTGCTGCTCGTCGCGCTCGTGGCGCTACTGCTCGCGCTGCAGTACCGACTCTGGTTCGGTGGCGGCAGCGTGCAGGAGCTCTGGCGGCTGCACGAGGAGGCGCGAACGACGCGAACGGAGATGCTCGGGCTGCGCGAGCGCAACCGGGCTCTCGTGGCCGAGGTCGCCGATCTCAAGAGCGGGCTCGACGCGGTCGAGGAGCGGGCACGCACCGATCTCGGCATGATCGACGCGGACGAGACGTTCTACCAGTTCGTCCGCGAGAGCGACGAGCGGGGAGGGACGGTGGCGAGCTCGTCGCCGGAGGCCGCGGAGCCGATTCTCCGTGACCAGGACTGAGAGCCGCGTGGCCGGATCGGCCGAAAGTCGGCGGGTGCGGGGGGCGGCGGAACCGAGCCCGAGCGACACGCGCGTCGCGTCTCTCTGGGCGGTGGTCCCCGCGGCGGGACGCGGCTCCCGCATGGTGCGGGACCGAACCTCGCCCATGCGCCCGAAGCAGTATCTCGAGCTCGCCGGACGAACGCTGCTCGAGCGCGCGCTCGACACGCTGCTGGCGGTGTCGGGCCTCGCCGGCGTCGTCGTCGCGCTCGCCCCGGACGACGAGCGCTGGGCAGGGCTCGAGGTCTCGCAGGATCCGCGCGTGCACGCCGTGACCGGTGCGGCGACGCGGGCGAGCTCGGTCGCCGCCGGTCTCGGTGGGCTGCGCGGGCTCGCCCCCGAGGATGCCTGGGTGCTCGTCCACGACGCCGCCCGTCCGCTCGTCAGCCTCGCCGATATCACCCGTCTGGTCGAGGGCGTGGCGGCGGGAACCGCCATCGGTGGACTGCTCGCGGTGCCGGTTCAGGACACGCTCAAGCGGTCCGACGGTGGGCGTCGGGTCGCCGCGACGGTGCCGCGCGAACGGCTCTGGCAGGCGCAGACCCCGCAGCTGTTCCGACTCGGCGAGCTCGCCCGCGCGCTCGGCGAGGCGCTGGCGGACGCCGATGCCGCCCTCACGATCACCGACGAGGCCTCGGCGATGGAGCGTGCCGGCCATGTCCCGCAGCTCGTCGAGGCGCTCGATCCGAATCCGAAGATCACCCGGGCGGGGGATCTGGCCACCGCCGCGGCACTGCTCGAACGGCGGAGCGAGACGGCATGCGCATAGGGCAGGGGTTCGACGTGCACGCGTTCACCGAGGGCGATCACGTCATGCTCGGCGGTGTCAGGATCGCCCACGAGCGTGCCTTCCTCGCCCATTCGGACGGTGATGTGCTCCTGCACGCGATCATCGACGCGTTGCTCGGTGCGGCCGGACTCGGTGATATCGGTCGGCACTTCCCCGACACCGACGAGGCGTGGAAGGGGGCCGACAGCCGCGATCTGCTTCGGAACGTCGTCGGTCAGCTCGGCGCCCGTGGGCTCCGCTGCACGAGCCTCGACGCGACGGTCGTCGCCGAGCGCCCGAAGCTCGCGACCCACATCGACTCGATGGTCGCGGTGCTGGCCGTGGATCTCGCGCTCGATGCCTCTCGCATCAACGTCAAGGCGACGACGAGCGAGCGGCTCGGGTTCTGTGGTCGGGAGGAGGGCATCGCCGCGCTGGCCTCGGTGTTGCTCGACGAGGACGGCTGATCGCCGACCGGCTCGGCTTCCGCTTCACCCAACCCGACGGAGCTCTCCCATGTCGACACTCGCGATCATCGGTGGCACCGGTCTCACCCGCGTGCAGGGACTGACCGTCACGCGCCGCGAGATGGTCAGAACCCCCTTCGGGGCTCCGTCCTGCCCGATCGTCTTCGGCGAGCTCGAGGGCAAGGCGATCGCCTTCCTCGCCCGTCACGGCAGCGCCCATCGCATCCCGCCGCACCGCATCAACTACCGCGCCAACCTCTGGGCGCTGCAGTCGATCGGCGTCGAACGCGTCATCGCCGTCGGGGCGGTCGGCGGGATCGCCGAGGCCTGCGTGACCGGCGCCGTGGTGGTCCCCGAGCAGATCATCGACTACACCCACGGGCGCGAGCGCACCTTCTTCGAAGGGGGAGAGGATCCGGTGCGTCACATCGACTTCACCGAACCTTACGACGCCGCGCTCCGGCGTTCGCTCGTCGAGGGGGCGAACGGAGTCGAGGGACTCGCCGTCGTCGACGGCGGCTGCTACGGAGCGATGGAGGGGCCCCGACTCGAGACCGCGGCCGAGATCGGCCGTCTCGAGCGCGACGGCTGCACCGTCGTCGGCATGACCGGCATGCCCGAGGCGGTGCTCGCCCGCGAGCTCGATCTCGCGTACGCCACGCTCGCCATCGTCGTCAACCCCGCCGCCGGCAAGGCCGGCGCTCGCGTCGATCTCGACGCGCTGGCCACCGCTATCGAGAACGGCATGAAAAGCGCCCAAACCGTCATCTCCCAAACCCTCTCAAGGCTCTCAAGGCGGCTCTCAAGGGGTCGGACCCCGGCAACCGACTGATATATCTATTTTTTCTCCATGAAATCGGTTGATTTCGCACGTTGTTCGCCCCGTTTTCCGCCCGAATCCCCCCCCCGATGGGCGAGCGGCCGATCCGCGTCGCCTTAGCCATCGGGCCACCGAATCCGCCGGAATCGGCAGCCGACACACTCGGGCCGATTCAACTCACACCATCGGCCACGGTCCGGCACGGTAGCCGAGCACGTTCGGTTCGCCGAGGACGACACCGCGCTCGCCATCGATGCCCGAGCGATGCGCCCGAACGGGACGGCGATCGCCGCCGCCGCGCGCATCGCTCCGCGGATCGGCGTGACGATGTTGCAGCCGAGCGCATCGATCGGCACCCCGGCTCTATCCTGCCTCTCCCATCATCGCGACGGAGAGACACATGCAGAGCAAGGCCACGGCGGTTTGGCAGGGCACCCTCAAGGAGGGCGAAGGTCGTCTCACGACGACGAGCGACGCGCTCCGGAACACCTCCTATACCTTCAAGACCCGTTTCGAAGGCGCGAACGGCACCAACCCCGAGGAGCTGCTCGGCGCGGCGCACGCCGGCTGCTTCTCCATGGCGCTCTCGATGATTCTCGGCGAGGCGAACCTCACGCCCGAGCGGATCGAGACGCAGGCGACCGTCTCGCTCGAGCAGGACGGCGAGGGTTTCACGATCAAGACCGTCCACCTAGACGTGAACGCCACCGTGCCGGGGGCGAGCGATGCCGACTTCCAGGAAGCGGCCGGCAAGGCGAAGGGTGGGTGCCCGCTGTCGAAGGTGTTGAACGCCGAGATCACGATGAACGCGACGCTCGCGGGCGCCTGAGCGAGGCGGTCGGCTCGGCACCGCCCGTCGCGGATCGTCATCCGGCCGATCCCCCCCTTCAGGTTCCGCAGAACGTCGCCGTCACCCGCTCGTCCGGGGCAGGCGGCGCGGCCAGCGGCGAGAACTCCGCGCTTTCGGCGAACGGCTCGGCGAGCGCCGTCGACAGGGTCTCGAGCGGCGTGAGATCGCGCTCCTCGACGGCGGAGCGGATCATCCGCTCGACCTGATGGTTACGTGGAATGATCGCGGGGTTGGCACGCTTCATCGCCGCCTCCCGCTCGGTTGGCGTCCGTCGATCGTCGGCGACGCGCGCGAGCCAGCGTGCGTGCCAGGCATCGAACCCGGCCGGCTCGGTGAACAGCATGCGGACCGAGGCCGGATCCCCGCCGAGCCGACGGAACGCGAGGGTGAAGTCGGCCTCGCCGGCCGCCATCACCGACAGTAGATCTCGGGCCAGCGCGGCATCCCCGTCGCGCTGGTCGGCGAGCCCGAGCTTCGCGGCGAAACGCGTGGCCCATTCCTTCTCGAAGCGATCGGCGAACCCGTCGACGGCCGCCTGCGCCAGGCCGATCGCCCGTTCCCCGTCATCGTCGATGAGGGGCAACAGACACTGGGCGAAATTGGCGAGGTTCCACTGCGCGAGCGATGGCTGGCGAGCGTAGGCGTAGCGTCCGCCGCGATCGATCGAGCTGAACACGGTGGCCGGATCGTAGGCGTCGAGAAAAGCGCACGGGCCGTAGTCGATCGTGTCACCGCTGATCGAGGTGTTGTCGGTGTTCATGACGCCGTGGACGAAACCGAGTGCCTGCCAGTGCGCGACCAGAGCCGCCTGCGCCGCGATGACCGCCTCGAGCAGAGCGAGCGCCGGATTCGCCGCCCCGAGCGTCTCGGGGTAGTGCCGCCCGGCGACGTGCTCGACGAGCGCGCGCACCGCCTCGATGTCGCCGCGGGCGATGAAGTACTGGAACGTGCCGACCCGCACGTGGCTGCGCGCGACGCGCGTCAGCACCGCCCCCGGTAGCGCCGTCTCCCGGTAGACGTTCTCGCCGCTCGTCACCGCCGCGAGCGCCCGTGTCGTCGGCACCCCGAGCGCCGCCATCGCCTCGCTGACGAGGTACTCGCGAAGGACCGGTCCGATCCAGGCGCGCCCGTCCCCGCCGCGAGAGAACGGGGTGCGACCCGCTCCCTTGAGCTGAATGTCGCGGCGCGTGCCGTGCGTGTCGATGACTTCCCCGAGCAGGATCGCCCGTCCGTCACCGAGCTGCGGCACCCACTGGCCGAACTGGTGCCCGGCGTAGGCCATCGCGAGGGGCTCGGCCCCTGCCGGCATCGCGTTCCCGGCCAGCACCGCGACCCCGCCGGGCGTGCGGAGGGCGGCCGGATCGAGCCCGAGCTCGACGGCGAGCGCGTCGTTCAGCGCGAGGAGCTCGGGGGCGGCGACCGGGGTGGGCTCGGTTCGGACGAAGAAGGCGTCCGGCAGACGAGCGTAGCTGTTGTCGAAGGGGATCGACGGCAGGGAGGCGTCCATGCCGGTGACGGTGGGCGCTTCGGACGGTCTCGTCAAGGCCCGAGCGGCGGCAGAGGCCCGGCTTTCCGGTTCGGGGTAGACGCTGTTTCGAGGAGCGTCGGGGGTGCGTTCGGCGCGGGCGGGAGGCCGTGAGTGGGTACGCTCCGGTGCTACGATCGCGCCCGGTCTCGAGAGGAGGCGGGGGACGTGGGCAGAGCGATCGGTATAGGCATCGTCGGCACCGGGTACATGGGCAAGCGTCACGCCGTCGCGATGCAGGCGGTCGGGGCGATCTTCGACACGACGCTTCGACCGGTCTGCGAGATGCTCTGCGCGACGAGCGAGGCGCGCGCACGCGCCGCCGCCGAGGCGCTCGGCTTCGCCCGTTCGACCGGTGACTGGCGACGGCTGGTCGAGGACCCCGCCGTCGAGGCTGTCGTCATCGCCTCCCCCCAGTCCACCCACCGCGACATCGCGCTCGCCGCTCTCGCGCGCGGCAAGCCCGTGCTGTGCGAGAAGCCGATGGGCGCCTCGATCGCCGAGAGCCGCGAGATGAGCGACGCCGCCGAGGCCGCGGGCGTCGTCGCGATGGCCGCGTTCAACTACGTCCGGACGCCGGCGACGCGTTTCGCGCGACGACTGATCGAAGAGGGCGCCATCGGCGACATCACCTGGCTGCGAGCCGAGCACACCGAGGACTTCTGCGCCGATCCGGCGACTCCGGCGACGTGGCGCACGGACGGTCGCGCCAACGGCACGCTCGGCGACCTCGCGCCACACATCATCAATGCGACCGAGGCGCTTGTCGGGCCGCTCGAATCGCTCGTCGGCGACGTCGACACCGTGCATGTGGAGCGGCCGTCACCCGACGGGAACGGGTCGCGGGCCATCACCAACGACGATCAGGCGCACTGGCTGTGTCGCTACGCATCGGGCGTGATGGGACACGTGCATGTCAGCCGGGTGCAGACCGGCCGCAAGATGGGTTACGCCTACGAGATCACCGGCACGAAGGGGGCGATCCGCTTCGACCAGGAAGATCAGAACGCGCTGCATCTCTACACCGCCGACGGCCCCGAGGCGACGCGCGGGTTCCGGAAGATCCTGACGGGGCCCGCCCACCCGGACTACGAGGCCTTCTGCCTGGGTCCCGGGCACGGCACCGGCTACCAGGATCAGCTGATCATCGAGGCGCGCGACTTTCTCGCGGCCATCGAGGCGGGCGCGTCCCGGTGGCCGTCGTTCCGGGACGCGCTCTACACCAACGAGGTCATCGAGGCGGTCCACCGATCGAAGGAGACCGGCCGCTGGACGACGATCGCAGAGATACGGGAGGACGCGGCATGACATCGTCGAACGGGCACGGGACGAACCCCGCCTTCGCCGTCGGTGTCGAGGCGGAGCGGGAGCTGGAAGGGCTGCGCGCGCTGGTCGGCCTGCGGACCAATCGCGTGGACGTGCCGCTCGCCGCGGCGCTCGCGCACGAGGTCCCGATCTATGACGGCGAACAGGTACGCGCAGCGGCGCGTGACGACGAGCTCGGCCGCGCCTTGCAGGGCGAGTGGACACAGGTGTTCGCCGAGGGCGCGGGTGTCGTCGCGGTCCGCGGGGCCGTCGCCGATCTGGCGATGCTGGACGAGGTCACCGCGTGCTTCGAGCGGGTCATGGCCGAGGAGGAGGGGCCGGCCAGTGATCATTTCGCGCCGGCCGGGGCCAACACCCGGATATGGAACGCGCACGAGAAGCTGGCCGTCCGCGAGCCCGAGCTGTTCTGCCGCTACAACGCCAACGCGGCCGTCGCGCTCGCCAGCCTTGCCTGGCTGGGACCGGGCTATCAGGTGACCGCTCAGGTGAACGTCGTGAAGCCTGGCGGCGCGGCGCAGGATGCGCATCGCGACTACCACCTCGGCTTCATGGACGCCGCCACGCTCACGCATTACCCGCCGCACGTGCATGCGATGTCGGCCTGCCTCACCTTGCAGGGCGCGATCGCGCACGCCGACATGCCGCTCGACAGTGGTCCGACGCAACTGCTGCCCTTCAGCCAGGCCTGGCCGTCCGGTTACGCCGCCAGCGCGCGGCCGGAGGTGCGGGCGCTCTTCCTCGAGCGGCACGTCCAGCTGCCGCTCACCCGCGGTGACGCACTGTTCTTCAACCCGGCGCTTCTGCACGCGGCCGGTGACAACCGGACCGCGGACCATCGCCGGATCGCGAACCTCTTTCAGGTCAGTTCCGCCTTCGGCCGCGCGATGGAGACCCTCGACCGCGATCGGATCTGCCGTGCGATCTACCCGTCGCTTCTCGCGCTCGCGCGAGGCGCCGAACTCGACGGTCCGGCCCTCGAGCAGGTGATCGCGAGCGCGGCCGAGGGATATCCCTTCCCGAGCAACCTCGAGGTCGCCTGGGCGGATGACGGAATCCGCCCGCCCGCTCAGGCCGATGTGCTTCGCGCCGCGCTCGCCGCCGGCGACTCGGCCGCGCAGTTCGGCGCCGCGCTCGACGCGCACGCCGTGCGGACCCGCTCCCACTGATCCCGCGCGTTCGACGAACGACCGGCTGCCGATGGTCACGGTGGCTCGAGATGCCGCCAGGCGCCCGGGGATCGAGCGCCCGAAGCGTTCGGAGCAGGGACGATCGGCCGGGCAGCTGGGAGCCGCCTGGATCGCTTTCGCGTATAACCGGGGGCTTTTGCCCCGAGTGAACCCTTGACCACTTCCCCCTCATCGACGGCCGTGCCGGGATCGTCCGGACGAGCGGCCGGCGAGCGGCCGCGGGCGTCCGGCATCACGGATGCCCACCGGCGGTTCGCGGTCGCGCCCATGATGGAGCTGACCGACCGCCACTACCGCCACCTCGCGCGGCGGCTGTCGCGTCACACGCTGCTCCAGCAGGCCGAACACCGCGACGTGATAGGCGATCATCGCGACCACGATGGCGACGCGATCGGCGCTCGAGGTGTCGG
>ENA-ORXM01005474-ORXM01005474.1-marine-metagenome-genome-assembly--contig:-NODE-5474-length-10046-cov-3.747718_pt1 | contig 10046 bp, 13 predicted proteins | sample MGYA00237867_ERZ511480 | MGnify/ENA primary metagenome ERZ511480 (study PRJEB26309, sample SAMN06266103) | marine metagenome | isolation source: Algal blade | place: United Kingdom:Sidmouth, United... | reverse complement strand
AAAAGGTGAAATAAGAAATATGAAGGCATCAGCCTAAGTGAGAAATTGTCCAGAATTAGGGGGTTGACGGGCTTTTAAATAAATAATTTAGTCCAAAAGTGTAGTCTCTATAATCGTTAAGATTATCATACCAAGTTGTATTGACCTCAAGTGAGAATTTTGGGTGAGGGGTATAAATAACTCTTTGAATGTTCATATCAGGACTAAAGGCTCCCCCAATAAACCCAGCCGTCTTTGTAGATAACTGGATGAGAGTATGCAAAATTTGAAAAAAGGATAAAGAGCAAAATTCTCATGAATCAATATACTATAAAATCATTATTCAACCCATTTAAATGTAAATAGTTTAGCCATTTAGAGCTATAGCTTAAACTTTAGCTGTGACATCCATTTCAGCTTCTTTTTGAATTTTTAAGAGATAGGAATTAAATTTTTTCATCGTAAAAAGGTGCATTTTAGCCTGAGTAAATTTGTAAATATACCAAGGTAAACTTGGAATAAAGTCATGAATTTCAGCCATGGTATATCTTGAGTTTAATAAGTTCCGGAAACAAAGTCTTCCACTTCCTTGACCATGAGAGAGCAAAGATTTTCTAATAAAAAAGACTTGATAATTTTCAGTGCTGACTTCCTCAGAGTATTCTAACAAAAGCAAGGGTGCGTTGAAGAAAATACAATTAAAGTAAATTAGTGACTCTTTGATTTCAACCTTAATAAATGGATTGTAAAACCTTGGAAGCCATTGAAAGTATAATTTAGCAGTTTCTTGAGCATTAAAGCGATACAATGTTTGTAGCCTCTGAATAGATCTAACTTTATTAACACTTCTGTTTTTAGTCTTTTTGAAAGCTCGAGGTTTTTCAGTTAATTCATCTTTGTTTTGCAAGGTATGATCGAGGGCTTCTGAAAAACTTTTCCATTGAATTTCTTTGGTAGGGAGCGCTTCGAAAACATTAGGGACCATATGTGTTTTAAGACTAGATATTAAAGGGTAGACAAGATCTTTAGGAGCTCCAGATATCTTAGAGACCCATAATCTAGAAATTAAAGGGTGTATGAAAGGTAAAGTTATTAAGAGTCGCTTTTTTTTCATTCTTTGAGCAAGACCTCTCATCATTTGAATATAAGAAAGAGTTGTCTTGCCACCAAGATCAAAATGTTGATTATAAGTTTCTATGTTTGCAATACTAAAAATCATTGCTTGGATCATATCATCAACATAAATTGGGTTTGAAAGAGTAGTTGTCCAACTTGGACAAAGCATCATTGGAAGTCTATTTACTAGGCGATACATCATTTGAAACGAAGAACCACTTGCACCTATAATAACTCCTGCTCTTAATGATGTCAGTGGGACATTACTTGTTTTCAAGGTTTTTTCAGTCTCAAGGCGACTTAGAAGATGAGGACTTAAATCAGAGTCTTCAGGAATGATTCCTCCTAAATAAATAATTTGTTCTAAATTATTATTCTTAGCAGCTTTAGCGAAATTATCAGCTAGAACTAAGTCATGATCAGAGAAATTACCTTGTGATAAACGAGCAGAAGGCAACATTGAGTGAACAAGATAAAAAGCAATATCACATCCTTCTAAGACTTCATCGATATTTCTTCTTGAGAATAAGTCACATTTTTTCCATTCGATATTATCATGAGATTGTTTAGATTTATCTTGTCGACTTAGAGCTATTATTTTATGGGCCGACCCTTTTAAACTCTCAATTAAATGTTTTCCAATAAACCCTGAGGCTCCGGCAATGACGATGTTCATGTGATACTATAAACTAACAAGTATAAAAAATCTATTTTTGTCTACCATATGCATAGTTACTATAAAAAAACACTATGAAGATGCTCTGACATCTTAGAATATAGATAGAAATAGTGATAGGAATGATGAATGAATTTTAATTTCAAAGATTGCCAGCGTGGACTTATTCTAGGAGCTTCTTCTGGGATAGGATCGGCTATTGTAGAATCTTTGCAAACAAAATACCAACATTTAGAGATCCTAACTCCGCAAAGACAATCTAATGAGCTCTTAGATGAACTGTGGTGGCAAAGTTATATTAAAGAATTTAGCGACATTGATTTCTTTATTAATGCAATAGGTATTTTATCTGATGAGCAAGGCCCCGAAAAGAGTGTTAGAGATCTCTGTCTAGATAGAACGAATTATGTTTTTGAAGTGAATTGTTATATCAATCTTTTAGCGATGAAATATTTAAAACGGAAATTTTCAAGAAAAGATGGTGCTTTATTTTGTGTACTTTCAGCAAAGGTGGGAAGTATTGAAGACAATAGATTAGGAGGGTGGTATTCATACCGTATGTCAAAAGCTGCTCTTAATATGGCGTTAAAGACATTTTCTTTGGAAAATAAATCTAGTCAACCCAACTTAATTTGCATTGCCCAACATCCTGGAACAACGAAAACTCAGTTAACACAGAAGTATTTAAAAAACATTTCATATAAAGTTAAAAATACTGAGGAGACAGCTTCAATTTTGATCGATCTCTGGGAAGGACTTACTCCTGCACATTCTGGTCTTTTTCTGAATTGGGACGGCAAAGAGTTGCCTTGGTGAAAAGTTTATACGAATTTTCAAGTTTTGCGATGACCGGAATTATTTGGATTGTTCAACTTGTTCATTATCCAACTTTCTTGAAAGTATCTCAGGATAAGTTTGTAGATTTTATTAATTTTCACTCAGCTAAAATTACAATCATTGTTTTTCCTCTCATGAGTCTAGAGTTAATTCTATCAGGATATTTTTCTTACACTTTACAAACTAGCTTCTGGTACTCTCAATTAGTGATAACTTTATTACTCTGGTTCTCTACAATGTTTATCAGTGTTCCAATCCATAATAAGTTAACTGAATTTAATGAAATAACTATTTTGAAACTCATATCTACCAATTGGATACGAACAATACTTTGGAGTATAAAAGCATTTTTATTATTAACGAAAGGAAGCTAAATGTTTTTGAATAAGATTTTATTTTTAGCAGGGATTTATAATTTAATATGGGGAGCAATAAATATTTTATTCCCACATTTGATTTTTGATTTATTGGGATTAGACCATCCGCTTTATCCTGAATTTTGGCAATGCATTGGAATGATTGTAGGGGTTTATGGACTAGGATATCTTATTGCTTCCAGAGATTATATTCTACACTGGCCCATTGTACTTGTAGGTGGTCTTGGGAAAGTATTAGGTCCAATTGGATTTGTTCAATCTTTAATAAAAGGCGTTTTTCCATTAGAGTTTGGTTGGGTGATACTTTTTAATGATCTCATATGGTGGATTCCATGTTTTCTTATGCTTAAAGAGTCTTATAAGCATCATCAACGCTAAACTTTAATTTCCATTCATTCTATTATTTCTAACATACTAAAATCATGGGAGATCTATCATTCAGTTGCCCCTAATTTACAATTGGATATAATTTTTATTAAATTCTGTCAGGATAAAAGTAGAAGATTTCTATAGATTATGATTATAAAATAAAGGGTTAAAAATGAGAATAATTTCACTCACACTAGTAGTTCTTATAGGACTTTTGAATAATGGGTTTTCTCAAAAAATGAATCCTAAGATAGGAGTCAATGGTCTTTTTGGATTCCAAAACTCTGGAGATGAACATTTACAAGAAAATGATGGATTTTCGCTTCAAGAGGTTGAAATACAATTTGCTGCAGATGTTGACCCATATTTTTCATCTCAAGTCGCCATTGGAATACATCAACATTCTGAGGGTAGTCATGGAGAAGAAGATGAAGATCATGGTGAGCATGAAGAACAAGAGCACGGCTTTTCAATAGATGTTGAAGAAGCTTGTCTGGATACTATTGCCCTTAGTGGTTTTGTTCTTAGACTTGGGAAATTCTATAGCTCTTTTGGAAAACTAAATCACAATCATACACATGCCCTACCTTTTATTAGAAGGTCAGAGTTTATACAATCTAATCTTGGCTTAGAAGGTTATAGAGATACAGGTTTAAGGATCTCAGCAAATATTCCAGTTAAGTGGTTCAGTGAACTTAATTTTGAGGCCCTAGCAGGAAGTGAAGAAGTTATTGGAGAAGAATCTGCTCATGATGTAAGTGGTATAATTAAACTTACAAACTTATGGGACTTGAGTTCATCAACAACATTTGAATTAGGAAATAGCTTTTTATCCTATAGTAATGATGAAGCTTATAGACAACTTTTAGGTGCGGACATAACTCTTAAATGGCGTCCAACGAAGTTTTCTCAAAAAACTTCACTTGAACTGATGGGTGAAGAAATTTCCAATAAAACATTGAACTCGGAAGTGAACTCATTTCTTACAGCATTGAAGTATCAGTTTAAAAAATGTTGGGTTACTCAATATCGCTACCAAGACTTAGGATTCAATCTTGACGAGTCATTAAAGGTTCATAGCTTCTTAGTTGGCTTTATTCCCAGTGAGTTTTCTGCATTAAGAGTTCAATATGACTTACATTCTGAAGAGGGAGAAACTTTTCATACAGTTGCTCTTCAGGCAAACTTTAGTATTGGTGCTTATCCTGCTCACCAATATTAATGAAAAAGTTTATGTTCATGAGAAATGTATTCTTCTTTTTTATTTTAACGTTTAATATTTTAAGCTTTGCTAATCTGAAAATAATGACTACGACTCCAAATTTAAAGAGTTTGGTAGAAAACTTATCTCTAGATTCTACAAAGGTAAGTTCTATTGCCCTAGGTACTCAAGATCCTCACTTTATAGAGGCTAAACCTTCTTATGCTGTAAAGTTGAGATCGACTGACCTACTTGTTAACATAGGGCTTGATCTTGAAAATGCTTGGCTTCCATTAATTATTAGCAAGTCAAAAAACCAAAAACTACGAAAAAATGGATCCTCTCGACTCGAATTAGGAGATTTTATTCAACCCCTTGATCATGGTCATTCTCATTCACGGGCCCATGGTGATGTTCATCCGAATGGGAATCCCCATTTTATGCTCTCACCTAAAGTTGTGCTCCAATTAAGCAATAAAGTAACTTCAAAGCTCATCGAAATGGACCCATCAAATAAAGAGATTTATAATCAAAAAAATAAGACCTTTAAAGCTAAACTTGAAAAATTATTTCAAGAGTCAAAAGCTAAAATACAACCTGATTTAAAAGTCGTTTCCTATCATAAAACTCTCACATATTTTTATAAAGACTTTGGAGTAAATAACATTGAGGTTCTAGAGCCAAAACCTGGGGTCCCTCCCACTGCTAAACATATAATGAATGTCATTAAAAAAATGAAGAGTCAGAATGTGAAAAAAATTATCATTGAAAATTATTTTGATCCAAGTGTGTCAAAAAAAATTATAGAACAAGTTAAAGGAAGCAAAGTTCATATTGTACCTGTTAGCGTCGATGGAAATAAAAAAGTTAAAGATATATTTCAACTATATCAAGCACTCGTAACTGCATTAGAGTAATAAATGCTAGAGCTTATAGAATTTTTTCTTGCTCCATTTTTAATGTGTCTGATCCTTGTCGGAATCCATTGCTATTTAGGTCAACACGTTCTTAAAAGGGGAGTCATCTTCATTGATCTCTGTCTTGCTCAAGTTGCAAGTATGGGGACTGTTTTTGCTTTGATCTTAGGTTTTGATCATCATGGCCCTCATTCCTATTTTATCTCTTTAGGCCTTACTTTTTTTGCGGCTTTGATTTTCTCACTTGCAAGAAGAGCAAAAGATAGGATCTCTCAAGAAGTTCTTATCGGACTGACTTATGCCTTTAGCTCTGCTCTTTCAGTGATTTTACTTAATAAGATTGCTCACGGGTCAGAGCATATAAAAGAGATTCTAGTGGGGAGAATTCTTTGGGTTAGTAGCGAAGAAGTACTGCATACATTTCTACTTTATTCTGGAATTTCTATAGTTTATTACTTTATCCATCCAAAACTTTGGAAACTTTCCTGCGGTGAGGAAAGTGTCTTTTGGGATTTTATATTCTTCGCTTCCTTTGGGGTTATTATTACCTCTTCTGTAGGAATTGCTGGGATATTGCTTGTATTTTCTTTTCTCATCGTACCAAGTTTACTGGCAGGATTTGTGACTAAGGTATTTACAAAGCAACTTTTCTTAGGATGGACTATAGGTTTTATCTTGAGCTTAGTTGGAATGATTCTAAGTTATACATTGGATGTACCAGCTGGAGCGATGATTGTGATCTGCTTTACGGTTGTGCCTATATTTAGTAGCGTTGTTTTTTCTTTAAAAAGATAGCAAGCTGGTATTATATCAAATTATCAACTGTGTCCTTATTGTTATTTTAAGCTCTAGCGCTTTAACTTTAAAGATATAACGATAGAGCTAATAGTAATGAAATTAACTAAATATCTATTTAAATACTTATGTCGCCAATTTTTTCAAAATTTCTTCAGGGTCTAAGCGAACGGTATAATCTAGGTTTTTAAAAGCATAAATTATTTCTTTATCTTTATTCAGAACAAAAGTTGCCGGAATGGGAAGAGAAAAGTCATTTTCCCCATTATGTTTAGCAACATCTATTCCAAATTGCTTATAAATTGGTTTTAGGTTTTGAGGTAGCTCAAAAGATAATCCAAGTTTTTTAGCTAAAGTTGAAGAAATGTCTGAAAGGACCTCAAATTCAAGTTCGTTTTTCTGTGCTGTTGAGAGACTATGATCTGGTTTTTCAGGTGTAATTGCGACAAGGTTTGCACCTAATTCCTTGAATCTCTTTTGATTTACCTGTTACGCCCTTAGTTCTAAGTTACAATAAGGACACCAACCACCTCTGTAAAAAGAGATGACAAGAAAGTTTTTATTCTCAAATAGTTGTGAAAGTGTAATTTTTTTATTCAATTGGTTTGAAAGTTCAAAGTCAGGAAACTTCTCTCCGAGAGAAATCGACTCATTACCGATTTTTTTTGCAACAAGCTCTTCATGGGCCTTTTTCATTCCATTCATTACTTCTGGAGGTGCTTGTTTTTTGAAATTTTCATTAGTTTTTTTTAATTCTTCTGTTAAATTCATATATTTCCTTGGTTAAAGTGTAAAAGATTGTCAAATTCCTTCAGTTATGTGGAGGTTTGTATTTCATTTATTACCTCGTCTTAGTTCAATGTATTTCTTTATTCGTTAGTTACTTAAAAATGTTACATAACTGCTAAAATATAAAGAAAATGCGTTGAACTAAGAATAATAACCTAACTTTAGATAAGGTAATGAAATCAAATTGTTAATTCTTTCTACCTTCTAGACCTTTGGTTCGCTATATCCTATAAGTTGATCATAATATTTAAATGAACAATGGAGAAAGGTTGAAAAATAGCGTCGTTTATAAACTTATATTTTTGATAATACTATCAAGTCAATTAGCATCGGGGGATGTTTTCTTATCTAAGAAAGTTTTTCGAAATGTCCCTTTTTCCAGTCAGTATTCAGAAGATGGATCCTTAATTAGAAGCGTGGATTTCAGATGAGTTAATGATCTTATCCCGCAAATTGAAAAGAAATTTAAGGCCCTATTAAACGGTAAGAAGTTACAAGACAGAAATGAGTCTCATATTACAGTGCTCACTCCTCCAGAGGGACAAACTGGTTTTAAACCAGGCAGTATCGGAACAGATAAAGTTTTACCAACAACGAAAATGATAAACATGTACAAGAAAGTGATACAACATGCATCTTTTGATATTGTTTGTTTAGGCAAGCAAGAAAACTCCAAAGGTAATATCGTTTTCTACCTTGTTGTGGAATCTAATAATATCTTGGATGTTAGAAGGCATATTGCAAAAATTGTATCATCAGATCCTTCTATCCCATTTAAACCAATTGAGAACTATGATCCTCACATTACCGTTGGTTTTATTGGTGGAGATGTTTTCGATGTATCTAAGGGAGCTGATACATGTGTAGAGGATGTTATTCTTTATTAATAATGTTAACCAACATATAAACTTTTATAGACTGTAAAATTTACAGATGAACTCTAGTGCCTTGTTTTCTTATGTTAATATTTATTCCAATTACTCAAATTAAAAATCAAGGAAGTTGAAAGGAAACAAAGATGAAAAACATATGTACTATAATACTAATAACCTTGTCCTTAAACTCATTGGCCCAAGATAGCCATATTCTGACATGCTCGTCTATGACCGATGAAGCACAATGGCACTTACAACTAAAGGTAGAGCTGGGTTCTGAGGAAGTTAAATATTCTTTGTCAAAGCAAGAGCAGCGAACTGAAGTTAAGTATTCTAAGACAGTCACTGAAGATTATACACTTTCAAAAAAAGAGGTAGAGAATATTTTTGATAATCCTGCTTTAAAAGATTCAGGAAAGATTTTTATATCTCCTAAAAGTGATTCAGAAATTCTTATACTGGAAGGTCAGCATAAGCTTAATGGAGAGTTGAAAGATCTTGTGATTATGGGAGAAATGGTAGAGCTTGATGAAGATGCTTTTGTAAATGAGACTACCTTAACTTTAGAATTAGAAGGTGAGAGAAAAAATATAGAATTTAATTGTATTTTGCTTTAAGGCTTGTATTAACCTCAAATTGAGATTTTTTGAAGATGAACTCTCTTTTTTCAATTTAAAACAGATATCAAAACAGTTTCCTAAAAACGTTGCCAAACATTAATATTATAGTGTTTTTGAACACTTAGATCGAAAACGAGTCTGGTTTTTTTGTTAAAAATTGGCAACCTTCATTGTCATTTTTGATTTAAAAGCAATCTAGCCGCTATTGATGGCCATCAGTATACCTTTGAAAGACTTAAGGGTTCAAGCTTATCTGCCGAAAGTTAAGATATGAAAAAAATATTACTAATACTGTTAATTTTTTCTTGTAGTACTTCAAATTTTAAAGATAGATCTGTAGCTTCACCTTCATTAGATGGGTCGAATCAGTCTAAACCACTAGATTGTTTTAGGATTAAAAATTCGGTCGTGTCTTGGTATGATTATGAAAAATGTGGAAGCAACGTTGTTATTCCTGAGGGAGTAATCACGATAGACAAAAATGCATTTAAAAGAAATAGGCTTTAAAAGTGTAGTGATCCCTGAAAGTGTAACATCTATTAAGATGTTGGCTTTTTATGGTAATGAGCTTAGCCATGTCGTTATACCTGATTCCGTAACAACGATAGGGATGGGAGCGTTTTATAGAAATAAACTTAGTAGTGTTGTTATTTCTAAAGAGATTAATAACATCGCTAAATGGTCGTTTAAAGATAACCAGCTTACTAGTTTGATTATTCCTGAAGGCGTAACTTCGATTGGATTTGGAGCATTTGAAAATAATCAACTTGAAAGTGTTAGTATTGCCCAGACTGTAACTTTTATAGATTGGGGTGCATTTCAAGATAATTTACTCTCTGAAGTCGAACTCCCACCAAATCTATATAAGGTTGAAGATTTTGTATTTAAATCTAATTTACTAGAAAGCATCGTTATACCAGAGAGTGTCACTAAAATTGGAACAGGAGCTTTTTTGAATAATAAAATTAAGAGCGTTATTATCCCCAGTAAAGTTGAAAGAATTGATATGGAGCATTTAAAAACAATGAACTGATAAGTGTACAGATTATTGAAAAAGGAAGTCCTTTACTTATTTTACGAGAAGCATTTTTATTAAATCAGCTGGTAGAGGTTAATGTTCCACAAAGAGCAAGTATCTTTGGAGACGATGTCTTTGATACATCAGTCCAAATTAATAAAGATTAAGTATATTCCTGATTAATGAATTATTCCTTTGTCTCACATTCATGAGTATGGCCTTCTAGCTGATGATGTAAGTGCCCATCATGCATGTAATCCGTATGGTCATCATGTAACATATTCTTATGTCCACAATCAGATTTATGCACATGTTTATGAGAGAGGTGATGTTTGTGAGCGTGCTTATGATGAAGATGTTTTGAGTGACTCGTATGAGAGTTTTCTGAGTTCACCCTCGATGCACAACTAATAAGAGCTAGAAAAATTAATGACTTTAATAATAAACTCAACATGAAATCTCCTTAAATATAATTAC
>ENA-ORXM01005473-ORXM01005473.1-marine-metagenome-genome-assembly--contig:-NODE-5473-length-10048-cov-3.997493_pt1 | contig 10048 bp, 9 predicted proteins | sample MGYA00237867_ERZ511480 | MGnify/ENA primary metagenome ERZ511480 (study PRJEB26309, sample SAMN06266103) | marine metagenome | isolation source: Algal blade | place: United Kingdom:Sidmouth, United... | reverse complement strand
CGAACGGCGTGGCGTCGCGCAGGCTCTCGGGCTTGAAGAGGTTGACCTTATCGACACGTTGCCGCTACAAATTGTAAGTGCAGGTGTTCCTTTTTTACTTGTTCCAGTGGACTCACTCGAGCTTTTGGCGCAAGCTTCCCTAAACTTGTCAGACTTACCTAACGTATTACCCGCTGACCACCGCGCCGTTTTCGTTTTTACCTTCGACGCGCCAGACAGTGACGTGCGCTGCCGCATGTTTGGGGAGGCCATGGGCGTACGCGAAGATCCTGCTACAGGTAGTGCCCACGGTCCGCTCGCCTGGTACTTGGCAGAGCACGAACTGCTCGAGGTCGAAAGCGGCGTTATGAACGCCGTAAGTCACCAGGGCGTTGAAATGGGACGCGCCAGTGAAATTCAGATTCGTGCCAGCAAGGCGGCGCAGGGCTGGTCGGTGGCTATCGGGGGCGCGGCTGTCAAAATAGGCGAAGGGAAACTTTATCTTGACTGAACGACTGCAAAAATTTTTGGCTCGAGCGGGTATTGCGAGTCGCCGCAAGTCCGAAGTGCTTATTACCGATGGACGCGTAACCGTGAACGGCAAAACGGCCCAGTTAGGTATGAGCGTTTCGGAGGATGACACGGTTGCTGTCGATGGTCAAAATGTTAAAAAACAGGGCAAAACCGTGACCTATATGCTCAACAAACCTGCAGGCTACGTCTCGACAGTGAGTGATGAGAAAGGCCGCCCCACCGTCATGGACCTCGTGCCAAAGGTGGCGGGCTTGCACCCTGTCGGACGACTCGACCTGCCAAGCGAGGGGCTTTTACTATTCACAACCGACGGCGAACTCACCGAGCAAATGACCCATCCCCGCTATGAGCATGAAAAAGAGTACCGCGTGTGGTGTCGGCAAGGCGCTTTAGAGGCTGGCGCGTTAGCAACCTTAGAACAAGGCATCATGCTCGAGGATGGCCCCGCCAAAGCCCGTGTTGCTAAGCGCGCAGAGGGTGGGTGCAAGGTTGTTATTACTGAAGGGCGCAAGCATCAGGTGCGGCGTATGGTCGCGGCTGTGGGGTGTTCAGTGACGCGGCTTGTACGAACGCGCATTGAACGGCTCGAGCTGGGTGACCTGGCGGTGGGCAGCTACCGTAAACTTTCCGCAGCAGATTTCAAGCGTCTTGGGTATACTCGCAAGAGTGAGAGCTAGAAACGCTTTTGAGAGAGGAACGTGCACGAGAAATCATTCAGTCGGCTCAGACTTGTAACGTTTAAAATAATGAAAGACAGCCTTGAATGTGAGCGTACGACTTTTTATGTCAGAAGGACAGCAGGAACGACAGTTTGAGAAAGGTGCGGGGAGTGTCCAGCTCTCTGCCGAGGCAATAGCAACCCGTGTGAGGGCGTTGGGCGCACAAATTACCCAAGATTACTCGGGTGAACCCCTGCACTTTATCTGTGTACTAAACGGCGCTTTCGTATTTATGTCCGACCTGGTTCGGCGTGTTGACCTACCTGTAACGATGGACTTTTTGTCGGTCTCGAGCTACGGGTCGCGCACCGAGTCGAGTGGCGAAGTGCGCCTCGTTAAAGACCTTGATACCTCCCTAAAAGGTAAGCACGTTTTGCTCGTCGAGGATATTGTCGATACCGGGTTGACGATGACCTATCTGCTGAGCTATTTACAGGGGCGCGGTCCCTTATCGGTCAAAGTGGCCTCACTGCTGTCTAAACCCTCACGGCGCGAGGTCGAGGTGCCCATTGACTATCTCGGTTTTGAAATTGAAGACGCTTATGTTTACGGCTACGGCTTAGACAAGGCGCACGTCGGCAGAAATATTCCGTTTATAACCTCACAGGCTTAAGTCGTGAAACGTCGCCGCCTTCTTTCCCTAAGCCTTGTGCTTATCGTTTTGGCAATAAGTTTCGCCGTGTCCTACGCGCGGCGCGATACGACGCCGCCCCAACTTTACGTCGAGGTGCCTGAGCAAGTTCCCGCCGGGACAAGTTTCAATCTGACTATAAGTGCCAATGAACCCGTGACCTATCTGGTCAATTACGGTACCCTGGAATTGCGGGAGGTCGCGCAGAACTATACGCTGTCCCTGCAAGCCAAGCCCGGTGACGTGCCCCTGCGTATTTCAGCCACCGACGGGGCCGACAACACGAGCGTTCGTGACTACGTTATTAACGGTATCCCTAAACTCGAGCCTAGCATCACCACGCAGTCGGCGCTTGTTCCAGGTGAACCGTTTAGCGTGGCGCTCGACTGGGGTGAGGGGGTCGAGGTCACCTCTTTAAGCATGAGCATTAACGGAGAGAGGGTAACGCCTTTTTTACAAGGCTCGAGTGCTCGAGTCCTCAGCAGCGTGCCCTTAGGCAGTCCCGAAGAGCCTTTTAACATTCGCGCTAGCCTAAGAGACGGTTACGGACGCGAGAGCATAACCGAGCGCGTTATTACCGTCTTGCCTTATCCAAAACCAGTTGAAGAACTCAATCTTTCCCCATCAACCCTGAGCGTTGTGACGCCGGAAGGTCGGGCGCTCGAGTCGAGTATGATTGAAGCTGCCTACGCCAAAATTTCAGAATTTCAAATGCCGCTGTGGCATGAGCCTTTTGTGCAGCCCCTCGCAGGCAGGGGAACGAGCGGTTTTGGCTCACCTCGCCGCTACGTTGCGGGTGGCAATGTCTCGTATCACAATGGTAGCGACATTGCCGCGGCTACTGGAACACCTATAGTGGCAACGAATACGGGCCGTGTGCTCGTTGCCGATTTTTTTCCTATCAAGGGCGGCTTCGTTTTAATCGACCACGGCGCGGGGCTTTACAGCTATTACTTGCATCAGTCTAAAATTCACGTGACGGCTGGCGAACAGGTCGAGCGGGCTCAGATGATTGGAGAGGTCGGTTCGACAGGTCTGTCAACAGGTCCCCACCTTCACTGGGAAATGCGCTTAAACGGCGTCTCTACCAATCCACAAAGCTGGGTTAATAAAGTTTTTCCCTAGCGGGTATTCGGGTCAGCTCGAGTTTTGCCGGAGCGCCCAAGGGAGGTTTTGGGGACTTTGCTTTAGGAAAACTTGCTATAGAGACAGCCAAAGAAGCAAATCCCTTACCGTCCCTAACATACAAGCCACAAGAACCAAACTTCTTTGAGCAGCCACTCGTGCACGTTTCTCAAGGGCAGCACCTCACCCTTCTGTACGGATTCCATACGTTCGGCATGTGACTATCTCAGACCAAACTCAGACACCTCATGTTATTCGTAAAGAAGGTAAGCATGATGAATACTTCTGGCTCGAAGGCGAACCGTAAAAAGCAGGGCTCTAATGTCTGAGAAAATGGATTTGAGAAAAATAAACCACTCTCAAAGCAAGCCAAAGGCGACAGCCGCCGCAACGTCTTTGCGCTTTCAAACGCTTAGGCATGCGTTTCAGCGTGAAGGCGCGTATCTTTTGCCCCTGCGACTCTTTATTGGTATCGGCTGGCTGCGAGCAGGTCTCGAGAAACTCGCTGACCCAAGCTGGCAGGCTGGGGCAGCGTTGCCCAAATTTTTTCAAGAGCAGCTTGCTAATGATTTGATTGTTTTTCCTTTTTATCAAAGGCTGATTGAATACGTCTTTGAGCCCAATAGTTTGGTCTTGAGTTGGCTGATTATGTTGAGTGAATGTCTGGTCGGTCTTGCCATCTTGTCAGGAACTTTTACAAGCCTGGCGCTTTTGGGCGGAATAGCTATGGCAACTAACTTTATTTTGGCAGGGCAAGTTAATCCAGGGGCATTCTATATCGTTATTCAGCTTATCTTATTTATTGCTAACAGTGGCGCGATTTTAGGCGTTGATTACTGGCTCTCGAGGTCCATTGCCACAACTCTGCTTGTCGCGCAGCCCAAGTTTCAACATACCTACCACACGGGTGAAAAATGGTTCTTTCTGGGGTTGGCAGGCGCGTTTGTATTCACTGCTCTTAGCGTTGTTCCGTTTATTCGTGACTATAGCGTTGGCAGCGTGAGCGATCCAGCTATGATTCTTTTCGTACTGGCGGTGATAGCCGCTTTTTCTTTTCTGATTGCTCATGTGAGGCTTCAGCATCATTATGAGCGGCGGGCGAGTGACCAGCTTACAGACGCTCCTGTTGGGAACAGCTACCACGTCGTGTTTTGTCCAAGACACCCCCTTTATTTAGCCTCGAGCGCCCTTAGGACTTATGCAAAGGGAGCGTTTTACCAAATTGCGAGTGCTCAAAATGGTATTGAGATTCGTGCGCTAAGGGTCGAAGCTGAATACGTGTACCTAGAGCTTGACATAGCGCCCAGGCATGATTTATCCAGGGTAGTCAACCATCTGAAAGTAAAGTGCGCTATTGAGCTGACGCGAGCCTATTCCCAATTGGGACAGCTGAGGGGAGCACAGTTTTGGAGTGAGGGCCACTATGCGAGCAAGGCGGACTTAAGCGAAACAAGAATAAAGCGCTATGTAAAGTCGCGGCGGAATAAAGAGCGAGATACTGAAAAGGACCCCTTGCTAGCGATTTGAACAAAAGGACTCGAGCACTGGCTTAGATGGATTGCGGATTCGCGTCGGATTCGCTAAGCGCCTCGCAAATTGTAAGCGTTATACTCGTGTATATGAATGATGAAGCCGCAGTAACGAAACAAGCTATGAAGAAACCTCGAGTTTTCTCTGGGGTACAGCCGACCAACGCGCTGCACCTGGGTAATTACCTTGGCGCGTTAAAACAGTGGGCAGCAAACCAGCACAAAACGGATAATATCTTTTGTGTTGTCGATTTGCACGCGCTGACCATACCCGAAACTATCGACCCAGCGACCTTGCGCGAAAACTCGCGCAGCGTGGCGGCTATGTACTTAGCCGCAGGCATCGACCCTGACAGCAATACGGTGTTTATTCAGTCGCACGTTCACGAACACGCCGAGGCTGCCTGGATTCTGAATTGCACCACGCCGCTGGGTTGGCTCTACCGGATGAACCAGTTCAAATCTAAAGGTGAAAACCGCGAGAGCGTGGGTACGGGTCTGCTCGACTATCCCGTTTTGCAAGCCGCCGATATCCTCCTTTACGATACGGATGAAGTGCCCGTAGGTGACGATCAGCGTCAGCACATCGAACTAACGCGCGATATTGCCCTACGCTTCAACAATTTGTTCGGTGAGGTTTTCGTGCTGCCCAAGGCGGTCATTCCCAAGCAGGGTGCTAGAGTCATGAGCTTTGACGACCCCACAGTCAAAATGAGCAAGAGCATCGCTAAGGAGAAAACGGGTCACGCTGTAAACTTGCTCGACAGTGAAAAGGCGATTAAAAAGACGGTGATGAGCGCCGTGACTGATTCCGAACGGGAAACGCGTTTCGAGCACGCTTCGCAGGGGGTAGTTAATCTACTCGAGCTGTATGAAACCTTAACAGGTGAGGACCGTGACGCCATTGAAACAAAGTTTGAAGGTCAGGGTTACGGCTTCCTAAAAAAAGAACTTTTGACGGCAGTTATGGAAACCATTACCCCACTACGTGAACGCTATAAGGAGTTCATGGATGACAGAGACGGCCTCGAGCAAATTCTTTCCCGCGGCGCAGATGAAGCGAGAGACCGGGCAGCGGTGAAGCTCGAGAAGATGAAACGGGCAACAGGGCTTGGGTAGGTTTTTTAGAAGGGGAGAGGGGGAGAAAAGGAGAGGGGAGGGAAAGGTTTTCATTTCCGTCCCCGACTCCCATCCTTCTCTGTTTGATTCAAATAGAGCGTTTGTGCTCGAGTGAAACATCTTCTATTTCTGTTCTTAGATGGCGTTGGTCTGGGGTCGGATGACGCGAGTATCAATCCGTTTGTAGGTGCGAAGACACCTTTTTTTGAATCTTTGCTCGGCGGTAAGGTTGCGGCGTCGCTAAGTGAAAAGCTCGAGCCTCGCCTCACTTTCAAACATTTAGACGCGACACTTGGCTACAAGGGTTTGCCGCAATCGGCAACAGGGCAGACCGCCCTACTTGCGGGCAAAAACGGGGCCGAGATTATGAACGGTCACTACGGTCCTTGGCCTGGCCCAACCTTAAAGAAAGAACTTGATAAGGGTAGCTTGTTTTCTGAGGTTATCGCTGCGGGTAAACGTGCGCAGTTTGCCAATGTTTATCCGCCTGGATATTTTCGGGCACTCGAGGCCGCCAAACTCAAAGTGAATGTTCCTGTATACGCAGCGCGGACTGCGGGCCTGGAGCTTGCGAGGCTCGAGCGCTACATTGCGGGCAAAGCAGTGAGCGTCGATTTGACGGGTGACTATCTGCAACGTTATGACGCTGGGTTAAAGCCACTTTCACCTTACGAGATGGGTGCAAGACTAGCAAGTCTGAGCCAGGATGCAAGCTTTACCTTCTTCGACTTTTGGCCCACCGATGAAACAGGACACCGCGGCAGTTTCGCTGAGGCTGTGGCGCTTATCGAAAAACTAGACGCTTTCATTCAAGGGGTTGCGGAAAACTTGGGCGACGTCACCCTTTTGGTGACCTCTGACCACGGAAATTTAGAGGACAAATCGGTTAAGACGCACACTCGAGCCAATGTTCCTTTACTTGTTTTAGGTACTGGTGCTGAACACTTTGCTGGAGTCTCGAGTATCCTCGACATTGCTCCAACCCTACGAAGCCTCTTAGCCTGACCCCCGACCCCTAACCTAACCCCTGACCTCTAATCCCTAACCCGCTAAGGTCCCCCTAGCAGCTGCGGCAAAATAATAATGCCTGCCTCGTACCATGCGCCAATCAGCAGCAAAATGAGGGCGAAAGGTAACATAAGGGCTAGTTTGTTGACGCCTCTGCCAAAGCTCCTAAAGCCCTCTTTAATCAACGTGACTAAAAGCATCCCGCCGCCTGCAATCACCAAAAAGTAGCTTGTCAATTCCAAAAACAGCAATATAAAGACGAAGAAAAGCTGTCCCAGACCAGCGCCGCCTATCAAACCAAAGGGAATGGCCTGGGCGTAAAAAGAGAGTGCGCCAAATAGGTATGCGGGGAAGCCGAACAGAATGCCAAAGCCGAATAACACCGATAGCGTGACGACCACAAAGTTTTGGTAAAAGGTGACAACTGCCGCGCGCTTGACATCCAGGCTACCGTAGGCGTCGGTGGCACCGACGCTCGAGATAGCTGTTTCGACGATTTGCAGCACAGCCGTTCCGCATTCCTCGGGCATATTCGCGCCCGTGACCGTACCTAAAAAGAAGAGGCCGTAAAAGGCAATCATCGTACCTATAACCAGGCGGCGGTGCTCATTAATCACATCCCAGCCTGCCCCCAGCCAACGGCGAAAGAAGGACGGGGTCAAAAGTAGAAATAAAATATACAAGCTAAAGGCGACAAAAAGCCATCCCGCCAGCGGCGTCTGTAACCAGGCGCGTACACCCGTGAGTGACGCGTCACGCTGGTAAGAAACTTGCGCAACTTCCCAGCCATTTTGCCCTTCAGCTTGCTCGAGGTCGACCTCGACCACTTCTAAAATATCGCCCGGCAGGGAGGCAGGATAGGTAAAGCGTTTAAGCGTTGCAGAATCGGTGGTGACTTCGCGCCGTTCGGCTAGGTTGACTTCGGTCCCCTCGGGCGGCGGTGGGCTTGCTAAGAGTTCAGGCAGACGTTGACACGCTTCTACCGTCGATAAACTCGTTAAGGTCGCAAAGTCAGGTCGCTCGGTTGCGAGCCAGGCTTCAACCGCTTCGTCTGCTACGGCCTCAGGACTTTGAAGGGTGACACTGGGCGCGTCTGCGTTTTGGGCTGAACTGAAAGATGTGCCGAAAGCTAAAAGTAAAGCTAAAAGGAAGGGCCAGAGCCGAAGCGTCACACGTCCTCCAGGGTGATACCAGCGTCACAGAGGGGGCAGTTGTCTGCCTCATAAGTGGGAAACTGTAGAGTCGTTAGGGAGCGCATCTCGAGCGCTTCTCTTTGTTCATCAGAGCGACGGTCAATAATGCAGCCAATGCCGTGACACTGCGCACCCGCTGCTTCGACAGCGCTGATAGCTTTGAGCAAACTACCACCTGTCGTTACGACATCTTCAACTGCGATAAAACGCTCATCCTCTTTAATTTCAAAGGCTTCCCGTATGGTCATGCCGCCTGCGCCGTCTTTCTCGGCGAAAATTGCGCGGCAGCCAAGCGCTCTGGCAACAACGAAAGCGAGTGTCACCCCGCCCATCGCGGGGCCTATAACAAAGTCGGGAACCTCGTCAAACTTTTCGGCGATGGCTTGGCCGATAGCTTCGGCTTTGTCCGTATACTGCATCACCGTTGTCGACTGCAAAAACTTGGGCGAGTGGCGTCCCGAAGCCAGTAAAAAATGCCCCTCGAGATAGCCTCCCGCCTCCTTATATAACTCTAGAACTTCCACCCTTAGAGCATACCGCATGAGAAAAAGAAAACTGGAAAATTCAAGAAAGAAAATTAGAAAATTAACAGAAGCATACTGTAATATGAGCGCCATACCCCTCCGCTTTTAACAAACACTCGAAACTAATAACTTACAACCCTCTTCATACACGTTAGACTTCGCTCTGTGCCAACGTCGAAAGGTTTGTGGAATTTAATGGGGCGTACGTGTGTGGCGTTCTTTCCTAGCTTTGCCAGGGCTGACGACGCCTTTGCAAAGAGCTGGCTAATTCGCGAAGAGTTCGGGCTTTATTTGCAGATGGATGTGCGAGACCGCGACCACGCCTGCGTGGTGGCAAAAGCACTGTTGCGCAGCTTGCCCGACGCCTCGGATAAGCTCATCCGGGCGGCGCTACTGCACGATATCGGTAAATCTGCGGCGCGGTATAATCCCGTCGAGCGTATTTTTGTGCATCTTTATACCCCAAAAAACCTGCCCGCCCAGCCGCGACTCGGCGGCTTGCGCGGAACATGGCAGCGCCGTCTTCACCACGCTGCATACGGCGCAGAGCTTATTTTGAACGCCGGAGGTGACCCCGAGGTTGCCGAGATTGTGCGGCGGCACCATAAGCCAGATGGGCACGAAGACGCCGAAGTCTTACGCGCCGTAGAGGTCAGGTTTTAAGTGAGCGAGCTAATCGAGTGGGTATTTGCGCAGCAGCGGTTTGGTATGAAGCCAGGACTCGAGCGCGTAGAAGCGCTGCTCAAACGGCTAAACTACCCCGATAAAAACTACGACGTTGTGCTGGTGGCGGGCACGAATGGCAAGGGCAGCACCGCCAGCACGCTCGCCTCTATTTTAAATACGTCAGGTAAACGTACGGGCCTCTTCACCTCACCTCATCTCACTTACTTTGCTGAACGCTTTCAGGTGGATGGGGAACCCGTTGTTGAAAATGTGCTGTTGCAGGCTCTCGAGCACTTAAAACCCCACGCCGAGGCTGTCGGCGCGACCTTCTTTGAAATTGTGACGGTACTGGGCTATGACCTATTCGCACGTGCAGGGGTTGAAATAGCGGTTATCGAGGTAGGGATGGGCGGGCGCTATGACGCGACAAACGCGGCAGACCCCGTGCTAAGTTTGCTGACCAACGTTTCACTTGACCACACGGCTATCTTAGGCTCGAGCGTTGAGAAAATTGCCCACGACAAAGCGGGCATTATGCGCCCTCAGGTTCCGATGTTTACGGCGGCAACAGGCGCAGCACTCGCCGTACTGCAAAGCGAGGCTGCGGCTGTCGGTGCAGATTTACAGCCTTTGGGAGCAGTAGAGATCGACAGTATGACTTGGGAGGGCGTTCGATTTTCCGTTGAGACAGATGCAGGGGGGCTCGAGCTTCACACGCCGCTACTGGGTGAGCACCAAGCAAAAAATGTGGCGCTGGCGGCTCTTGCGGCGCAGCGTTTGGGTGTTAACGAACGTGATATTCAGAGGGGGGTTCGGGAAACGCAGTGGCCAGGGCGACTCGAGCGCCTTAGCTATAAGGGTCAGACGGTTTTACTCGATGGGGCACACAATCCAGCCGCTGCCCAGGCTCTTATCACAACACTCAAAACGCTAGGCGCTGACGACATCGTTATGATTTTAGGTAGCGGAGCAGATAAGGATATTGAGGGTGTTTTAACCCCACTGATGAGCTTAAAGCCAA
>ENA-ORXM01005472-ORXM01005472.1-marine-metagenome-genome-assembly--contig:-NODE-5472-length-10050-cov-3.618871_pt1 | contig 10050 bp, 9 predicted proteins | sample MGYA00237867_ERZ511480 | MGnify/ENA primary metagenome ERZ511480 (study PRJEB26309, sample SAMN06266103) | marine metagenome | isolation source: Algal blade | place: United Kingdom:Sidmouth, United... | reverse complement strand
ATTTTTTCTAGAATTACTTTACCATTAAGGGCAACAAGTATGACTTGAGTAGGCACTGATATTAGAGCCGCCGTTCCATCAACAGCTAAGAACTTCCACCACTTTACTCCCATCATCCCACAACTCATATGTCCCGGAAACCTAATGCCAGGTGTGAATCTAAAAAGTCCACAAACAAGAGCACCATATTTATCATACCATTTATCAATTTTCTGAATAACTTTGTCACTCAGCATTTTGGAAAAAAATGCACTTTTGAGGACGCGGGCACCAAAATACTTTCCAATACAATAAATAATAAAATCACTAGCAACAACAGAGACATAACAAACGATAGCTAAAGTAATATAATTAACTCCAACCGCATCTGGATAAGGCGGAGGATAATCATTAGGATGCATTGCCATGAAAGCAATAAAACCAGCACTAACTAAAATAACTTCTTCAGGCAATGGAAAGCCTAAACTACTGAGGCACATAAAAACCACAACTCCAACATAGACATGTATCGGTGAGTAAGCGTAGCTTAAAAAGAAATTTTCAATTGCACTTGGATCTAAAAATTCAAACATTAAATACTTTCTTGTAAATTATTTTTCTATAATAAAAGTATCCTATTAAAAGAGGTTTAAAAACAAGGGTTAATAATTCCGAATTGCACTCGTATTCAATTTCGTCAATAATGACTGTCTGATTTTCTTTTTCTTGTCGCATAATGTGCTTATGGTGCCATGCTTTGAAAGGCCATGGTAATTCTTTACCAACATCTATAAAATAAACTTCATTGGCTGACTTAAAATCATCAAGTATCAGACTGTGCCAATACTGCTCTATCCCTAAAAAAGACATAGTAAACTTCACCTCATCACCCTTTAAACAACCATCAAATTGGATGATCCTCATTTTAGTCAATGGAGGTGATAAAGTTTTAAAAAGTTCTAGATCAAAAGAATCTACAACGTGGTCAAGTTTTGAGTGAACAATTGTTTCAAAGTAAATTTTCATATTATTTTTTCTCTTTAGTTTTTTCCATTTCAAGAAGTTTAATCCGTTTTTGTAAGACCAGAACTTCTTTTTTTAAAACTAAGATCTCTTTTTTTAAAAAATTAAGAGCATATTCATTATTAGTTAATCTGTTTTTATCACTTTCTCCCCCTTGAGAGTAAATGGTCTGCTTAGTTGGATCATGAGGAATACTTTTTTCGTAATTTTTCTGATAATTTTCAAAACCACTTAATGTAGTTGAAGTTTGTGAAAAAGCTACTAATGAGATTAGAAGACTAAAATAAATCATCTAATTTCTTTAATAAAACTGAAGCTTTTTTCTTTTCAAGTAAGTTCTCTGCTCTAATATTAGGATCATGAATTGGCGGGGACTCAACAACTTCAGTTAATAGTTTTTTAAACAATGGTTTATTTTTTGTTTTAAGTGCATAGATCATTGCATATAAGACTTTCGTCCCGAGGTATTCAGGTCCAACCCGAAGTGACTTAATAAAGTGATCCCTACTTTTTTTAATATCACCCCCAGCATAACTTGGAAGGACAGCAAAGTAAGCTCCCTTGTATCTATCTAAACCGCCATAGTGATAATTGGGATCTGTTTTAGCAATTCTTTTAATCATTGACTTAATTAACTTGATATATTTGAGAGTGGTTGAAACTCCTGAGTTTTTAGACCACATTCCAATATTGGCCAAGTACCAATAAAGGGCACCAACTTGATCGTCCGTCACCCTAGAAAGAGCTGGAGTAAATTCACCATACTTACCAACTGCTTCTTTAAATTTATTATTTGTATAAAGTGCTTTCTCGGCCCAAGATGCACCAGTTTGCCAAGATTTTTTACTTTTTGATAAATCTTTTTGATGGTTATATCCTAATAAATAATAAGCTCTAGCCAAGCGCTCATAAATTTTATAACGACTCAAAATTTGAGAATCATAGTCTTCTGAAGCTCCTGCACAATCTTCAAACTTTTCAATAAACTTTAAAATTCCAGACTTTCTATATCTGTTTTTCCAAAGTCTTAATCCTTCAGCAATTGACTCTTCATACTCTTGAAATGTTAACTTTTTAGAGTTTCTTGAAGAACCACCGCTTAAATCGGACGTACTAGAGCAGGATAGGAGTAAAAGTGTGAATAAAGTGAGTAATAGCTTAATCATAAAAAACACCTAATTTTAAATACTTACGAGACAAATATGCCTAAAGCTTGATTGGATGTAAAGCCATGGTATAAAGGTACTCTAAGACAATCAATGATTTTCTACGATTTGTTTTGGCAAATTATTGTGAAGTGTGTTAAGTTGCTTCAATCACATTACGATAAGGATTAAAAAGATGGTTTATCAAGGGGATAAAATGGGTAAAAAGCCTGAGAATATTAAAATCGAAATAGGAAGTGGTTTTCCAGTAGAGAAAGCTCTTAGAAAGTTTAAAAGACTTTGTGATAGCTATGGAATAGTTAAAGAATATAGAAGAAGAGAAGCTTATCAAAAGCCTTCTGTTAGAATGAAAGAAAAACTAGAAGCAGCTGAGAAAAGAAGAAAGAAGAATAATGTTAAGAACAATAGGTTTTCTAAAAAGATTTAATTAAAAAAGTTATTTTATAATATAAAAAAAGGCCCTACATTCGTAAGGCCTTTTTTTTTTGGCATTTTCTCTAGAGTTTAATAAAGCTCTAAAACTCTCCCCTCGTTATGTAAATCAATAATATAATTACTTGATGCTTTTTGCTCATCCTTTGAATACACACTCTGCTCATAATCTAGTTCAATGTTATCGTCTTCAATTAGAACTGGTGGCTCAACCCCAGTATTTGGAAAGGCCTTGGCAAGTAAATCTGTGATATCAATAAATGCACCTAAACCACTTTCACCTGGATTTTCTCCATAGAATAATCCTCCTGAAACTTTAAAGTCTTTAACTTGAAAAGTTGGAATAACACTAAAAGATCCTAGATCTTCCCCAAGCTCTCCTCCAAAATTCTTAAATGGTAAAGCAAATCCTACAACAGCAGCACCTTTGGCGAGTGTGATATAAAATGATGCTCCGGTTCCTTTTACAGGTAAGACCACTGTAGGTAAGTCTCCTATCAATGGAACTTTTTTTCCATTTGGTAAAATCGCATCAGATATATTTAAATCTGGTGTTAAAACACTTATATTTAATTGAAAACTAACTTGATTATCACCGTGAATACTAAGAAGTCCCATCTTTCCTAATCTAGGATGAATCACTTCATGGTTAATATTGGGTAAAACAATTCCACCAAGGTCTAATGTTGTTGTAGCAACTAGATGCATCTCTTGATCAATTGCAAGCGTATTTATAACTAAGTCTTTAACCCGTTGCGAGAATTCTCCACAACCGGACAAAAAAGGCAAAATTAAAACTGCTGCTAAAAGGTTCTTCATATTTTCCTCCTTGAAAATAAGTATCTAACTCTTTATCGATCGCCGAGCTAGTATTACTTATATAACTTTTATAGACCGGCATATTGTGCCTGTACAAGAAGACTCTTCTCGGGTAGTTCTTATAAATGTCGCCTGTCATGTATTTTGATTATATCTCGCCCTATTCCTACTTATCCTGGAAATGGTTAAAGAAAAATAAACGCCTTGAAATATTTAACTATAAGCCTCTGATACTAGGAAAAGTTTTTTCACATTGGGGTCAAAAGCCTATCACTGAGATTGAAACCAAGAAGACATATCTTTACAATAAATGTAAAAAGCTAGCTCAAAAAGAAAATATTGATATCCAACTCCCATTTCAACACCCTTTTAATACTCTTTATACTTTAAGAATCTCGTCTTCAGAGATTTGTCAAAAACTAGGTTTGGATCAACTCAAAGTCATAGATTCAATTTGGGATCTAACTTGGAAAGATAAAATTAACGTTGCAGACCCAGATATTCTAGAACAATCCTTAATAGATAACGGAATCATAAAAGCAAAAGAGTTGATCGAATTATCTTATGAAAGACAGTTCAAGCAAGTTGTTGTCAAGAATGTTTCTGAAGCTACTGAAAAAGGTATCTTTGGTGTTCCTTCTATATATTATAATAATGAATTTTTTTGGGGCTTTGATAGTCATGAAGATTTCTTTGAGGTGTATATAAATGAAAAATGAATTACGAGATCATTTAATTAAAACTATTTGTGAGACTAATGGAATTAACTTATATGACTCTATAGAATTAGCCATCCAAGGAGCACAACCAGGCTCACATACCTCAAAGGCATTAATTGAATTCATTGAAATTCTTAGAATGTATCAAAGTGATCAGATCTCAATTGAAAGCTTATTAAATCATGAAGTCTCAGATATGTTATTTTATTTCTTAAAAAACTTTCCTATTCCATATAAAGAAGAACATATTCATCTAACAGGATCGCTAGATGCTGACTTTGTTTATCCAAGACTAAAAAAATTACTCGATGGTCTAAACAAACAATTATATTTGAAAAAAATTCGATCTGTCTATCCTGATTTTAAAGAAGCAACTCTTGAAAGTATTGAAAGCTTCATGACATTAAAAGATGATGAGAAGTTTGATCGGTATTTAGAAATCCTTATTCTTCCAAAACTAATCTTAACTGACAGAAAAACACATGAACAAGCAGCCTATCATATGGCTAAAAATCTTTATGATAAATTTAATGTTGGCTTCATTAGATTAAAATTCACCTTATCTAGATTAACCACAAATAGTGAAGACAAGATCCCAGGAATTAATGACTTAACTCCTGATCATGTCGTTTTGGGACTCTATGATGGTTTCAAGAAGTTTCAAAAAGAAGTTCCTGTTTTTAACTTCATTCTCTCACCATCATTTAGAAAAGAAGCGGATCATTACGATGCTGAAAAATTCTCTTCTAAGAAAGATCATATCAACGATCAGGTTGAATCGATATTAAGATTAATAGATGAAAACCCTGAACTCACTAATCACTTAAAAGATGTTGATACAGTTGGAAATGAGAGGGAGTTATATAAAAAGACACATTTTCAAGATATGAAGCAAGGTTTAAGAAGGCTGCACTACAAAGGCTTCTCAATAAGAAGTCACCACGGCGAAACATGGAAAACATTACGCCTTGGGGTTCAAGCCGTTGATAATTCTATGAACATTTGGCATATAAACACATTAGAGCATGGTGTAAGTCTTGGAATAAACCCAAACTTTTACTTTCATTCATTATACTTAAGAGTCATTAAAACTAATGCTAAAGGCCAAGGTTTAACGAAAGGTTCACTAGATTCTAATGAAGTTCTTGAAATGGATTGGAGCATTCACCCCGAAATTCTTGAAAAAATAATAAAAGGTGAAATATTAAATGAAGAAGAAAGAACGAAGTTTGTTAAAGTTAAATTCCATACAGCTCGTGAAGTTGAACATTACCAACATGATGTATTAAATAGAATGATTCACAAAAATGTTTCCCTCATCTCTCTACCATCTTCAAATAAAAAACTAACCGGTTTTTTATCCGATTATAAGGACCATCCTTTTTCATGGTGGGAAAAAAAGGGAGTAAAGCTTGGAATTGGAACTGATAATTACATAACCCTAGATACGAATTACATCAAAGAATTGCTCATTGTACTTTACACTGATGCAACGACTCTTAAGATTACTAAGCTTCTAATGATAGCTACTGGTGAACAAAGAAGGCCTTATATAAGTCAAATGCTTTGGAAAATGCGAAAGTAATCTAGATCACTAGAGACTGAAACTGCCTTGAATTTCTTGCACTCTCTATTTTATAAAATAACCTGCCTCATAATCTTGTCAACCTAATTTCAGTTACTTACACAGTGTATGCATCTCCAATGCTTACTACTTAAGTCTTTAGCCCAGTTGTCCGATAAAATAAGTATATGAAAAATGCTCTATCGATTTTATTGCTCATGTTTATTACATCTTGTAGTGGTTCTAGAAATTTAGAAGCAATTATTTATCCAGCTACAACTGCACCTCCCCCGAGAATGGGAGAAGCTGATATTGAGTTTTGTTCACTTGAACCGCAGAAAATATCAGATAGGTTGAGAGTAGTTTTTGCCATAGATGTAACAGGAAGTAATAGATCGACTGCCTGTGTAGATCAAGGCTGTCCAACCGATCCTGACAAGCTTCTTCGTTATCCAAGTTTAATAAACTATATTCAAGGAAGGAAAAGCTTACCAAACTTTAATCCAGAAAATGAAAAATATGCTATCTATCAATTCTCTTCACAGCAAAATATATGGAATGGTGGAGCAATTGATGGTCCAGATGATGACTTATTTCAAGATCTTGATACTTTTGAACAAACTGTTCAACAACAACAAGGTGTAGTTGATAATGGCGGAACTCCTTATTCACAAACGCTAAGAAATATTGCAGCTCAAGTTAAAAGGGAAGCCCTCAAAGCAAAAGAAGAATATGAAGAAAAACGTAAAACAGATCCAAGTGCTGAGATTGAATGTCATGATGTAGTAACAGTTTTTGTTTCTGATGGTTATCCTCAACCTCCTGAAGCAATTCTTGAAATTGAAAACTCAGTAGAAGAAATATTAAAACTTGAAAGTGATATAGATGTTGGTCCATTTATCTGTGGAGTGACTGTCAATTCAGGCTTTTACAACTCGATTGAATTAGACCCAGCCATCGACCGATTGAAAGCAATTGCAAAAAAAGGAAGAGGAACATTTTTTAATTTCTTAAATGAAGCGATTGATTATAATAAAATCACAGAGGTAAATGTTTCTCAAATCCCTGTTGTTTTCTCTCACATCTTTGTTCTAAATGAGAGCATTATTTGGGATAAAAAGGCCCAGAGATATGCAGCTGATCTTGATTCTGACCGTATGGCTGATATAAATGAATTACCACAATGTGTACCTACATTAAGTGAGGTTAAGACCCTACCTTACAGAAATCAATACTCAGACTGTGATCTAAATGACTTAATGGATGGATTTGAAGCATGGATTTCTCCTGATCAAAAACAATGTAAGGATGAAAATTGTGATCCTGTTAATGCCGCTAGAGCAACTTGTAAGGTTGATGGTAAAGTTCTTGATTCAGATCAAGATGGTCTATTAGATTGTTTAGAGGCAAGAGTTGACTCTCAAGAAGAGTCGTTTGACTCCTATCAATCAGATGTTCCAGACCCTATTAAATATAGACATTTCTACAAAATGTCTAAGGACTCTCAGCAACAAGTTCCAATCAGTTTAACCCAAAGAGATACTGATGGAGATGGTATCAAAGATTATGATGAAATAAAGTTTAATACTCCTTGGGATGTTCAAAATCAATTCTTAGGTGAAATTGTTAAACCTTTTCTTTATAATCAAGTTGGATTTACACCTAAAGAAAAACGAACTTGTTATACATACGAAATACGACAAATTACTTTAGCTTCTCCGGAAGATCTTATTTCAGTTTACATTACTGATGAAGAATTAATTAAACCTGGTAGAAAAGCTTATCGAGTAATAAAGAAAAGAATGACTGATAAAAGAGTTAAATTTACGATAGAAGAGTTTGACGCACCTGATGCTTTAAAGTCTATTAGATAGTTTTAAACTCTCTCCAGCGACTTATAGTTTTACTTTGTAGTTGTTTTAAATTCTTTGGTCTTAAATCAGAAAACGATTCAGATTTTTTATATTTTCTAATTTGTTCATTAACATAGTTTTCAAAATAAGAAGTTGCAAATTGTTCAAATTGTTTAACCCTATTGCTATGATCATATTTATTAAAATATTCATCAACCATAGATAGGACCTTATTAATACTACTTCCCATTAGGGCCGAAATAGTCTCAACTTTAAAATTATCACTTGCATCAAAGAAATTTAATGCAATCTTTGCTTTGCTCTCGAGTTCTCCGTCACACTTATTAATTAATAGTAAATCAACATGTTCTAAAACTCCTCTTTTCATTCCTTGTAAGTCATCACCAGCACTAGGATTAGCGAGTAAAATAAATTGATCAACCATATGGGCCACCATACTTTCAGATTGACCTACTCCTACTGTCTCAATAAAAATATAATCAAAGCCAAATGATTCACACATCTTTATGGTTTCAAAGGTACGACTAGCTGTACCGCCAAGAAAAGAACCAGTTGCTGTTGGACGAATAAAAACGTCAGGATGAGATGAGATTTCCCCCATTCTAGTTTTATCTCCTAATATGCTTCCACCAGAGATTTCACTACTTGGATCAACCGCTAAAATAGCAATCTTTATATCATCATTATTTTTTAAAAGCTCTTTAGTAATTGAGTTAAGAAAAGTACTTTTACCAACACCGGGAGGACCTGAAACACCTATGACCCGAGCTGTTTTACTTGGACTTTCATTTATCAAGGAAAAAGCTAAATTATGTTCATCTTCCTTAGAGCTTTCAACTAATGTAATTGCTTTAGCTAAAGCTCCAATATCTCTATTGATAAATCCTTTTTTGATTTCTTCTATTTTCATTTAACTTTCTCTAATAGCTCTTGAGCTGCTTGCATTAAATTTGTCCCTCGCCCAAAAATAAAGTCAACTCCCATGTCGTATAAAGTTTTGTAATCATTAGGGGGAATGACTCCTCCTAGTACGATGACAAATTCTTTATTCTGTTTTTCGAGCTCTTTTTTTAATACTGGAAAAAACGTAAGGTGCCCAGCTGCTAATGATGAAATTGCTAAAATGTGAACATCATTTTCGATCGCTTGTTTTACAACCTCTGAGACCGTTTGAAATAATGGTCCTATATCTACATCAAACCCAAAATCAGCAAAGCTAGTTGCTACTACTTTTTGGCCTCTATCATGTCCATCTTGACCAATCTTAGACAATAATATCCTAGGTCTCCGGCCATTATTTTCTTGAAACTTTTTAACTAAAACCTTTAATTGTCTTATCTCATCACTATCTTGAACCTTACTCATATACACACCTTTAATACTAGAGATCTGTGATTGATATCTTCCAAATGTTTTTTCCATTGCATAGGAAATCTCTCCTAAGGTTGCACTGCTTTCTACTGCCTTGACTGCTAAATCGAGTAAGTTGCCGCTCTTATCTTCACAGGCCTTTGTTATCTGATCAAGACAAGCTTGTAACTCTTGATCGTTTCTATTTTCTTTTAAGGCTTTTAAACGTTGAATTTGATTTTCGTAGACCTTTTTATTATCAACTTTTAGGACTTCTAAGTCTGATTCTTTTTCTAAAACCTTTGAATTAACTCCTAAAATTAATTGTTTTCCTGAATCAATTTGGGCTTGAGTAATAGCTGCCACTTCTTCAATTTTTCTTTTTGGGATACCTAGCTCAATTGCTTTAATCATGCCACCGAGTTCCTCAATTTCTTTAAAGTTTTCTTGAACCTTTCTAATCAATTCATTGGTTAAGTACTCAACATAATAACTTCCACCATAGGGATCAATTAAATCACAAGCTTGCGTTTCTTCCTGTAAAAAGATCTGAGTATTTCTTGCAATTCTTGCACTCTCCTTTGAAGGAAGAGCAATGGCTTCATCTAAAGAGTTTGTATGTAGAGATTGGGTATGACCATGAACAGCGGCTAGGGCCTCCACTCCGGTTCGAATAATATTATTATTTACATCTTGGGCCGTTAGACTCCATCCTGATGTTTGGCAATGAGTTCTAAGCATTGATGACTTAGGGTTTGTGGGATTAAACTCCTTGACTATTTGTGCCCAAAGATATCTAGCTGCCCTAAGCTTTGCCACATCCATGAAGTAGTTCATCCCAATAGCAAAAAAGAATGAAAGTCTAGGTGCAAACTCATCTATACTTAATCCTTTCGAGATTCCAGCTTTAATATATTCTAAACCATTAGCAAGGGTATAGGTCAGTTCAAGATCAGCGCTGGCTCCTGCTTCTTGCATATGGTAGCCCGAGATACTGATAGAGTTAAATTTAGGCATATATTTTGAAGTGTATTCAAAGATGTCTTCGATTATTCGCATTGAAGGCTCAGGAGGATAGATGTAGGTATTTCTCACCATAAACTCTTTCAATATATCATTTTGGA
>ENA-ORXM01005470-ORXM01005470.1-marine-metagenome-genome-assembly--contig:-NODE-5470-length-10057-cov-2.779659_pt1 | contig 10057 bp, 5 predicted proteins | sample MGYA00237867_ERZ511480 | MGnify/ENA primary metagenome ERZ511480 (study PRJEB26309, sample SAMN06266103) | marine metagenome | isolation source: Algal blade | place: United Kingdom:Sidmouth, United... | reverse complement strand
TTCCTCGAATCTAAACCTTGATGTAAAGGACAAGCAAGAGCTTTTAGAAATCGGAAATTTGCAGGAACGCGCGCTGGCGACTTTGAAATATATGAATGTCGAGCTCCAGAAATTGGAGCTTAAAAATGATATTCAATCCAAGGTTCGTAATGATATGGATCAGCAGCAGCGAGAATATTTTCTTCATCAACAAATGAAAACCATCCAAGAAGAGTTAGGTGGGGTTTCTTATGATGAGGAAATTGGAGAAATGCGTGAGAAAGCTAAAACTAAAAAATGGAATAAAACTGTAAGTGAGCATTTTGATAAAGAATTGTCTAAAATGCAACGAATGAATCCACAAGTAGCAGAATATTCTATTCAAAGATTAAACTTAAATTTCCCCAAAGCAACAAGTGCCAAGTCATTTTTTCTTTCCGCAATAATAGAATGATTCTCAGGAAAGTTTTTCAAGTCCTCCTTCAAAGCTGATTTAATAAGCTGTTCTGCTTTTCGATAATTCCCTAATTCATACTCCGTCCACCCCAACATCGCCTCCACATTCGTCCAATCCTTTGCCTCCAAATGCTGCTTAGATTCCTTCATAACAGCCGTAAAAATTGCTTTCGCTTTCCTAAAATTACCTAAAAATAAATACGCTTTCCCCAAATCAAAACTTAATGCCAGTTTCAATCGAAGATTCTCTTTCACTGCTTCCAACTGACTTAAACGCAGATTGATTCGCGCAATATCCGCTTCCGCTTCTGCTTTGTTATTATACAAAGTGCTTTCTGCGGTCGCAAAATTAGAAAAGCCTTTACTTGGCACCGTCTGTTTTTGTACCAACTGAATAATCGGACTTACCACCGAAAATAAATCGGGCAAATGACTGGAGAATTGCTGCAAATAAGTATCGCCAATCGGTAAGAAAATCAGAAAAACCACGTTTTTTTCTCGGAAGGCATCGCGCCGCTGATTGAGCGTAATGGCAAATCTTTCATTCGTAGATTTAAAAATTTCTTCAAAATTTTCGATGCTCACAAAACCGCTTTCATACGCTAATAATTCATTAGCAAAGTCCTCTGGAATGGCTGAATTTAAATTAAAAGAATGCAAAGCACGTTCGGGATAACGCTCTTGAATTTCGGCTTGAATCTGCCGCACCAAATCGTAATGATTGTATTGCACCAGCATAAAACGGGCGCGTTCCTGTCGGGTTGCCCGCCAAAGTAATTTGAATTCTTCCGCCAATGTGGTTTGCAGTCCAGTCATGCGTTAAGGGGTGATTCTATCTTGATAAAGGTCTGATAATTCCAGAATTGGATTTGGCCGTTTGTAACTTCCAGTATTGTATTCCATGACAAGATTTTTCTCTAACATTTCTTCCAAAGTCTCGTCAAAAGAAACCGTTTTTGCTGTTTTGTTAGCTTCAATAATCGTTTTCAATTTTTCAACCATGTCCTCATTTATATGTGCCGCTGTTTGATTAGCCAAACGATGTAGTGCTTTGTCTAAGGCGATAGCTTTGATAATTCCTTCGTCTTCGTCTGCATAAAAAGCAGTCAATTCTAAAATTCGCAACAATTCGCGGGGTGACCCACCACTATAAAGAATTGCTTTTTTGACAATTTCCTCATTTTCAAAAAGTGATTTATCAATTCGGCGATAAACAAAATCCAGAAAAGTACTAAATGCTTGTGGAACTTTTTCACCCGTTTTTTCTCGCAGTTTGACAAAAGGGAAAATTTCTAAATTGCTAAATTGGGTCAGTCGCGACCGTTCTTTCATCAATTCAATGGGCAAAGTAAAAATGGTATAAGCTTTGATTTTTTGAATGTATCCTGATTCTTCAATGACAATTTTAAAACGAGTTTGCGCAGACATTGTTTTTTCCAAACCATCAACAATAAACAGCACTTCTTGACCAATATTTTTGCTCCGAATCGCAGCATTCACTTCTTCGATATACTGATTAAAAATATTGGCAAAATCACTAAATCGGTTTTGTAAAATTTTACGAACCGTCACCGTCCGTTCGTAACTGCCCGTCACTCCTGCTTTTAAAGAAGCAAACAGACCAATTAATTTAGCCAAAACACCATCCTCATTGACACCGCCCCCCATTTCTAAACCTAATTCTCCTTTCAGAGATTTGTTGACTTCCTTACTTCGCTCGGTAAACCATTTTTCCATCCTGTCAATAATTCCTCTATCAACATTCACTTTTCGCTTAGCGAGTTCTTCGGTCAATCGTTCCAATTTGAATATCAAAATATCCATATACTCCAAATTAGAGATATTTAATCCCTCATCTATGTTACAAGTAACGCAAAGAAACGCATCGGGATGGTCTAATTTTTTGGCGTAGCGAGCAAGTTCAGTGGTCTTTCCAGTTCCCCGCATACCGCCTAAAAAAAGCAAAGATTTATTTTGAGAATTCAAGCGGGCATCAAAACTGCATTTCCCATTTTTGATTTTTACATTCAAGTTTTTATAAACCAATTTTTCTTCAAAATCTCCTCTTAAATCTGTGAAATTTGTATAAAATTCGTGGTCAGGACTAATCGGGTCATTGAACCTAACTGCCTGGTCTATCTCCTCTAAAGTTACTGCTTTGTGGTAGGACATGCTGCTTTATTTAATCTTGTATTTCCTCATTAAAAACCGAAAGGTAAGCCTTTTTTAATTTTAAATGAAATGGTAGGTAAGTTACTTGTAAAACGAATACCTCTCTACAACCATACGCGCACTCAATGAAAAGCTTTTACGATAATAATTGTAATTTATTAGAACAAGAAAAAATAATAAAGCAATAATTCTATTTGTGCCAACTACAAAAAAAAGCCGCTACCTCAATCCCACTTGAGTAACGGCTTTTTTTATAAATTCAATAAGAGTATTTCCTTTCAAAAGCATCAATTCACCAAAACCTTCCCACTCCCAATAGCCATCCTATCCGCCGACAAGCGATAAAAATACATCCCCGCCCGCAAGTCCTTTTTATCAAATTTAAACGTCGGCGCATCATAAATTTCATTCCGCAACAGCTTTCCATCTGCCTGATACAATTGAAATTCTAACTGCTGCACATCGCTATTATCTATTTTAAAAATGGTAAAATCATGGAATGGATTCGGCGAAACGGTCACATTTATACCCGAAGCATTCGGCGTTTGCGTAGTCATCACAACGCTTTCAATAAAATCTTTCCCAATTTCGTGAAAAACGGTATTGGTAATCACTGGCTCATTAAAATCAAAATAAATGCCCGCTTTGTTTTCAATCATCGTCCCCAGCGGATTGTCCAATTGCTGTTGGATTTTGAATTTGACAAAACCATTGGACGCTAATAAATTGGTCGTGCTATCAGGCAACAAAATATTGTCAAAAACAAAACGCACCGTTCGTTCATTGATAATTTGAAAATCATACGCATGACTCGACGCTCCTGTCACAATCGTCGTCAAATCCAAAAACGGCGAAATTACATCTTCAATCATCACCCGAAACGCTGTATCCGTTCCCGTATTTTGAAAACGAATCAAGTATTCCAAATCGGTATTGGCTTCAATAAAATGCTCGTCGCCGTAGCCAGTCGGGAACGCTTGTTTGTCATTCGGGTCGTAGCTACCGATGTTTTCTTGGCAGTCAATTGACAAGGAAGGCGCATCATCTCCATCAGGAAAGGCATTGGTGAATCCTATACTAAAATCATTGCCATCCGTACAGCCTTCAATCGTCACGGCGGGCATATTACCGATGGGATGCCCGACGGATTGCTCGGTTTGCAGGCGGAAAGTCGCGCCATTGGCAGGTAAAATGACTTCTTTAGATTCGCCCGACGGCAGTAAATAATCTTCTTGTAACAAAATAATGTGGTCTTCGATAATGATGTATTCCAGCGGTTCGGCAGTATTACCGACACCGATATTTTTTACTTCAAAACGTAGGGAATCACCGTCACAATATCCATTTACGGTGATGTCAGATAAGTCCCAAAGCGCGTTAATTGGGTTGCAAATCGTATCGGGAAAAATCTGTGCAGACGTGCAATGTGTTTGCCCCAAAACGGTGTCGTCGCAGTTGACTTCTGTTACAATTTGGAATGAACCACATTCTCCAATTTCTAAATCACCGACCTCAAAAACGTATAAACTATCTGTCTGACTTGCCCACGGAACGGTGCTACTCAATACATTTAAATATTCATCAAAAATGATTTCAATATAGGCATCTTCGGCGGTGATTGTGCCTTGATTGCAATAATTGACGTAGTAAGTATTTTCAAAACAACGGCGTAAAAACAGTGTGGAAATATCGACGGTCAGCAACGGACAATCAATGATAGATTGCACTGGAAAATCAACCGAAATACTATCACCATATTCAAGTAAATTTACGGGTAACTCATTTTCGCAAGGATTCCAATAAATAGCTGGTTCTGTAATTGCAACCGTGTATTCCCCAAGGTCAACGGGAATTGAATAATACCCCGATTCATCAACTGTTCTCGAAAAGGTAAAGTCAGTACCTACCGCTTGTACAATCCAATCTTCCAGCGGCATTTCGGAAGCGTCCAATTCACAATTTTCCGTTTCATCAAACCAGACATTGCCAGTAATAAAATTGGAAAAAGCAACCCCTTCATTATCTGTTCGCACCAGCAAAATATCATCTGAATCGGAATTATCCACCTCTTCCGTCGTTCCAACAAAGACATATCCGTCGTTCAACCTTTGCACAAAAATACCATTATCACCCGTTGCATTTCCATATCTTTTTTCCCAAATGACCGCGCCTGTATCGTCTGTTTTCATCAAAAGAGCATCATTACCCGCGAAACCAGTGACCACGAAACCGCCATCCTCAGCAACTTGTACGCCCATTCCAACTTCAGAGATGAAGTCATCTTCTCCGTAATTTTCATCCCATTCGGTCTCTCCTGTTGCAGAAATTTTAATCAAGCGAATATTATCCGAAAAATTTGGTGGTACTCCAGCTTTTACACCGCCTGTCAAAATATAGCCGCCGTCAGGTGTTTGCGCAACGGTATTTCCAAAACCAATAAAACTTGAACTATAAGAATTGTCCCATTCCAGATTGCCGTCGCTATCCAATTTTGCGATGTATATTGAGTACGGTTGCGTACTTGTTTGGTTCACACCACTTAAAATATAACCGCCATCCGTAGTGTTTTCCATCGCATAAAGCGTAACATATTCTCCTTCTTCTGCCCCCAAAAAAGTTTCCCATAGCGTATTTCCTTCAGCATCTATTTTTAAAATCAAGCCATTTAAGTCTGCAGCAACATCGTCAACATCCATTCCTGCAATTACAAAATTACCATCTACTGCTTGTCGAACAGCATGTGGAACCCTCATTTCGGTATTGGATAAATTCAACGTTGATTCGACGTTTCCATTTGCATCCAATCTATAAAAAAGCGGCCCAGAATTACTACCTGCGACCATAATAAAACCGCCATCATCCATTAATCGAATGTCTCGCCCGTTTCCCATCCCATATACTTTTTCCCATTCCATCAACCCTGTGGCATTCGTTTTAATAACAGCAATTTGTCCATCTCGCGTACCCGTCAAGGCAAATCCTCCATCTATCGTCTGTACAACCGCTTGTCCATCGTCCGCACCAACGCCGCCAAAAGTTCGTTCCCAACCCTGTGCAGCAATCGTATTTAAAAATAATAATGATAAAATAATTGTAAAAACGTGCTTTGTAATTTTCATAAATTGATATTTAAATGTTCCTGTAATATGTTCAGATTTAAAGGCTTGCTGCAAAGGTGCGCCTATTTTTGAGTTAAAACCAAAGACAAATTTAAAAGCATCTCAAAATATTTTTACTTAAAATTTTATAAAAAACCAGCAAAATAAGTATTTTAATCTAAATTTGTCTCAAAAAAATAATGCAAAATAGTCAAATTGCACAGCTTTTTCAGACCCTAAATGCCAAAGAAAAGCGGGAATTAAAGAAATTTTTGCGTTCTCCGTTTCACAATCGGCGGGAGGATGTCATTCAGTTATTTGATTATTTATTAAAGCATGATTCATTGACTGCCGTAAATAAATGGGAAAAAAAAGCCGTTTTCACCCACCTTTTTCCTGATGAAGTATTTGACCGACAACGATTGTATCACGTTTTTTCTTTTCTAAAAAAGCTGATAGAGGAATATCTTGTTTATGCTGATTTTAAAAACTCAAAAGTGCAGACCGAATTGCAAACTGCTCGCATTTATCGCCAACGCGGATTGCAACAACAGTATCAGGAAAGCATTAAAACCATAGCCAATCAGCTCAAAAAACGTCCACTCAAAGATGCCCAAGCGCATTACGAAAGGTTTCAGTTTTTTTATGAAAAAGCAGAATTTGACAGTCAACAAAGCCGTACGGAAGTTGGCAATTTGCGGCGAATGTCGGATGAATTGAGCATTTATTTTATTAGTCAAAAATTGCGGCAGGCGTGTCAGATTTTGAGTTATCAGTCGTTTTCACAAATTGAACAAGAGAAAGTGTTTTTACAAGAAATTTTAAAATATACCGAGCAAAAAAACTACCACAACGACGTTCCTTGCATCGAAGTTTATTACCATTATTTTCAAGCCTTTACGGAAAAGGAGGGAGAAGGAATTTTTCAAAAATTAAAATCACTCGTCAAAAAGTACCATCAACAATTTCCGAAACAGGAAATGCGAAATATTTACCTAATGCCAATAAATTTTGGCATCAAACGCTTCAATCACGGGGAACGGGCGTATCTTCAAGAAGTTTTTGAACTCTATCAACAAGGCTTGGAATACGATATTTTTATTGAAAACAATCGACTTTCGCGCTTTACTTACAGCAATATCGCCCTTGCAGGAATGGGTTTGAAAGCATTCGATTGGGTCGAAAAATTCATCCATGAGTATCGCCAATATTTGGACATTCCTTACCGTGAAAATGCGTTTCATTTCAACCTCGCCAACCTTTATTTTCAACAACAGGATTATCAAAAAACCATGAATTTACTGCAAAAAGTGGAATTTGATGATGTGCTATACAATTTGGAATCACGCCGAATGTTGCTGAAAGTTTATTATTCCTTGGAGGAAACGGAGGCGTTGTTTTCGTTATTGGATAGTTTTAAACGGTTCATTCATCGGCAGAAAAAATTGGGTTATCACAAAGAGAGTTTTTTGAATTTAATTCGTTTTACAGGACGGTTGCTGCGGCTTGATTTTTCTAAAAAAACGGCGGTGGAGAAGTTGAAAATGGAGATTGAAAATACGTCGGAAGTGGCGGAGAAAAAGTGGTTATTAAGTCAGTTGGAAGTCTAATGGTTCATCTTTTTTGCATAAACATGAAAGCGAATTTTTATATCCTCAATCATTCTCCTATTTTGAGCAAAAATAAAAACGCAACAAAATTTCATCAAAAATGAAAAGTAAATTACTTGTTTTCTTGAACTTGTTTATCCTAATTAGCACCTCCACGATTGCACAAAATGAGTACGAAGTGATGTTTCGCACGGGCAAGCAGATTTTTCCCGAAAATGTGGCAACTTACCCCAAAACCGCAACCATTGGAGCTTCCGAAGTAATTGAGGAGCATTATTATCGACTTCTACAATTTTACAAATTACCCAACGTAACTCAACTGGAAACGATAAAAAAAGCAGGAATAAAACTGCTGGAATACATTCCCAACAAAACCTATCTTGCCGCTATTCCAGTTGATTTTGATTTAGAAGAATTGGTTGATTTGGATGTGCGGAGTATTTCTGAAATAGGAACTCAACTAAAAATGTCAACTGCTCTGCAAGCCGAAAATTTACCAGAATGGGCGATGCATTCGGATGGAAAAGTGGAAGTAATGCTCCAATATCACGAAAATTTGCGCCACGAAGAAATTCTAAGATACTGTAATTTAGATGGCATTCAGGTTTTGCAAGCCAATGGATTTAATAACTTTTTACTGGCTGCTATTCCGCAAAACAATTTAACTGCGATTGCAAATCTACCGTACATTTCCTTTTTGGAATTGCGCCCTGCTCCCGACGTTAAAGACGATACGGAAGGACGGTCTTTGCACCGAGCCAACGCCATTGACACCAATTTTCCAACTGGCAGAAGCTATACTGGCGAAGGAATCAGCGTTTTAACCCGAGACGATGGAGCGGTTGGACCACATATTGATTTTCAAGGACGAATTTTTCAGGACATCAGTAATGGTTTTGGTGGAACACACGGCGATGGCGTATCTGGTATTTTTGCTGGCGCAGGTAATCTCAATCCTCGAAATAAAGGTATGGCTTCTGGCGCAGACCTTTATGTCATCAATTATGACGCAAGCTTTCTTGACGAAACCATGAACCTGTTTTTCAACAATGAGGTCATCGTCACCAACTCCTCCTACAGTAATGGCTGTAATGATGGTTACACCACAACTACGGCTACAGTTGACCAACAAATTTTTAATAATCCAACCCTGATGCACGTCTTTTCTGCTGGAAATTCTAACAACAATGATTGTGGATATGGCGCAGGCGACCAATGGGGAAACATTACGGGTGGACACAAACAAGGCAAAAATGTAATTGCCACCGCCAACCTTTTCAACAATGCTACTCTGGCCAATAGCAGTAGCCGCGGTCCTGCTCACGACGGACGCATCAAACCCGATATTGCTGCCAATGGAGCAGACCACATTTCGACCGACCCCGATAATACTTACGCTCCCTTTGGTGGCACATCGGGCGCAGCGCCAGGCATTGCTGGCATTATGGCTATGCTCCATCAGGCATATGCCGAACACAACAATGGCGAAACGGCTGCCTCTGCTTTGCTCAAAGCGATTATGCTCAATACCGCTAACGATTTAGGCAATAAAGGCCCTGATTTTCGTTTTGGCTGGGGACATGTCAATGCTTATCGGGCGGCTGTGGCGATTGAGGAAAACCGATTTTCACAAAATCATTCGATAGCTTTAGAAGAGACGCAAACCCATACCATCAATATTCCAGAAAACGTGGCAGAGGTGCGCATCATGACTTATTGGATGGATAATCCAGCTTCGGTAATGACAAGTAAAGCCTTGATTAATGATTTGAATACATCCGTTATAGCTCCCGATGGCACGGTTAATTTGCCTTGGGTGCTCGACCCTACCCCTGACCCAACTGCGCTAAATTCGCCTGCGGAAACGGGTATTGATGACCTGAATAACATGGAACAAATTTCTATTACGAATCCAGAAGCGGGTGATTACATTCTGAATGTAGAAGGCTTTGAAGTTCCTTTTGGTGGGCATGATTATTTGATAGTTTATGAATTTCTAATGGAGGATATTACGGTTTTGTTTCCGATTGGAGGGGAAAGGTTAGTGCCAAGTCAAACTGAACGAATTCATTGGGATGCGCCAGCCACGACCGAAGATTTTATTTTGGATTATAGTGAGGATAACGGAACAACTTGGACAAATATCAATACCGTTTCCAATAATACGAGGATGTACAATTGGTCGGTGCCAGCTACTTCAACGGGGCAAGGTTTATTTAGAATTAGCCATGCCTCGGGAATTTCCGATGTGAGCGATGCCGCATTTTCTATTGCTGAAATGCCGGAAACAATTTCTGTCAACCAAATTTGTCCTGAATATCTACGAATTGAGTGGGATTCGGTAACTGGAGCGAGCAACTACGATGTTTATTTATTGGGACAAAAATACATGGACATTGTCGTCAACACCAATGATACTTTTGCAGATATATTTATCCCCAACCCCTTGGATGAATATTGGGTGGCGGTGAGTGCCAATCATATCAATGGTGCAACAAGTAGGCGAACCAATGCCCGTTCTATTCAGGGAGAAGGCTTAATCAATTGTCAGCAAGAAGTTGATTTGCGAGCGCTGGCTATTTTGAGTCCTTTGCAAGTAGATGGCATCTCCTGTGAAAATCCGTTTATGGATTTTCCGACTATCAGCATTCTCAATGACGGAATGACACCTCAAACGAACATTGAAGTCAGCTATCAATTTGCCAATATGTTTCTCTTTCAACTCTTGATATAAATCAGTTT
>ENA-ORXM01005469-ORXM01005469.1-marine-metagenome-genome-assembly--contig:-NODE-5469-length-10057-cov-3.578958_pt1 | contig 10057 bp, 9 predicted proteins | sample MGYA00237867_ERZ511480 | MGnify/ENA primary metagenome ERZ511480 (study PRJEB26309, sample SAMN06266103) | marine metagenome | isolation source: Algal blade | place: United Kingdom:Sidmouth, United... | reverse complement strand
CACTGCATTTCCTTCCTTTTTGATTAAGAATCGGACATTCGTATCTCCATCTCTTACCTTCATCAACAGTTTGTACTCTTTCTGATTAATGAGTTGAATCGCTTCTTCATAATACTTCTTTCCATCCTCATCTGTCGTTAATACTTGCAAACTTTTAAGTCCTTGCAAAATCTCCATAACCTCCTTGTCCTCAGAATTTTCCATATCAATATCTGCAAACAAACTAAACATATATTCGCTCACATAAACAGAGGTAAAAGATTCTTTGTCTTCGTACTTTTGAAAGTACTTTTCGATGGCATTGTTTTGAGCAAATGCGCCTTGCATTGCAAACAACAAAACCAATATTGTGATTATATTTTTCATGTTTTATAATTTTTAATATTTCGTCGTTTTTATTTTCTATTTTCCTGAGAAAGATATTAGTACAAAATCATCTTCTCCTCCTGCCAACATCAACACCTCTTGTACACCTTTCTTATCTTCTCGAACCATAATGCTCATTCCTGCATTTTTGCCTTCTTTAATCTTTATCAAAGGCACATACTTATCTTTTTTGATCCATGCCATGGCCTCATTATAATGCTTCTGCGTTTGCTTTTCGGTCATTAGCAAGGTCATTTTGTTTAAGTTCTCGATCAATTTGCCAAATTTTTTATCTACCTCCCCCAATTCTTTGCGAATGTCTTTCAACATCTCTACAGAAATAAGATTACTCAGCGAGACATTGATAGAGGTAAAATCATCGTTGTCTGTATACGCTTTCATGTGCGTTTCAATAAAATTGTCTTGTGCTTGTACAAAAGTAGTAAAGGATGCGATTGCGATAATAATTCCAATAATCGTTTTCATAATTTGGTATTTTTTTTGTTTTAGAATAATTAAAATCGTAAAGCTTTACTTATGTATACCACAAGATGATCGGTCTTGCTTTTTTATTAATAATTTATTGTTTCGCCTTTTTGACGCCCTCTTTGGTCTTTTTCATTCCTTTGTTAAGACCTTTAGAAATCAACAACAGAGCTGCTTTAGCTTCTTTATATGCTTTTTCAGGATCTTTGTAGGTATCTTTCACCGATTCATCTACGGCCAAAACACTTGAATTAGAAGTGGTATTCTGATTCATGTAGCAAAAAGTTCCTGCTACCAATAAGACCAAAATACTCGCAGCAATAGTCAACCAAGTGGGCAACAAACGATGCACAGCAGGTTTCTTTTTTAAGCCTTCAAAAGACTGCGTTGACGTTTTTGTTTTTTGTTCTTTATAATAAACAAATAGAGGGCGAAAAGGCTCTAGCTCTTTGGCTACATTATTACTATTAAAATAGCTTCTCAACTGTTCTTCTTCTTTCAGAGAAGTTTCTCCTTCCCAGTATTTATCTAGTATCTTTTTTATTGTGTTACAATCCATAAGATTCTATATTTAATAATTGCGCTCGAATACTCTTTCGAGCTCTAAACAAATTAACTTTCACTTGACTTAAGGACAACTCTAGTGCCACTGCAATTTCCTTGTATTCCATACCTTCAATATCTCGAAGTTGCATGACCATACGCTGTTTTTGGGGCAAAGCTTGCATCAATTGGTGGACATGAGAAACGGTATCATTCTGTGCCGTCTGCTGATAAGGGTTTTGACTATCTTGGATAGGTTCAGGTGCCTTATCTAAAGAGACATTTTGAAAACTTTTAGCTCTTGTTTTATCAATGGACAAATTTTTTGTCATTCGCATACAATAAGCTTCTAGATTTTTATATTCGTGACGGTTTTCCCTTTTGTCCCACATTTTGATGACTACATCCTGCACTACATCTTCTGCCATTTCGTCGTCTCCAACAATTCGAGCAGAAAATCGAAAGAGTTTGTCCTTCAGTTCTACGAGTTGATATGTAAATTCTTTTAGTGTCATTTCAACTCAAAGACGAGTTAGTTTTTAAAAAGTTACAAGTGTTACAAAAAACTTATTTTTATTGATATAAAAAAAGAGGTAATAATCATGCCCTTTCAACTCAAAGACGAGTGAACTTTTGAAAAGTTACAACAGGAAGAAAAAAAATTATCTTAGTGAGTAAGTACACTGTAAAATAAATACCTAATAATTTTTAAGCGAGTATTTTTGCGAGTTTTTTCGTCTTGTCCTCGTCTGATAGCTTCACCACGTTCGTGGGAACAGGTATGGCTATCAGACTGTGGGAATCCTCAAATCTCACTAAAAATACTCTGTAAAAATGAAAGTTATTTACTTTACAGTGTAGTAAGTATGCCCCCCCAATTATTATTAAACATTTTGCAAGTCATTTTATCTAATATGAAAGCAACTCCAATGAATATACATTCATTACTTGCGTTTATTCATTTCTCTAACATAGAATAAAAAAATTGCTGTTATTGATTCTATTAACATAGAATAAAAATTAAATTTCAAAAAATGAGTCAAGATCTTATAAATAAGTATTACAAAGCATTATTAAGTGATGAAACAACTGCTAAAACTGCTCTAAAAGAACTAAAAAAAGAATCAGAAGAATTAAATACAGTACTGCTAGAAAAATTCAGTCCACTCTTAAAAAATTTCAAGAAGAAAAAGTTAAGTGACCTCCCCAGCATTTTAAAGAAAATAGCTAACAAAAAGTGTAGTTATGCGCAAGAAATGGGCTTATGGTTAATTCCTCCCTTTGATGAGCAAATTGAAATTTTTGAGTACGACCGTAGTAAGAAGTTACAAGATATTCCTGAGGAATTAAAAGTTTTAAAAAACTTAAAATCAATTAAGCTTCCTAAAAATACAATTTCTGGTATTCCTAATTTTATTGGTAATTTTGATAACCTAGAAATTTTAAATTTACATTATAATCGTATAACAAGTCTTCCCAAGGCAATTAGCAAATTATCTAACTTAAAATATTTGTATCTAGGATTTAATTTCTTAGAAACTTTGCCTGAATTTATTGGAAAATTAGAGCAATTAGAATATTTAAATGTTGCTTACAATGCTAATCGTAGGCATGGTGATAATATTTTTGCTGCTTTTCCAAAAGCATTGGGTAAATTATCAAATCTAAAGACACTTTTAGCTAGCGGTAATGTTCTAACTGAAATTCCTGAAACAATTCGAAAATTAGTAAAGCTAGAAAAACTTTATTTAGCGACTGGCAAAATAAGTCATGTCCCAGAATGGATTGGAGAACTAAGTGAACTGAAAGAATTAGACTTGGCTGTTAATAAAGGAATTACTTCTTTACCTGAAAGTATAGGAGACTTAACAAAACTAGAAAAGTTAGTCCTTCAAAGATGTAATTTAAGCAAATTACCTAAATCTATTGGGAACTTGCCCCAATTACATACACTAGAAATAGACGGCAACCAATTAACTATCTTACCTAAAAGCATCGGAAATTTAGCTCAATTAAGCACCTTCAGTTTAAATAAAAATAAATTTACTCAATTACCAAACTCGATTGGAGATTTAACCCAACTTACTTATTTAGATTTAGAACAAGGAGACTTGGAAAGCCTTCCTGAAACAATTGGTCAATTAACAGAATTAACAGGACTAATCCTTTCTCACAATCAAATAAAAACATTACCCAACTCTATTGGGGCACTCAAAAAGGTTGAAAAACTTTATGTTTATAACAATCAATTAGAGATTTTACCCAAAAGTATTGGCGATATGGAAAATTTGAAGGTACTTTCTCTAAGTAAGAACAACTTAAAAACGCTTCCAGAGTCTATTGCCAAGTTAAAAAACCTAACGCATCTGTTTTTAACAGAAAATCCTTTATCAACAGACGAAAAGGAAAAAGAAAGAATCGAAGATTTATTACCAAGAACAACAATCGATTATGTCTAATTTTGATGCTAGTGATTTTGAAAAAATTCGCCAATTATTAATTCAAGGGGATGAAAATACAAGCTTAGGAGTACAACTTTTAAAAAGTGCTCCTAAGGCATTCGTACTTGAAATGGAAGACTATTTTCGCCCTCTATTGGATTTATTTAATCGCAAAAGTATCCAGTCTCTGCCAAAGATTTTTTCTAACATTCAAGAAGGGAAATGTTCTGCTCAAAAAAAAATAGACTTATGGGCAACTCCTTGGGGGGAACATCATGTCAAGGAATTAGACTTTGACTACGATTCTATTAAGGAAATTCCTGCATCTATTGGAAATCTAAAAAACTTAGAAAGACTTAGAATATACAACTGTGATATTGAATCTATCCCTGAATCTATTGGGCAACTAAAGCAATTGAAAGTTATCAACTTATTTGCTTGTAGTGAATTAAAAAAATTACCTGAAAGTATTGGCAATTTAGAGGCTTTAGAATGTCTAAATGTAGCATCAACAGGAATCACTGAACTACCTAAAAGTAGTATACAATTAAAAAATTTAAAGGAACTACGCATTAGTAATTGCAACTTTGATGAACTGCCTCCCTTTATTCATACTTTTAAAAATTTAAGTGTTTTATCTATTGGTGGTTTAGGTTTGCAAACACTTCCTAATTATTTAAAAGATTTTACGGCTTTAGAGTACCTCAATCTTTCAGAAAATAAACTAAAGAGCTTACCTGCTTACATGACAACATTCAGTTGCTTGAAAAAATTATTCCTTGATAAAAATCCTTTAGATGAGTTGCCTCTTGACATTGGCTCCTTAAAAAATTTGGAGTTATTGGACTGTAACAATTGCCGTTTCATTGACTTGCCAGAAAGCATTGGTGCTTTGCATAATTTAGTAAGCTTAAACTTGTATCATAATTACTTGCGAACTTTACCTGCATCTATCGGACTACTAAAGAGTTTAAAAAAACTTAATCTGCATAGTAATAAACTAAAAACACTTCCTGTTGATATGCATCAATTAAGTAACTTAACAGAGTTAACTATTTCTAAAAATGATCGTTTGACTAAAGCATTAAAAGATAGTCTACAAGAGCAACTTCCGAATACAAATATTGAGCTTTAAGCCCTTCACTGTACAATTTTCTTCCTATTCGTAATAATATTTAATGCATCTTTTGAAAACCATATAAAAACTTCAAATTACTAAAGCAGTAAAAAAATAAGGCTTAGATTTTTCTCTTTTCAATTAATAAGATTAATTTAATTAAACTATTCATAAATCGCCTGTCGAACAAAGGCTTATTCTATTGAGAGTGAAAGAAATTGAGCAAGAACAAAAAAAATTATTAGAACTAATTAATTCTTGGGATGAAAAGAATGTTCGTATTGCTATGCTCATTTGGCAAAATGATCTTAAACTAGAACAATTTGTTCAGAACCAATTTCAAGCACTTTTAGAAGCCAAAGATTATAAAAGTTTGATTGGCTTGCGTTTATTGGCAAACCTAAATGCCATGAACCATAACGACATGGAAATTTCCTTACAATACATGATGAAAATTCGATGGCTTAAACTGAATCATCATCATTTGGATACTTTTCCTCTTCCCTACTTAAGAGATTTAGAGCAATTAAAAATAACCTCCACGACCATCACCGAATTGCCTCAATCTATTTGTCATTTAGGTTCTTTGAAGGTGCTTGATCTAAGCAGTTGTAGGAATTTAAATACTTTTCCTAGTGAAATTCTAGCCTTAAAATGTTTATCCCAAATTAACCTAACAGGAACGTTGATTGGCGAAGAATATCGAGTAAATACTTTAAGTGGTTTGGATAACATCCAAGCTTTTTTACATTCCTTGTACTAACCTACTCTAATGATAAATAACAAGTTACATATTCAACAGCTAATTCGAACAGGAATGTTAACCAATATTGCCAAAGCATTTCATCTGGAAACACTTTCTGACACTGCCTTTGATTGGGAACCTTATCAAATTTTAGCTACTTGGTTGCAAGAGCACCAACTCATTGCCCCTAATATTGCTACTTTGGAAGCCTTGTTAGTACAGTTATTTTCTTTAAATTCCGTCAATTTATCTAAACAAAAGTTAAGTAAACTTCCTATTAATTTAGGCTTATTAACAAGTATTAAACAACTTAATTTAAGTCATAACAGCTTTTCTATGATTCCAATGTCTATAGGAATGCTGCCCCAAATAGAGTATTTAGAATTGCAGGACAATCAATTGTTAGCACTTCCTGAGTCCATTGGACTGCTACCAACTTTAGTTTATTTAGACTTGTCTAATAATCAGTTATCTGTTTTACCAGATTCTTTAGCGCAGTTATTGCATTTACAATATTTGTCTTTAGCTAACAATCAACTATTGGAAGTTCCAGACGACCTTGCTTGGTTATCTAGTTTAAAAAAACTAGACTTACAAGGCAATCAAATCACAATAATTCCTACCTTTATCAAGGAATTACAGCAACTAGAGGAGTTAAATTTAAGTGGCAATCCTATTTCTATTAAAGAAATTTTAGTCGTAAAAAAATTATTACCTACCAGTAAAATCATCTTTTAATTATTTGAATAATAATTCATTACAATGACAGATGAAGAAAAGTTATATCAATTAATACAAACCTCTAAGCCAGAGAATATTGCCTTAGCTATTGAACTTTCTAAAGCTAATTCAATTATTTTGGAAGAGTATGAGCTAGTTTTAAAATGGCTTTCTAATATAAAAAAGTACCACTTTAAAGAATCAAGCTTGAAAGATTATTTGAGTGAAATTTCTAAAAAAACACATATTTATTTAAGTCGGTTAGAGCTTGAATACCTTCCTCCTCTACTGGGCAGGTTTTTTAATTTACAACGCTTATATTTGGGCGATAATAATTTAAAAAACCTTCCAGAATCGATAGGAACATTAAGAGATTTAGAAGAATTAAACATTGGCGCAAATGCCTTCCGTATCTTTCCCTCTTGTATTCTTAATCTAACGCATTTAGAAAGTTTAACCATTTCACACAATCAACTTAGCTTTATTCCAAAATCTATTGGAAATCTAAGTAAACTGCAACGTCTTCGACTCAATTACAACCAACTAGAGTCTTTGCCAGAATCTGTACGAACATTGGCTTGTTTACATACCTTGCACTTGCACAACAACAAATTGACAAACATTCCAAAGGTATTGAGCCAGCTTCCTTTAATCAAAGAATTAAACTTCTCAGACAATCAGTTAACAGAAGTTCCTGCTTATATTAAAATGTTCACCCATCTAGAAAGACTCTATTTTAGCAACAACCCTATTGAACAAATATCGGATGCTATTGGTCATTTGACCGCCTTAGAACAATTACACTTAGACAAAACTAAGATAAAAAACCTACCCGACACTATTGGGCAACTCTACAACCTAAAAGAGCTTTATCTCTTTGGTAACCAACTTAAAACGCTTCCAGAAAGTATTGGAAATTTGAGCAACTTGAAATTATTGAAACTCACAGGAAATATTGGCATTCATCTGCCAGACAGTATTGCTCAACTCAAAAAATTAAAATTACTTTGGTTGTGGGACTGTGCTTTATCCGAAATAGAAATTACACGCATCAAAACGCTACTTCCAAATTGTCAAGTTAAACATTAAAACTTGTTAGTAGTTATTATCCACCAAGCCATCCCTCCAAGCAAGTTGGAGGTTCAAAACAAGCGAGTTGGAGGTTTACAACAAGTTGGGGATTTTACAACAGAAGTAGAAATGTACTTTTTTTAAGCCTGTGATAGGAGTATTTTTTGTATCTTTGCAACGCTTTTTAAGCTGTTGCAGGCTAGCATTATTATACGTTATTACCAACTAAGAGAAAATTACAATATGACCAATAAAGAATACGCCAACGAATTTCAAACCTTAGGTAAATTAATGGAATTAAACGGAGAAAACAGCTATCGTATCAAATCGTATAGCAATGCTTATCGTATTCTTCGTGGAGTAACAGAGCCTTTAGATGACATGAATTTGGCAGAAGTCAAACAAATCAAGGGTATTGGCGATGCGATTGGTCAAAAAATCATGGAATTACAACAAGATGGCAAGATGAAAATGCTTGAAGAATATAAGACAACTACACCAACTGGAATTGTACAATTACTTGGGATCAAAGGTCTTGGAATCAAAAAAATAAAATTACTTTGGGAAGAATTAGAAATTCAATCTCCTGGAGAGTTGTTGTATGCTTGTAATGAAAATCGTTTGGTGACACTCAAAGGTTTTGGAATCAAAACACAAGCAACCATGAAAAAGCAATTGGAATATTTTTTCCAATCTATTGATAAGTTTCATTTTGCAAAATTAGAAGAAGAAGCAGAAAATTTGGTTCTAGACATTCAAGAAACTTTAGGAACAGAACGGGTTAGTTTAACTGGAAAAATTCGTCGTTTGGAACCTATTTTGGAAGCCATTGCTATTTTGGTTGGACAACATGATGTGCAAGCTATTTTTGATAAAAAAATTCTAACTTTGGACAAGCATGATGGTACAACACCTGTTTATCATTGCAAAACCATCGAGCATGGTATTCCTGTTATTCTTTGCACCTCTGATCCTGCCTTTTTTGGTTATAATTTATTGAGAACAACAGGAACGGAGGCTTTTAACAAAGATTTGTTTGAAACAGCTTTCGAAGCGCCTGTAGATTGGCGACACAACAATCCTGAACAACTAAAAGACATGGACGAAACGGCTATTTTTGCTGCCGCAGGTTTGCCATTTATTGCTCCTGAAATCCGAGATATTTCTAAAATCATTTTCAAAATAAAAGGTGGCTTCGTACCAGAGTTAATTCAAGAACAAGATATTAAAGGAATCTTACACGCACACAGTACTTGGAGTGATGGTGCCAATACATTGGAACAGATGGCTACTTATGTTCAAGAGCAAGGCTATGAATATTTAGGAATTACAGATCACTCTAAGTCGGCTTTTTATGCCAATGGATTGAAGGTCGATCGAGTCTTAGCACAAATGGATGAAATTGATGCTTTGAATGAAAAATTAGCTCCATTTAAAATATTCAAAGGAATAGAATCTGATATTCTATACGATGGCAGTTTGGATTATGAGGAGGCTATTTTGGAGAAATTTGATTTTATCATTGCCTCGATACATTCTACTTTACGTATGGACAAAGATAGAGCAACTCAACGCTTAATTACTGCTATTAAGAATCCTTATACAACCATTTTAGGACATCCAACAGGACGTATTTTATTGTCTAGACAAGGCTACCCTATCGATCATCAGGCGGTTATTGATGCTTGTGCTGCTCATAATGTTATCATTGAAATTAATGCCAACCCACTGCGCTTGGACTTAGATCATACTTGGATTCCTTATGCTTTGGAAAAGGGCGTAAAAATTGCAGTAAACCCAGATGCACATAGTTTGGAAGGGGTGCATGATGTTCATTTTGGAATTTTGGCAGCTCGAAAAGGTTTGTTAAACAAAAAAATGTGTGTCAACACTTTATCTGCAAGCGATTTTGAAGCATTATTATCAGCCAAAAAATAACAACATGAATCTACTTATAGGAATCCTTTTTATTGTTTTTACCTTTGGGCAAGTAGGCTATTCGCAAACTACTGTTTGTCAGAAAAATACAACCTTATATTTTTCTTGTTACAAATTACTACCTAATCAAAAATTCAGTTATCAATATATTGATGGTTCTGGTGAGAAAATTGGTATTGGCACTTATACTCAAACTAAAAAAGAGTTAGTTTTTGAATACGATAGTTTAGTTTCGCCTATTATTACAAAATCAAAAAAGGGCAATTCATTAGAAAACATCTACATTACTTGTTCCTATATTTTAGATTCTTTTCCTCGGCTATTTCATCCTGTGGTTTATAATAAGAAGGTATTTTTCTGTGACTCTTTGGGGCAAGTTACCATTCCCAATTATTCAGAAGGTTCTATTTTGATTCACAATTATGTAGATTCTATTTTAATTAACCCTAAAGTTTCTAATATGAACCGTTATCAAGTTTATATTCATTCTGCAGGGGACAAATTTATTTCTAAAGGGACGGTTCAAGTATTACAAAAGAAAGGGAAATTTTATCGTCGTCGGGTACGAACTTATTTTGATAAAAAAGGTACCCCAAACCCAGAAAAAGAAGCTTGGAAATATATTTATTT
>ENA-ORXM01005468-ORXM01005468.1-marine-metagenome-genome-assembly--contig:-NODE-5468-length-10059-cov-4.366059_pt1 | contig 10059 bp, 11 predicted proteins | sample MGYA00237867_ERZ511480 | MGnify/ENA primary metagenome ERZ511480 (study PRJEB26309, sample SAMN06266103) | marine metagenome | isolation source: Algal blade | place: United Kingdom:Sidmouth, United... | reverse complement strand
GGAACCGGATCGACAGCCGCAATTCGCTGATCCGCCGTGTGCTCGACGGCCATACGGGGTCCGCCCCCGTCATCGCCGCCAGATGCTCCTCGAACTCGAAGCGCGGCACGTCTGCATTGGGTTGCGGGCGCAGCATCGCCGCCTCGATCCGCCCGCCGGACTGTGCGGAGAGGCGCGTCATCCGCTCCCGCTCCAGCAGATTCGCGATCAGCGAGGTGATGAACACCGTCTTCCCCGCCCGGTTCAGCCCCGTCACCCCGATCCGCAGGCTCGGCTCGAACATCGACCCCGCCCGCCGGGTCGTATCCTCGACCAGCCGCAGGGCGTCGTCGGCAAAATCGGCGATGAAGGTCATGCGCGGCTCCCGTTCCCGTCCGAAATAGACCGCTCGTTTGCGAATGGCCAGCCCGACACTCTACCACCGTGCCTCGGCAATGCCGAGCCAGTCCTGGCCTGCGAAACCGACATGCACGATGAAGATCGTCCATGCCGCTGGACTGTATATCTACGGCCCTTGCAGATGGCCCCTTGGCATAGACTGAGGCTCGCTTCGCTCGCCCCCCACCCTCTGGTCCCTCCCCGCAGGCGAGGAGGGAGGCGAAATCTGTGAGGTCGGTACGATGTGTTCCCCTCCCCGTTCTTCACGGGGAGGGTTAGGGTGGGGGCGCGCGAAGCGCGCGAGCGATATCTGTCACTGGTAAGGGCGGTTGGTATCGTCACCCTGCGCTTTCCGGTCAGCTCGATACTGCTCCAGCACGGCACCGGGCGTCCATTCGTCCCAGCGGTCGGCGGGCAAAGCCATGCGGCGGTCGAGTTCGGCCCTGAAAAGCCGCGCCTCGCGTTCCCCGCTCTCCCCGAACGCTTGTTCCAAATAACTCGTGGCCTTTTTGATGGTCATGTTTGGTCCTCACGCCCCTACCGGCAACCCGATCACGATCAGCACCGCGTAATCGACCTTCCTGCACCCCTCCACGGCGGGTGGCGAGGCCCCCGGCACCAGCGGAAACACCGATCGATCCGCATCCGCAGGCGAGCATGTCCCGCTCGCCCCCTCCGGCGTATAGCGGGCCGACCGGCACGGCCCGTGGGTCACATCGGCGATGGTCTTGTCATCCGACAGCGCCCATGCCTGCCCGCCCGCCGCATCCGGCTCCTCCACGGTCAGCACCGAGACGTTGCTCTCGCCGTTCGTCACGAGATACTGCCCCGCCGGCATCGGAAACTCGGGCGCTTTCATGATCAGCCCGTTCTCGTCCAGCCACCAGTCATCCGCATCGAACTGCCACCCCGACGGCCCGTATCCCAGTTTGCGCAGCTTGTCGTACTGGCGCAGCCATACGCCTATGGGGCCGGGATCGACGCGCCACAGCCCCCATGTCTGCGCCCCGCCACCCGACTTTGCGCCGGGCGCAGCGAGGGAGGCGATATACTGCGGACGCACCCGCCTGAACTTGGCTTTCGCCGCAAGCGGAGTGGCTTGGGACGCGAAAAGCGCCGCGAACCCGGAAAGCAGCCATTGCCGACGGTCGAGCCTCATGTCCAATCTCCATTGCCGATCGGTTCTGAATATAGCATGGCCAAGGCCGAAATCACCCGAAGGAGCCCGACATGAGCGGCGAACTGAGCCTCGACACCCTGCTCGCCACCCTGACCGCGACCCTTGCGGAAGGGATCTACGTCTTCGCGACCGTCGCGCCCGAGGCGTTGCCCGCCACCATCACCCCGCGCATGATCTTCGCCGAAGCCGAGGGCATCACGCTGATCCTGCTGCGCGAGGAGGCAGAGGCCCACGGTATCCCCTTCGAGTTTCCCTCCCGCATGATCACCCTCGACGTCCATTCCTCGCTGGAGGCCGTCGGCTTCATCGCGCGCATCGCGACTGCACTGGCCGACGAAGGCATGGGCGTGAACCCGGTCTCCGGCTTCTACCACGACCACCTCTTCGTCCCCGAAGGCCGCGAACGGGACGCCTTGCGCATCCTGAAGGAGATCGCCGCTTGTAATTGACCACCGGGCTTGCGAGGTTCCCCCAACGATGGAATTTCGGGAGGACAGACATGCTTGATAGAATTCTGAAGGGCGCAGCCGCCCTGTCGATGGTGCTGGCGGCGGGGGCCGCACAGGCCGCCGATTTCCCCGAGCGCGAGATGCTCGGCGTCGTCATGTGGGGCGCGGGCGGGGCGACCGATACCGTCGCGCGGGCCGTCAACCCCGCCGCCGAGGAGGCGCTGGGCAAATCCATCGTCGTCCTCAACAAATCCGGCGGCGCGGGCGCGATCTCGACCGCCTATGTCAACGCGGCCCCGTCCGACGGCTACACCTTCCTCTACGGGGCCGAGAATCCGCAGCTTCACCCCGTCATGGGCGTGGCCGATCTCGATTACGGCTCGTTCTACCCCGTCAATATCCTCGGGCGCGGCGTGGCCGTCATCGCGGTGCCGGAGGATTCCGACTACCAGACGATGGAAGACCTGCTCGAAGACATCGCGGATCGCCCCGGCGACGTCATCATGGGCTCCACCGGCCCCGGCGGCCTGCCCAGCACGGTCGGCGCGATCATCGCCAATGCGACCGATTTCGAGGTGACGCCGATCCCCTTCGGCGGCGAAGGCCCCGGCCTGACCGCCATGCTCGGTGGCGAGGTCGATTTCATGCCCGTGGGCATCTCGGCGGCGGCAGAGCAGGTCAAGGCAGGCAAGATGCGCGCGCTGGCCGTCGTCAACGCCACGTCGGTCGAGACCCTGCCCGACGTGCCCCCCATCACCGATGCCCTGCCCGACATGGCGAAGTATCTGCCCTGGGGTCCGTTCTACGGCGTCTTCGTCAAGGCCGACACGCCCGACGACGTGAAGGCGGTGCTGGAGGACGCCTTCGAAGAGGCCGCCGGGAGCGACGCTTTCGTCACCGTCATGCAGAACCGGGGCAACGTCATCATGAACATCTCCGGCGAGGAAGCCGAGGAATTCCTGGAGAAATGGCAGCAGGTCACGTCCTGGGTGCTGCAGGATACCGGGGCCGCGAAGGTGAGCCCGGAGGATATCGGTATCCCGAGGCCGTAATCGTCGGCTTCCCTGCCTCGCACTTGCTGCGGGGCAGGAGCGTTTCCCAAGGAGCGCCCCCATGAAAGAGCGCAGCCCGCTCCGCCCCGGCGAACTCGTCTTCGCAATCCTCCTCGCCGCCTTCAGCGCCCTCGCGCTGTGGCAGGCTTACCGCATTTCCGGCTTCACCGGCCTGTCCACCCCCGGCATCTTCCCGATGCTGGCCTCGGCCACGATGCTGATCGCCTCGGCCTTCATCCTCGCCGATGCCCTGTCCCGGCGGCGGATCGAGAGCGGGGCGCAGACGCCGGTCCTGACCCCGCGTCTCGTCGTCTTCGTGGCGATGGTCGCCGCCTATGTCTTCGCGATGCCATGGGTGGGCTTCATGCTTTCCTCGGCGGTCTTCCTCTTCGCGGGCTTCACGGTTCTCTGGCGCAGGAGCCTGCTCGTCTCGCTGGCCCTCACCGCCGGAACGCTGGCCGTCATCTGGATCGTCTTCCGCCTCGTGTTCCAGGTCGTCCTGCCGCGCGGTACGCTGCTGCAGGGTTTCCTCTGAATGGAGCACATGCTCGCCAACATCGCGCTGTCATGGTTCGACCCCTCGCTCCTGATGCTGACGGCACTGGGCACTCTGGCGGGCATCTATGTCGGCGCGATCCCCGGTCTCTCGGTGACGATGGCGACCTCGATCCTGATCTCCTTCACCTTCCGGTGGGAGGTGAACGACGCCCTCGCCCTCATCGCCGGGGTCTTCGTCGGCGGGGTCTACGGCGGCTCCCGCACGGCCATCCTGCTCAACATCCCCGGCGCCCCCAGCGCCATCGCCACCGCCATCGACGGCTACCCCATGGCCCGCAAGGGCGAGGCGGGCGAGGCCATCGGCCTGACCACGGTGATGTCGGTCTTCGGGGGTCTGGTCGGCATCCTTGCCCTGGCCCTCTTCGCCCCGCTCATCGCCGGCTTCGCCATCCAGTTCAATTCGCGCGACTACCTGCTGCTCGGCCTCATCGGCATCCTGCTCGTCGGCTCGCTGTCGGGCGAGAGCTTTGCAAAGGGCGCGTTCGCCGGGGCGCTGGGCGTGCTGATCGGCATGGTCGGTCTCGACCCGATGACGGCGGAAGGGCGCTTCACCTTCGGCTCGATCCAGTTGATGGGCGGCATCCCCTACATCGTGGCCATGATCGGCTTCTTCGGGGTCGCCGAAGCCTTCGTGCAACTCCACAATCTCGACCGGCCCGTCATCCGCCAGAAGATCACCCGCATCATCCCCCGCTGGAGCGATCTCAAACGCTATTTCGCCCTCGTGCTGCGATGCTCCGGCATCGGCACCATCATCGGCGCGCTCCCCGGCACGGGCGGAGACATCGCCGCGCTGCTCGCCTACGACCATGCCAAACGCTCGACCCCCGACCCCGAAGTGCCCTTCGGCGAGGGCGCGAAGGAAGGGCTGGTCGCCCCGGAGGTCGCCAACAATGCCGCCGTGGGCGGAGCCTACGTTCCCATGCTCACGCTCGGCATCCCCGGCGATGCGGTCACGGCGGTCATCATCGGTGCCCTCTTCATCCACGGGCTGAAGCCGGGGCCGCTGCTCCTCGTCGAGACGCCGCATCTCTTCTGGTTCATCGTCGGCAACCTCGTCCTCGCCAATCTCTTCCTGCTGATCTTCGGCCTCACCGGCATCCGCATCTTCACCAAGATCGTGGAATGTCCCAAAGCCATCCTGATTCCGCTGATCATCGTGTTCTCGGCGGTCGGCACCTATGCCATCCAGAACAACCCGACCCATATCCTCTGGATGCTCGGCTTCGGGGTGATCGGCTATTTCATGAAGACCTACGGGTTTCAGGTCGGCCCGGTCATCCTCGGCGTCATCCTGGGGCCGATGCTGGACGAGAATTTCCGCCGCGCCATGCTGCGGGCGCGCGGCGATGTGGGAAAGTTCCTGTGGGACTTCGTCTCGCATCCGATCTCGCTGGTCCTGACCATCGCCTTCGTGATGCTCCTGCTGTCGCAGACCCCGCTGTGGAAGCGGTGGCGATTGCGATGAAGCGAGCGGCGCGCTAACCACCCCCCATGCCCCGCTACAAACTCACCATCGAATATCGCGGCACTCCCTTCTGCGGCTGGCAGCGGCAGGATAACGGGCGCGGTGTGCAGCAGGCGGTGGAGGAAGCGATTTGGGCCGTAGAACCCGATGCCCCCTCCATCATCGCGGCGGGGCGCACGGATGCGGGGGTCCATGCGACGGGGCAGGTGGCCCATTGCGAGTTGCCGAAAGCGTGGGAGACGAACCGCCTCACCCGCTCGCTCAACCACTTCCTCTACCCGGAGCCTGTCTCGGTGGTCGGGATCGAGCCGGTCGCCGATGATTTCCATGCCCGTTTCGACGCGAAAGCGCGCCACTACCTCTACCGCGTCCTCGCCCGCCCCGCGCGCCCGGCCCTGCTCGACGGCCTCGTCTGGCACGTCCATAGACCGCTCGATGTGGAGGCCATGCGTGCGGGGGCCGCGCATCTGGTCGGCCACCACGACTTCACGACCTTCCGCTCGGTCCATTGCCAGTCCGCCTCGCCCGTGAAGACACTCGACGCCCTCGATATCGGGGAGATAGACGGCGAAATCCGGTTCCACGTCCGGGCGCGCAGCTTCCTGCACAATCAGGTGCGCAGCTTCGTGGGGACGCTGGTGCAGGTCGGCACGGGTCGCTGGCCCCCGTCACAGGTCGCGGATGCCCTCGCCGCCAGGGACCGCGCCGCCTGTGGCCGTGTCGCGCCGCCCGACGGCCTCTATCTGGAGCGGGTGATATACTAACGGTCAGACGTGGGGGTAGAGCCTCTGTGGCGGGATATGCAGGCGGGCGCGTTCGCCCCTCGCGATCTCGCCCTCGCGCTCGACCCAGGCGGTGACGCCCCGGCGACCGGCGGCGTGTTTGGGGAAGCTCATGCCCTGCCCCGGCCTATGCTCCTCGATGGATTGCGCGGCGATGCGGCAGGGGGCGTTCTCCATGTCCACCACGAGCGAGACGCCGCCCTCGAAGATCAGGCGCGAGGCGGGGGGCAACTGCGTCAGGTCCGGGATGCCCCGCATCACCACGTTCGCGCCCAGCCAGCGCGGATCGATGGTATCGAGCTGCATGGCGGCGGCGATGGCCGCGATCTCCTCCTCGGACAGGATGCAGATCTGGCGCACGTTGCGGATCTCGGTATTGCGCGGATATTGCAGTTTCACGCGGGTACAGGACGGTCGGGTCAGGCCGCCATGGGCCTCGCCCTCGAATCCGGCAAAGCCGACCCGCACGCTCTCCACGGATCGACTGGACATGCCATCTAGCCGGTCGGGATTGACGAAGAGACCGGTTGCTTCACCTTCTATATCGCTCGGTGTCAGAATGGGCATGGAACACAACACTCGAAGAACGGTGGAACGGTGCCGGACGTTACAGACAAGCCGCGACGATGTAAAATGTCTCGAAATCGAGAAAACCCCGGAGGAAAACCCCGGAGGTTGCATTAAAATCCCGGAGGTTGCATTTTACTCCGGGTTGGGGTTCGGATGGTGGAACATTCCGGAATCCGATCGATCCGAACGGGGAGGTGAGAATCGACACATGAAACGACTGACCCTACGAGAGCCGGCCGACGCGCTGCTGGATGCATGGCATCAGGCGCGCGGTGCAGATGCCCTGCCATCGGCCCGGTTCGCGAACCCGATCGCCTTGCGCCGCTGGGTCGGCGATATCAGCATCGTCCATCTGCACGATGGCGAGAAGCGTTTCTTCGTCTCGCTGCACGGGGCCAACGTCGTCCGCCATCTCGGCCCGAACTTCCACAAGAAGTACCTCGAGACCGCCGTACCGGCAGCGTCGCTATGCGATACCCTCACTCCCTACGAGTTGAGCATCCGGACACGGCAGCCGACCTATTCGATCCAGCGCGCATCGCTGGAAAGCGGATTGTACAAGAGCCTCGAAAGGATGGTTCTGCCCCTCGCCTCCGCCGACGATCCCGAGACGGTCGGACGTTTTCTCGTCTGGGTTGCGCCGATCAAGCCCGGTCCGGCCGGATCCTCGTCGGTCTATGCGTCTTTCGACGAAGAAGACGTCGCGTCGCTGGGGTTGGACAAACCGAAGAGGACGAGCGGGTTGTTCCTTCTGTCGGAGCAATACATGCTGGACGAGCGCGCCGCCTGACCGGCACCCGTCCGGATTTTCTGACCCCTTCCCCCCGTCATCCTTTCATCGTAAGGTTTTACGAGATCGGGTTGAGACGGGAAGGAAGCCACGATGGGACTGGAGTTTCTGGCGATAGGCATGGGGCTGGTCCTCGCCGTCCTGCTGCTGCTCGGCCTGTGGAAGAGTTTCATCATCGTCCCGCAGAGCCAGGCCTTCGTGATCGAGCGCCTCGGCAAGTACAGCCGCGTCGCCACCGCCGGGCTGCACATCCTCATCCCGTTCATGGAAACGGTGCGCCGGGAGGTCGATATCCTCGAACGCCCGCTGCCGCCCATGCATCAGGACGCGATCACGAACGACAACGTGGTCATCGAGGTGGTCGTGGCCGTCTTCTTCCGGGTGGTCTCGCCCGAGCGCATGATCTACCGCATCCGGGACATCGATTCGGCGGTCACGACGACCGTCGCGGGCATCGTGCGGTCGGAAATCGGGACGACCGATCTCGACAAGGTCCAGTCCAACCGGGCGGACCTGAACATGGCGATCAAGGAACAGCTCGAAGGGGCGACGCGGGACTGGGGCGTGGTCATCACCCGTGCCGAGGTGCTGGACGTCAACCTCAACGAACGCACCCGCGAAGCGATGATGCAACAGCTCAACGCCGAGCGGAAGCGGCGGGCCTCGGTGACGGAGGCGGAAGGCTCCAAGCGGACCATCGAACTGAACGCCGATGCGATGCTCTACGATGCCCGCAAGCGGGCCGAAGGGCGCAAGGTCATCGCGGATGCCGATTCCTACGCGATCCAGGTCGTGTCCAGCGCCATAGCCGAACACGGAATACAGGCCGTGGAGTTCGAGGTGCGGAAAAGACAGATCGAGGCGATGACGAAGGTTGCAGATGGCACGAATACCCGTACCGTACTCCTGCCCGCCGAAATGCTGGAGACGTTCGGACGCGCGGCGGACCTGTTGAAGAAGAGGTAGGTTATGGACTGGCTGATGGAGCTGTTATCGGCGGTGAGTTTCCATCCCTATTTCTGGTTCATGGTCGCCTTCGCCCTTGCCGGTCTGCAATTGGTGACGGACGAGTTCTTCTTCGGCGGAGCCTGCATCGGAGCCTTTCTCACGGCCGTGACCCTGATGACGGTCGATCCTCAGATCGTGAAGGAACACGTCAATCTCAGCCTGCCTTACGTGCTTTGCGGCCTGGGTGGCTTGCTGGGGGCGATCCTGCTGCGCCGCGCGGCGCGCAAAAGCCAGGCCGGCCACGATATCAACGAAGAACCCTATGACGGCGATGCCGATTGACGCTGCGTCAGGGGCATATGGTCCCTGACCCTAAATCGGCACCCAACAGCGCATCGAATCCTGCTAATGACACTCCGAATCGCCGTATCGCAGGGAGCGACCCATGCCCGAATTCCGCAAGATTCTCATCGCGAACCGGGGCGAGATCGCCATCCGGGTCAGCCGTGCCGCCAACGAGTTGGGCAAGGCGACGGTCGCGGTCTATGCGGAAGAGGACAAGCTGGGCCTGCACCGCTTCAAGACCGACGAGGCCTATCGCATCGGCGAGGGGCTGGGACCGGTCGAGGCCTATCTGGCCATCGACGAGATCATCCGGGTCGCGAAGGAGAGCGGCGCGGATGCCGTGCATCCCGGCTATGGCCTCCTGTCCGAGAACCCCGATTTCGTCGATGCCTGCCACGCCAACGGCATCGCCTTCATCGGCCCGAAGGCCGAGACGATGCGGATGCTCGGCGACAAGGCGAGCGCACGGCGCGCCGCGATCGCCGCCGGGGTGCCGGTCGTGCCCGCCACCGAAGTGCTGCCCGACCCCGACGAACCCGGCGCGATGGACCGTATCCGCGCCATGGCCGAGGAGGTCGGCTATCCGCTGATGCTCAAGGCTAGCTGGGGCGGTGGCGGGCGTGGAATGCGCCCCATCCACGGGCCGGACGAGCTGGACGCCAAGGTCCGCGAAGGGCGGCGCGAGGCGGAAGCGGCCTTCGGCAATGGCGAGGGGTATCTGGAAAAACTGATCCTCAAGGCCCGCCACGTGGAGGTGCAGGTACTCGGGGACAAGCAGGGGACGCTGCTGCATCTCTACGAACGCGATTGCTCGGTCCAGCGCCGGAACCAGAAGGTCGTCGAACGCGCCCCCGCACCGTATCTCACGGAAGCCCAGCGCGCCGAGATCAACGAATTGGGCCTCAGTATCGCGCGCCATGCAAACTACGAATGTGCGGGGACGGTCGAGTTCCTGATGGATATGGACACCGACGCCTTCTACTTCATCGAGGTCAACCCGCGCGTGCAGGTCGAGCATACGGTGACGGAGGAAGTGACCGGCATCGACATCGTCCGGGCGCAAATCCTGATCGCCGAAGGCAAGACCATGGCCGAGGCGACGGGAGCCTCCGCGCAGGGCGACGTGCATCTGAACGGCCATGCGATCCAGTGCCGGATCACCACCGAAGACCCGCTGAACAATTTCATCCCCGATTACGGGCGCATCACCGCCTATCGCGGGGCGACGGGCTTTGGCATTCGGCTGGACGGAGGCACGGCCTATTCGGGCGCGGTCATCACTCGATATTACGACTCGCTGCTCGAAAAAGTCACCGCCTGGGCACCCACGCCGGAGGCCGCCATCGCCCGGATGGACCGGGCCTTGCGCGAATTTCGCATCCGGGGGGTTGCGACCAATATCGCGTTTGTCGAGAATTTGCTGAAGCACGAAAGTTTTCTGAACGACACCTATCACACCAAATTCATCGACGAGACGCCCGCGCTCTTTGACTTCGAGCAGCGCCGCGACCGGGCCACGCGGCTGCTGACCTTCATCGC
>ENA-ORXM01005467-ORXM01005467.1-marine-metagenome-genome-assembly--contig:-NODE-5467-length-10059-cov-4.969645_pt1 | contig 10059 bp, 9 predicted proteins | sample MGYA00237867_ERZ511480 | MGnify/ENA primary metagenome ERZ511480 (study PRJEB26309, sample SAMN06266103) | marine metagenome | isolation source: Algal blade | place: United Kingdom:Sidmouth, United... | reverse complement strand
GGGGTATCCTCGGTTACAGCGTTTTGCGCAAACGTTGAGGCACTCTGATCAGCTTTCGCGTTCGAGCCTGTAAGGCGAGAGGCAGCGAAAGCTGAGTCGATAAATGCGCAAAACGCCTATACGGTCGGTTTCTCGAACGGCAATGTAGTCACTTGAGCGGGGCGCGTGAAGTCCGGTGCCTCGACCCAGACCGAGCGGCCCGGTTCCCAGTATCCCCGGTCCAGCATCCCGATGGCGACATTGGTGTCGAAGTCCGGCGACCACACGGCGGAGGTCACGGTGCCGATCTTCTCGCCCCCATCGCCGATGATGGTCCACGGTGCGCGGCAAGCCGGCACCCGGTCGCCCGATATCCGCAGGCCCCGAACGAGGCGCTGCGGGCTGTCCGCCTCGGCGCGGATCAGCGAGTCGCGCCCGACGCAGCCGATGGAGGTCCACGGGTCGCAGAACCGGCCCAGCCCGCATTCATAGGGCGTGTTCTCGCGTGTCATGTCGTTGCCGTAGGAGAGCAGCCCTCCCTCGATCCGCTCGATCAGGTTCGGCCCGCCCGCCTTGACGTTCAGGTCTTCTCCCGCCGCGAACAGCGCATCCCACAGCGGCTCGCCCAGCGCGGAGTCGTCGACATAGATCTCGAAGCCGCCCTGCCGTGAATATCCCGAGCGCGCGATGTAGAAGTCATGCCCCTCGAAGGGCAGCCACTCCCCCCGGAAGAACCTGATATCGCGCACGGCATCGCCGAACACGCGGGACATCAGCTCATCGGATTTCGGCCCCTGCACGGCCAGCGGGCTGACATCCGGCTCGAAGATCTCCACCTGGAAGCGATGGCCATAGGCAAGGCCCTTGGCCCAGTACAGCACGTCGCTGTCGGCGATGGAGACCCAATACCGGTCCGGCGCATGTTTGATCATCACCGGATCGTTGAGCATCCCGCCGCGCTCATCCACGAGCGGGATATAGAAGCACTGCCCGATATGCGCCTTGCCCAGATCGCGCGGCGTCATCAACTGGACCAGCTTCCAGGCATCCGGGCCGAGAATCTCGACCTGCCGCTCGGCGGCGACGTCCCAGACCTGCACGTGCTCCTTCAGATGCGCGCATTCGGCTTCCATATCGCCGAAACTGGCAGGCAGCAGCATGTGGTTATAGACGGTATAGGCCGTCACCCCCGCCGCCTCGACGCGCGCTGTGAAGGGGGTGCCGCGCAGGCGGCGCGAGATCGCAATGTCGGTCATGGGCATTACTCGCCCCGGCGCGCTCATTCTGTCGTCGTGCCGGTGCTGCTGGAAGGGAAAGATACCCCGCGCGGCTTGCGCGGAGCGATGGTTTACGAATGCCAGTGAATATCGAGAATCTCGGCGCTCTTGCCCTCGAAATCCCAGACCCGGCCAAAGTCGCGGATGCGGCTTTTCAGGCCCTTCGCCAGCGTGACGTCGGCCCCCATCCAGTATTGCGAATTGACGATCTTCACGTCCTCTTCCGGGCTGCCGCCGGGGATCGGTTCGATGGCCCCGGTCAGCACTTTCGGTACGCCGATGATGCGGGTCTTGTCCTTGACCTCGTAGGTCACTTCCTCGCGCCGTGCGCCCAGGAACGTGCTGACCAGCAGTTTCAGCACCCCGGAGGTGCCGCCCGACTGTCCCGAGAAGATCGAGATCAGCGCATCGTATTGCGCATCGTCCGACCGTTTGTCGACATAGGCAGCGGCCTTCCAGTCGCCATCGCCCATCTTGCCGGGAATATCGAGCAGCAACGCGATATTCAGGCCCGAGAGATCGACGCCCTCGTGGTGCCCCTCGTCGATGCGCGCGGCCATCCAGGCATGGCAATAGCCCTCCGTCGGCGGATGCTTGCCCAGCGATACGACACAGGGGCAGAACACCTCGCACGAACAGTTGAGGGCCAGTTCGCCCTTGATCGACCAGTCGGTTTTCTTCTTCGCGGCCATCGGCCCCTCCTACAATGACAGCATGATCGTCACGGCCCCCGCCCCGACGAGCGCCCAGCCGACAACGCGGCTCCAGCGGTCAGCGGCAGGGGCAATCTTTTCCAGTACGAAATACACGGCGATGACGGCCATCCAAGCGACATTCATCGCGCCGAACACGAACATCAGCCCCATCAGCGCGATACAGCACCCCACGCAATAGGCCCCATGTGCCGCGCCCATCGGAAACGCCCCGCGCGTCCCCTCGCGCCAATGGGCGATGAGATAGGCGAGCGGACGCCGACAATGGGTCAGGCACACATCCTTGATCGCCGTGAACTGCCAGAGGCCCGCGACGATGGCGAGGAACCCGGCGACCATCGGGGTGGCCAGCGTCCCGCCCAGGGTGAAGAACGATGTCCGTGCAAGCCCGAGCTGCATCCCCGCCAGCACCACCGACACCACCCCCCACAGCGCGAAATACCCCGCCCCGAACAGCGTGACCCGCAGGGCCAGTGCCGCTCCGGTCGTCTCCTTCGCCGCCAGCTTCGCATATTGCACCATCACCGGCGCCATGGCGGGCAGCATCATGGCCAGCATCATGACGATCCACATGACCGAGGTACCGACGAAGTTCCCGATGCTCAGGTCGGTCGGCATCACCATACTCCCCATCGACGCCGCCAGCATCCACCAGAGCAACGCGCTGGCGAGTCCGACGCTGAGAAGCGTCACGAAGCGGGGATCATCGAACCGGATCATGGATCGCACCGTTCGCCGATGCTGCATGGCCTGTCAAACGAATTTGACGCCATTTAGCTGTATAATGCGGGTCTGCCAGATCAAGCGATGTAGACGAACAGCGTCTTCCGGTCGAAATCGAGGATCGCCAGAACCCGTGTCCGTATCCGCACGGATTTCGGTCGCTGCGAACAGGCGGAAACCGCGTATTCTTCCTCGCGTCCGAAAAAGCTGTGCGGATTGTTCGACACATCCTCGAAGACATAGCACATGATCCGGCCATTCTCCGGCGTTTCGATATCTCTCATCCGCCAGAGCTCGTAGAGCCATGTGAACTCGCGACCGATCCATTCCCCCGCCGTTATCTCGCCCCCCGGCGGATTGGGCAGGTCGGTCCAGCGACGGGCCTCATGGGTGTAGGTTCCCGCCATCGTGTAGCGCGCATGGTCGAAGGCCTTCGGATACCACACCGCCGCATCATCGAGTGTCGCGCGGTAGGCCGCGAATTGCCGGTCCGTGAACCGATAGGTCGCACGGGTCCGGTGCAGACCGGCGTACTTGCCGCTTTTCTCGAACTCGAATTCGGTCAGCTCGACGGCATCGGGGATCACGAATTGCTCGCGCAGCACCGCCTTTCGTTCGAGATCGGCGGAAACGTAGAAGGCTTTCCAGATGATGGCGATGCCGAGGATGATGCCACCCGCGACGGCGATATCGCGCGCTGTCGCATCCTTGAACGTTTCCCGATGCCGGATGCGGGCCTGCATACCGTAAGCAACCCAGGCGAAGACCCCGACGGAAATCAGCATCGTCATACCTGAACTCGCCGCCTCCTCCATCGCCAGCTTTCGGGGGTCGGGATAGCGTACAAGTCCTGAAAGCCCGGTTATCGTCCGGGAGTCAGAAAGCCGGTTCCCCGGCAGGTTCCTCACGCAGGGAACAGACATTGCCATCGGGATCGGCAAAATCGCCCACGGTGCCCCAGACTTCCCGTCGGATCGCCACGCGCACCCCCTTTGCGCGCAACGCTTCCGCCGCAATCGACACGTCCCTGACATTGAAGCGCAGCCAGACAGGATTCTCCCGCAGGGTCTTCGCATGGTCACTGGCTTCCCCGCCCGTCTCGACCATCAGATACGTGTCCGCCCCGAAGCGAAAGACGGTCAATTTCGAATGGGCATCGTCCAGCCTCTCAACGACAGGCAGGCCAAGGATATCGCGGTAGAAGGCGACGCATTCCCCGTACCGCTCCGTACACAGGATCACGCCGGTTCTCGTGAACTGCATCGTATCGCCCTCCCCTACCGCCGCGCGAACAGCTTTTCCACTTCGGCCAGCGTCAGGGTGATCGAGGTCGGCCGTCCATGGTTGCAGGTGCCGGAATTGGGGGTCGCTTCCATCTCGCGCAGCAGGGAATCCATCTCGGCGTGGTTCAGCCGCCGCCCCGCCCGCACCGAGCCGTGGCAGGCCATGGTCGCGCACAGATAGCGCAGCCGGTCGTCCAGCGCGTTCGACTCGCCCAAGGTCTCCGCCTGCCCCGCCAGATCGCGGATCAGGCCGTGTACATCCATCTCCCCCAGCATCGCCGGGGTCTCGCGGACGCAGATCGCATCGGTTCCGAACGGCTCGATGGCAAGGCCAAACCCCTCCAGCGCCTCCGCATGGGCGAGCAAGCCCTCGGCCTCGCCGGGAGGGAGTTCCACGATCTCGGGGATCAGCAATCCCTGCCGCGCGATGCCCTTGGCCATATCGGCCTTCATGCGCTCGTAGACGAGCCGCTCATGGGCCGCGTGCTGATCGATGAGAACGATGCCCCGATGCGTCTGGGCGACGATATAGGTCTCGTGAAGCTGCGCGCGCGGCACCCCGAGAGGCAGGTCCATGGCATCGGGGGACGGGTCCGAGGCGGCCCGCTCCGGCGCGCTCCACCCCCCCACATCCATGCCCGGTTGAGTGTCGCGGGCCGCAGGCCCCTGCCACGCCGTCGCTTCCTCGGCCAACCCTCGCGGGATGCGCGGCGGAGGGCGGGAGGGCATCTGATAGCTCTGTCCGGCGGCAGGGGTCGTCGCCTGCCCCAGCGCCCCCCCATCCGACAGCACACTCCCCCGGTGCCCGGCCCCGGCCAGAGCCTGCCGCAGCGCCCCCACGATCAACCCCCGCACTCCTGCGGGATCGCGAAAGCGCACTTCGGTCTTGGCCGGATGCACGTTCACATCGACGGCGTGCGGATCGAGATCGACGAACAGCGCCAGCGCCGGATGCCGCCCGCGCGGCACCACATCCGAATAGGCCCCCCGCGCAGCCCCCACCAGCATCCGGTCGCGCACGGGGCGTCCATTGACGAACAGATGCTGCGCCTGCCCCGTGGCCCGATGATCCGTCGGGGTCGAGGCATAGCCCGTCAGCCGCACCCCCTCGCGCTCGGCATCGATGGCCAGCGCCGAGGCCGCGAACTCGCGCCCCATCACCGCCCCCATCCGCGCCCGCCGACCCTCGAACAGATCGCCGGTTTCCGCGCGGGCATCGAAGAGGGTGCGCTCCTCGGATTTCAGCGTGAAGGCCACTCCGGGATGGGCCATGGCGAGCCGCCGCACCGTCTCGGCGACGGCCCCGGTCTCCGCGCGCTCGGTCTTGAGGAATTTCAGCCGCGCAGGCGTCGCGAAGAACAGGTCGCGCAACTCCGCCACCGTCCCCCCCGACAGCGCGGCAGGTTCGGGCGGCGTGATCGCCCCCGCCTCCACGGCGATGCGCCATCCCTGAGCCGCCTCCGCCACCCGCGAGGTCAGCGACAGGCGCGACACCGCCCCGATGGAGGGCAACGCCTCGCCCCGAAACCCGAAGCTGCGGATATCCAGCAGATCCGCCCCGTCCGTCTTCGAGGTCGCATGACGCTCGATGGCCAGCGCCAGATCCCCGGCGCTCATCCCATGCCCGTCATCGGCCACCCGGATCAGCATCCGCCCCCCGCCCCGGATCGCGATATCGATTCGCGTCGCCCCGGCATCCAGCGCATTCTCGACCAGTTCCTTCACCGCCGCCGCCGGACGCTCGATCACCTCCCCCGCCGCGATGCGGTTGACGGTGGCGTCGGAAAGGCGGGCGATGCGGGGGCGTTCGGTCATGGCGGGGAATCTATCACGCCCTGCGCCCCCGTCGACGGAATTTGAGACGCGGGCCGCAAGATGCTGGAATGGCCCCATGAACATCCAGACCCCCCTCACCGCGCCGAAAGACGCCAAGGCCCTCTACGACCGCGATTTCGCGGAATGGCTGCACGGGCAAGCGAAGGCTCTGAGCGCGCGCGACATCCAGAAACTCGACTGGGAGAATCTCGCGGAGGAGATAAGATGCATGGGCGACAATCTGCGCCGCGAACTGGTCAGCCGTCTCCGGGTACTGATGATCCATGTCATCGAACTGCGCCTGTCCCGTTCCGAGCGTCCCCGCGCGGGCTGGCGCAGGACGATCCGCATCCAGCGCACCGAGATAGCCGATCTTCTCGAAAACAATCCAAGTTTGCGGCGGCATTTACCCGATCTTCCGGGCAGGTTGTTTCATGACGCCTGCGCCATCGCCCTCGACGCCCTCGAAGACCATGAACCTGCGCTGAACGCCGAATACCGCATGACGGCAGGAACGCTCGATCCGGAATCGCCGGAAACCCTGCTGGATCGCGACTGGTTCCCGCCCCTGCCGGAATGACGTCAAGCCACGGCGGCGAGCGAACCCTCTTGCACGCCCTCATCCGAAGGCTGTCCGTCGCTGAACGGATCGGATGAAAAGATCGTGCGGTTCCGGCCTCCGGTCTTGGCCCGGTAGAGGGCGGCATCGGCATCCTGGATGACCTGTTCGATACCGTGCCCGGCCTCTATCGGAGCGCCCCCTATGGAAACCGAGACATCGATCGGACTGTCGTTGAAGGGGATGGGCAGGTCCGTGACGGCCCCGCGTATCCGCTCGGCCACGGCATAGCCGGTCTCGGGATCGACGCCATGCAGGAAGACGACGAATTCCTCGCCACCGAAACGCGCGACGATATCTCCGGACCGCAGCAGCTTCTTGATGCGCGTGGCCACGTCCTGAATGACCCGGTCTCCGGCAAGATGCCCATAGGTATCGTTCACCGTCTTGAAGTGATCGATATCGACCATCAGACAGACACCCTGACCGTCGGGCGACGCGGCCATGCGATCGAAGAAATAGCTGCGCGTTCGGGTATCGGTCAGCCGGTCGCTGTCCACGAGGCGCTGCAATTCATTGCTGAGAAGCGTGTTCTTCCATAGCTGCCGGGCCATGAGATACGTGAACGGCGTGGCGATGCCGCATGTCAGGGCAAGGCTGAGAGTCAGCTCGAACGCCCATTCCGTACGCGGATACAGCATCACGATGGCAAACGTGACGACGGTACAGCCGATGACGTTCATCGCCAATGTCACCAGCCAGACCTGTCCGGTCGTCACGATCTTCATAAGATTGTTCACCAAATAACTGATGTGGAAACAACAGAATACACGGCGACTATCAATACCGGCTTCCCGAACGGAAGAAATCCGTCAGTTTTTTACTTAAAATTATCGTATACGACGAACGACGTCGCGAATTCGTGCATCGCAGATCATGTTTCGGCAGTCCCTTCCCCGGACGCCCGGTCCGGAGAAGGGTCGTTTCGGCAGGGGCCGACTGCGTCAGCCGCCGATCCCCTCCATCAGCGTATCGGCGCTTTCCATGCCCTCGGGCTTGCCGACCACCACGACGAACAGGTCATCGGGCTTCAGCAGGCGCTCGGCCACCCGGCTCACATCCTCCAGCGTCACGGCCTCGACCAGCCCGTTGCGGGTATCGATATAATCGATGGGCAGGCCCGCCGACTGCGCGCCGACGAGGAAGCCGGTGATCTTGGAGTTGGAATCGAACCTCAGCGCGAACGAGCCGGTCAGATACGTCTTCGCCGCATCCAGTTCCTCCTGCGTCAGGCCCCCCTCGGCCATGCGCGCCCATTCCTGCCGGATCAGCTCCAGCGATTTCGCGACCCGTGCATTCGCCGTCGCCACCCCGCCCATGTAGAGGCCCGCGCGATCGAGCGGATAGAGATAGGAATAGACCGAATAGGCCAGCCCGTTCTTCTCGCGCACCTCGTCGGTCAGGCGCGAGGTCAGCCCCCCGCCACCGAGCACGTAGTTCATCACGTAGGCCGGGATGTAATCGGGATCGTCGCGCAGGATGCCCTTGTGGCCCAGCACCACCGCGCTCTGGGGCACGTCTTCCTCGATGACGATCAATCCGCCGGTCTCGCGCACGGGAACGGGCGTCTTGTCGAGGCTCTCGCCCTCGGGCAGATCGCCGAAGGTCGAGTCCAGCAGCGCCGTCAGCGCATCGGCCTCGATATCCCCCACGACGCCGATCTTCATCCGCGCCTTGGCGACCATCCGCCCATAGGCCGCGAGGATATCGTCTCGGGTGAGCGCGGTCACGGTCTCGATGGTCCCGGCGACCGGGGTCGCATAGGAGGCATCGCCGAAGACCTCCGCATACCAGCGACGACCGGCCTGTGCCTGCGGACTCTTCTCCTGCGAGCGCAGGTTCGAGAGCACCTGCTCGCGCACCCGCTCGATGGCCTCGTCGGTGAAGAGCGGCTCGGTCAGGGCGACATGCAGTAGGTCCATCGTCGCGTCGATATTCTCGGACAGGGACGAGACGCTGACGGAAAAGCCGTCCCGTCCCGCGCTGAACCCGATACCGGAGGACAGGTCATCGAGTTCGGCGGCGAAGTCCTGATTGTCCATGTCCCCCGCGCCTTCCTCGATCAGCCCGGCGGCGAGGTTGACCGCGCCCTCCTTGCCTTTCTCGTCGAGCCGCGCCCCGCCGTCGAAGGCGATCTGGACGGTGACGATGGGAATGGCGGGTTCCTGCACGAACCAGGCGACGATACCGCCGGGGCTGGTCACTTCCTGAATGCGGGAGGCATCATCCTGTGCAAGGACGGGGACGACTGCGAGACTGGCCGCGAGGGCAAGGGCGAGTGTTCTCATCCGTCGGCTCCTTCTTCGCTCTTTGCTTTCATCAGATAGCCGGTCACGGACCGCTCCGGCACCAGCACGGCACGTGCCGCCCTCATCACGTCCTCGACGGTCACGGCTTCGAGGCGCTCGCGCCAGCTTTCGATCTCGTCCAGTTCCAGCCCGATGGTGAGCGCGGCCCCGTATTGCCGCGCCATGGAGCTCTGGCTGTCCTGGGCGAAGATTTCGGATGCGATGGCCGACTTCTTGGCGCGGGCCAGTTCTTCCTCGGTAACGCCGTTCTTCAGCAGATCGGCGATCATCCAGTCGAGCGCCCCTTCGAGCTGGGGCAGGGTCGTGTCGCCCTTGGGCGCGGCATAGAAGGCGAATTCGCCCATGTCGCGGGCCATCCCGGAATAATAGGCCCCGGCATAGAGCGCGATATCCGTATCGAGGGTCAGCATTCTGGGCAGGCGACGGGTCGTGCCGCCCGAGAGGATGTCCGACAGAAGGCTCAGCGCCTCGGCCTCGTTCCCCTCGTCCGTGACGTAGGAGGGCGCGAGATAGCCGCGCCAGATCCGCTCCTGCGTCACGCGCGGGTCGCGCATCTCCAGACGACGGGCGGCCAGATGCGGCGGCTCGGTCGCGCGGACGGATTCGGGCAGTTCGACCGGCTCGATGACCCCGTAATGCTCCTCGGCCAGTGCCTCGACCTCGTCGGGGGTCACATCCCCCGCGACGATCAGGATCGCGTTGTTCGGAGCATAGAAGCGTTCGTACATCTCCAGCGCATCGTCGCGGTCGAGCGACTCGATCTCCTCGCGCCAGCCGATGACGGGAATGCCATAGGCATGGTTGAGATAGAGCGCGGCCATGTACTGCTCGCGGAACCGTCCGCCGGGGTCGTTGTCGGTGCGCGAGCTGCGTTCCTCCAGCACCACGTCGCGCTCGGCGACGATATCATCCTGCCGGATGTTCACGTTGCGCATCCGGTCCGCTTCCATGCCCATCACGAGGCCGAGACGGTCCTTGGCGATTCGCTGGAAATAGGCGGTGTAATCGCGGGAGGTGAAGGCATTGTCCTGCCCCCCATTGGCCGCGATGATCTTCGAGAACTGGCCGGGGGCGATCTTGTCGGTGCCCTTGAACATCAGGTGTTCGAGATAATGGGCGATGCCCGTCTTGCCGGGCGGTTCGTCGGCGGAACCGACCCGGTACCAGACCATATGGGTCACGACCGGGGCGCGGTGATCCTCGATCACCACGGCGCGCATCCCGTTATCGAGGGTGAAATCGCTGATGACGGGTTCGGCGAGCGCCGGGGCCGTCATCGCGGCGAAGGCGGCGAGCAGGGTGCTGGCAAGTCTCTTCAAGGGGTCACTCCGATGTGAGCAT
>ENA-ORXM01005466-ORXM01005466.1-marine-metagenome-genome-assembly--contig:-NODE-5466-length-10061-cov-3.846655_pt1 | contig 10061 bp, 10 predicted proteins | sample MGYA00237867_ERZ511480 | MGnify/ENA primary metagenome ERZ511480 (study PRJEB26309, sample SAMN06266103) | marine metagenome | isolation source: Algal blade | place: United Kingdom:Sidmouth, United... | reverse complement strand
GATGGAAGATGGCGCAATCGGCGAGAGCATCCGGATTAAATCGCCCACTTTCCGAACCCCTGTCGCAGCACGCGTCGTGGGGAAGGGCCTGGTTGAAATTCGGCAATAGCCGTTAAATATTCGCTAAAGTTTTCTGTCTGCCCGCCGTTTCTTTGACTGTTGCCTGGGATGAAAGTCCTGGGCCGAATGGCAAAGAAGGATTAGCACCATGGTCGATACGGTTTCGGCAGGTAAAGTATGCACAGCGCAGCTACGGCTGAATACGCCGCCGATTAACCACCGGAAAATCGCGGCCATTCGCCGCAAGCTGGCGGCTGGAAATTATCAATTGGACGAAGATGCCATTGCTGCGGCAATGCTGCGCTTCGCAGGAAAGCCTTTACATGAAAAATTACCTCACCCTTATTCCTGACAGTCTGGCAGCCATGATTGCTGCATTGGACGAGCGCGATATGGACCGGATCGAACAGCAGACAGCCAAACTGGCAGAGCTGCTGAACGATTATCGGCAATCTGCGGCGGACCCCGCATCTATCGATACGCGCGATGATATCGACCGCGCGTCGCAGCAGGCTTTGGCCGCCAGCATTCGCGTGAATTATCTTGCCGATTGGACTCGTCAAAGAATTGACCGGCTGTCCCAGATACGCAGCGGCGTTTGATCGCGCCGTTGCAATGCGGCGCTATCGGGCCGAAAACCGGGTTTCTGACAAAACTGGCACGGCTTTTGCTGAATAGATTTTCCAAAGACCTTTTGGATATAGATCTATGTCGCAGCCGATATCACTTCGTTCTTACCAGCCCGCATCCACGCCCGTCGTGCGCGCGATTGCAGATGCATCGGCGCGCACCGGCGTCGATTTCGATTACATGTATTCAAAGGCGCGGCTGGAAAGCAATCTCGATCCAAACGCCAAGGCCAGCACATCAAGCGCGGCAGGCCTGTTCCAATTCACGCGGCAGACATGGCTGTCCACCGTCAAACAGCATGGCGCGAAACATGGGCTGGGCTGGGCAGCAGATGCCATTCATAAAAACGCGAAGGGCCATTTTTCCGTAGGCGACAAAGCCATGCGCGCGCAGATACAATCGCTGCGCTATCAGCCCGAAGCCGCGTCCGTCATGGCAGCCGAATTTGCAGGAGATAATCGCGATCATTTGCGCGCCGCACTGGGCAGGCCGCCTGGCGAGGTGGATTTGTATCTCGCGCATTTTCTCGGCGCTGGCGGTGCCACACGGTTTCTGAAGCAGCATGATCGCAATCCCGATCAATCCGCATCTTCGTTGTTCCCTACCGCAGCTGCGGCCAACAAGGGCGTGTTCTATAACCGCGCCGGGCAGAGCCGAAGCCTATCCGAAGTGCGCGATTTTTTTCAGGCAAAGCTGGACGCCGACAATGGATCAACGCCTGCCGCTGCGCAGACGGGGACACATATGACGCAGCAGCCCGCGGCGATGCAGGCCCGCTTTACCAGCGCAGCAACGCCGTTGGCGCAGGCCAGCATGACGGGAACAGCAGACGAGCAATCGCCGCCGCCGATCAGGATGCTGTCCATTCGCCCGATGCCCAAACGGCTGTCGCTCGATTTTGCGAATGATACCTATGCCCGGCTTGCCGCAATGGGGTGGAGCAAATGATGAACAGCTTCGCCAAAGCGCGCATCTGGTCCGCCACCTTGCGCAGCAGCGCATTGCCCTTCGCCATACTGGCGTTGGTGATGCTGATGGTCGTGCCGGTTCCAGCTGTTATTCTTGATGTCGGCTTTATCGCAAATATCATGATCTCGCTGGCAGTGCTTATGGTGGCATTGAACGCTGCAAAGCCGCTCGATTTTTCCGCTTTTCCCACTGTTTTGCTGCTCGCTACTCTTTTCCGGCTCGCGCTCAATGTCGCGTCCACCCGCGTCGTGCTGGTCGATGGCCATTCAGGTTCCGTCGCCGCAGGGCAGGTTATCGAAGCATTTGGCAGCTTTCTGATCGGCGGCGATTACATCGTCGGGCTGTTCGTGTTTGCGGTGCTGATGATCATCAATCTTGTCGTGATTACCAAAGGCGCAGGGCGCGTGTCGGAGGTATCCGCCCGTTTCACGCTCGATGCTTTGCCGGGCAAACAGATGGCGATTGATGCTGATCTCAACGCCGGGCTTGTCACGCCGCAAGAGGCGAAGCAGCGGCGGCTGGATGTTTCGACCGAAGCCGATTTTTACGGATCGATGGACGGTGCGTCAAAATTTGTGAAGGGCGATGCCGTCGCCGGTCTGCTCATCCTGTTCGTCAATATTTTCGGCGGGCTGATATTGGGGACGATCAACCATGGAATGTCGCTCGGCGATGCGGCGCAGGCATATATCCTGCTGGCGATTGGCGATGCGCTCGTGGCACAGATTCCCGCGCTGCTCCTGTCCATTGCCGCTGCTGCGATCGTGACGCGCGTGGCATCTCCTTTTGATCTGTCGGGGCAGATCGGCCACCAATTCGCAAACGCCAATGCGTGGGGCCCGGTCGCAGGTATTCTTGGCATATTGGGAATGGTTCCCGCGATGCCGCAAATGGTGATCCTGCCGGCAGCAGCGGTGGCGGGATGGATTTTTTGGCATGTGAAGAAGAACCCTGCCGGCAGCGAGGAAGCCGAACCTGAACCGCCGGTGGAACAGCCGCCGCATGTCATCAACTGGAGCGATGTGAGCGAAACCGCGCCGGTAACACTAGAGGTGGGCTACGCGCTGATTGACATGGTGGATGAAGGCAAGGGTGCGCCGCTGATGGGCCGTATTACCGGCATTCGCAAACAGCTATCGCGTGAGCTGGGCTTTGTTTTGCCGCTGGTGAAAGTAAAGGATAACCTGCAACTGCCCGGCAACGCCTACCGTATCAACGTCGCCGGCGTTACCGTTGGCGAAGATGAGGCTTCGGCGCGGGAGTTGCTGGCGCTGGATTCTGGGGACTGCCTGCCGGGGATAACCGGAAAGCCAGTGAAAGACCCCAGTTTCGGGCTCGATGCTTTATGGATTGGGCAGAGTATCCGGTCCGATGCGGTCGCCGCAGGTTATACTGTCGTTGATGCGCCCACCGTCATTGCCACCCATTTGAACAGCGTAATATCGGCGCATGCGAGCGAATTGTTCGGCATGGACGAAACGCAATCCATGCTCGATATGCTGAAAAGCGTTTATCCCCAGCTCGTCGATAGCCTGCATCCGCAACCCTATTCGATCTCGCAAATCACTGCGCTTTGCAAATCGTTGCTCAAAGAGCGCATCCCGCTGAAAGACTTCCGCAAGATTGCCGAGGCGATGGTCGATCTGTCCAGCGCGGAGCTGGATGCCGCCGGTTTGTTGGAGGCGGTGCGGCAACGGTTGGGCGGGCTGATCGTGCAGACGATCGTGCCGATAAAAATGCCGCTTCCCGCAATCACATTCGACGGCGAATTGGAAGCCTTGCTTGTCCAATCGGTGAAGGCCGGGCCAGACGCGTATTGGCCATTTGATCCGGATCTGTCGAACCGCATTGTCACTGCGGTTGGCGGCGCAGTTGAACCGTTGCAGATGGCAGCGCGCAGCTGCGCCATCGTAACCTCGCCCATTTGCCGGCCCGCGCTCGCCCGCCTCTTGCACGCCCATCTCACCGATGTTCCCGTGATGTCGATACTGGAAATACCCGAAACAAAAACGGTCGAGGTAATCGCGGTTATCGGCGATCAGGATGCCGCTGAAACGCTGCCCGCAATAGCACCGCATGATATTGATACAGGAGAATAAAATGCTTCATTCGGCCATTGCCGCCAATCATGAACCCGCCTGTCCGCACGGGCCGCCCGGCCGCAATTTGGACGCAATCGTGCGCGAACATAGCAGCCTCGTGTCGCGGATCGCGTGGCAGGTCCATTCCCGGATGGCGTCCGGTATCGAGGTCGCTGACCTGATCCAGATTGGCATGGTTGCGCTGCTGGAAGGCGCGGAAAATTTCGAAGATCGCGGGATCGCGCTGGCGCCCTATGCCGCGATGCGAGTGCGCGGCGCGATGATTGATGAGCTGCGCCGTGTGGCCACGATCAGCCGGCTGGGCATGCGGAATAAAAAGCGCATCAATGCGGCGCGCAGCGGATTGACGCTCACGCTCGGCCGCGAACCGACGCCGCCTGAAATCGCAGCACAGATCGGCATTGACGTTCAGGAATATTACGCGATGGAAACCAGCGCGACCAGCATAACCCGTGAACCCATCGACGATAGCTATTCGGACCAGAATATGTGGTTCGCAGATCTGGGCAGCGATCCATATAACGATCTGGAGAAAGCGGATACCGCCCGAAAACTGGCAGCGTCGATCGCTTTGCTTCCCAGACAACAGGCGCTGGCGTTGCAGCTGTATTTTGTGGAGGAAATGAATCTGGAAGAAGTTGGCGAGGTTTTGGGGGTGGGCGCGGCGCGCGTATGCCAGATCAAGAAGGAAGCCATTGGTGCGTTGAAAAAACATTGGCAAGAACAATGATGCGGCCAAGCGCAAACTTTGGACGGCGCGCTGCGGGATTGCAGGATATTTGCGAACCTGCATTCATTGTTCGCCCGGCGGCAAATGATGGCCATGGCGCAGCGCGAAATGAACCGCGCACCGACACATTCTTTGCCGTGGTGATTGAGCGTGAGGGCGGGCGCAGCTTTGTCGCAATCGCGACCAATTACAGCGCAAGCGGATTGCGGCTCGAAAGCAAAGCGCATGTCGAACCGCTGGATATACTGACTGTAGTGAAACGCGGATATGGCCGGTTAAGAAGTGAAGTCCGCTGGGTGGAATGTGGCAGTTTCGGCGTGGTATTCGAGGGGCATGTCGATTTGCGCCTGCTCATACCATCCGGGTAGCACGGCCGATTACACGGCCGGGAATTTGCAATCCTTTGTATCGCTAAGCGTCGCCATCTTCATACATATGCAAAACCGTATCTTGCAGAAACCCGCCATGAACAGTGAGCGGCAATTTGCAGGCTGCGGTAAAATCCGATATCTCGATTTTGGGGAACATAAAATACTTGCCAGCGACGTGGGCCTTTTCGGCAGAAAAATATATCTCCGCTATTCCCGCAAAGCGCGCTGCTGCTAAGCACATCTCGCATGGCTGCAAAGAGGAATACAGAACGCAGCCCGCCAGATCGCTTGTTCCCAGTTTTTTGCCAGCGGCCGCAATGGCGTTAATTTCGGCATGGCGCGTTGCGTCGCAATCGCTTTCAACGGTGTTTGCGCCGTCAGCTATGATTGTACCGTCTTTCACTATACAAGCGGCAATGCCGGCTTCGTCTGCTTTTTCAAAAGCCGTATTGGCGCGGTCGCAGCAGTGGCGCATGATGGCTTCATCGTAATTCTGGGGCGTTGGCATAGCTGTCTTTCCCGTTGGGTTTGCGGTAACAATACCGATACACACGCATTGCGTTGCGCCGTCACCTAAATTCGCGCAATTCAGCGCGGCCAAATTCAGCAGGAACACCCTTTTATCAAATACCCCGTCACCCCTGATGGCCGATATTTCATCGTGAAGCACCGGCTTTGGCGATGCACCAATCCGGCGCTGGATCCCGAAGAGCGTGAGCGGTTGAAATCCGATCTTGGCAAAGCCAGATCCGATGTCCGCCGGTATCGCGATGATCCTGCCTGTTTGCAATCCGCTCGTGCGCGCGTGAATGCGGCAAAGATCGCGCTGGGCGAACGCGGGCCGGTATGGTGGAGCGACGGCGCACCCGATTACAACCGGATGCATCCGAAAAATACGCCCTACCGCGAATTCTGGCTATCGCTTCAGGATAACGCATAGCGGCGACCCGCGCCGCATTGATGCTAACAGCAGGGAATGACGTCGATGCTGACCAGTTCTATCTCGGACGACAGATAGCCGTCCTTTACGGGCTCTTCACGCATCAGATCGGTTGACAGATATTTCATATTATTGTCGCAAAATACGGTGCCGATCGGTCCGGTGCTGCCTTGCATCGTTGCGGCTTTGACCGCTGCGAGCAGATTGCCTCCGCTGCTGATCCCCACGCCCAAACCGAATTCGCGGCTGATCCGCTGCGCCATGATAATGGCATCGCCGTCCTGTACAGCGATAATTTCGTCAAGCTGATCGAGCTTTACAAGGTCGGGGATAAATTCATCCGATATGCCCTGCATCCGGTGCGCGCCCACTTTGTGGCCGGTGGACATTGTAGGAGATTCGGCGGGTTCCACAGGATGGGCGGCGATGTCTGCGTCCTTTTCACGCAGATATTTCAGCGCGCCCATAATCGTGCCGCCGGTTCCAACACCAGCCACGAATGCGGTAGGCGTCTCGCCAAGCTGCTGCATCTGTTTCCAAAGCTCGCCGACCGTGCCTTTGTAATGCGCTTCGCAATTTGCCTCATTTCTAAATTGCTGCGGCAGGAAATAGCCTTCTTCCTTGCCCAGCGTGTTGGCAGCGGCGATCGCGCCCAGAAACCCGCCCTCTTCCTTCGATACCAGACGCAGCTGCGCGCCATAGCTTTTCAGAATTTGCTGCCGCTCAACGCTCATCCAGTCGGGCATGTAGATAACCACAGGATGGCCCAGCGCGCTGCCCAGCGCCGCAACAGCGATACCGGCATTTCCGCTCGTCGCCTCGGCAATAGGCTGCCCCGGCCTCAGATGCCCGGAAGCATAGGCCGAACGGAAAATATTCAGCGCCATACGGTCCTTGATACTGCCGGTGTAATTATACATCTCGGCCTTGGCAAAGATCGTCATCGGAATGCCCTGATAGGTGATCTGCAGCTTCATCGCAGGGGTGTTGCCGATGGATGCTTCCATTGCGGTAAAGGGGCAGGATTTGATCTGGCTCTGAAAGGTCATATTCTCTCCGTTTCTGTAGCCATTATTTTTAGCAGGAATGCATCAAAAATCTTCGCAGAATATATTGATCATCTAGATAATATTGTGATATTATTCTGAGAATGACCCCATTACAGAAAAATATTGATGATAACGATCGCGCGATCCTGCGTTTGTTGCAACGTGACGCCAGCCTGTCGCTCGAAAAAATCAGCGAAACGCTGTCGATGTCAACCAACGCATGTTGGCGGCGGATCAAGCGTATGGAAAAAGACGGCACGATAGACCGCCGCGTTGCGATTGTATCGCCAGAAGCTGTCGGTCTGGGCATGACCGTCTTCGTCACTGTCCGCACCGACGACCATAGCGACGCATGGCTGAAAAAATTTGCAGATACGATGACAGGGATTGAGGAGGTCGTGGAATTTTACCGAATGGCGGGCGAGATTGACTATCTGCTCAAACTGCTCGTTCGCGATGTCGCCGATTATGACCGCGTCTATAAAAAGATGATCAATGCGGTTAAGATTTCTAACGTATCGGCCAGTTTCGCAATGGAGCGGATCAAATACGAAACCGCCGTGCCCGTTTAACGCAAGGCATTTTTGCATGACGCGCGGCCATGCAGCCGGAGGCATGCGGTTGGTTTTCGCTTCTGCACCTGCTACCTTTGAAAATAGCAGCGCCCGTTCTGCCCGCTAGTCCTGACCCCGCGTCATCTTTAACCCTACCTTTTTCAAGGCGTTCCAGCAGCCCCAATATGAACGATCCCACTGCAAATACCGGACTTCCCGCCTTGCAGGACAGCGCCAATGTCAGGCGTAATGTCGCCGGGCTGCTCTATCTTGCACAGGGGCTGCCGCAAGGTGTGCTGTTCGTTGCGATCCCGAGCTGGATGGCCGCCAATGGGCAGGAATCCGGTGCTGTAGCGGCAGTAGTGGCAGCGGCAACACTGCCCTGGACATTGAAATTCGGGCTAGGCGCTCTGGTGGATCGTCATGCCTTGCTTTCGCTGGGCCAGCGGCGGGGTTGGGTGATAGCCGCGCAAGCCCTCATTATCACAACCTTGCTGTGCTTTGCTGCAATCGCGCCCACGCCGGATGCGTTCGCGTTGATCGTTCTGTTCACGCTCGCCCTGTCGATTTTTACGGCGTTGCAGGACACGGCACTCGACGCGATGATGATCGATGTGACGCCGGGCGGTGAGCTGGGACGGATCAATGCGGCGATGTTTGCCGGTAAGATTATCGGCATGGCTGGCGGTGCTGCGGTTGCCGGGGCTGTTTTGTACCATTTCGGATTCGCAACTGCGATGCTGGCGATGGCCGGATTTTTCAGTCTGCCCGCGCTTGTTGCTGCGTTCGTAAGGGAACGCCCGGGTGAGGCGCAGATGCAAGCCACAAGAAAAGCGCCGCGGCAAGAGATATTGCGCCGCAATGAAGGCCGAAACATGCCGGCGATACTGCGCGCCGGATTGGCGGCGCTGGCAAGCCGGGATATGCAGCTCATCATTCTGTTCTCGCTATTTACGGGTACGAAATCCGGCATCATGAATGTGGCCGGGCCGTTATTTGCCGTGCAGAAGCTGCACTAAAACAAAACAAATTACAAATACTCTAGAAAGGAGGACATATGTTCAAGGATTATTCACGGGTAAATATCATGGAATATTTAATGATGTAGTGCGACATTCGGATTTTGAATGCTATGACATTCATTTATATGAAGGTGAATTAACTAGTTTAAAAAATGATAAAGAGCATTCAAATATTATCAATGAAACCATATATGATGCCATAGTTTCAGAAACACAATTGACACAAAGTATATTTGAAAATATTCTAGTCAAATTAGACACTTCTATACAAGGATACGATAGTTTTAAATTGGCAATCAAAAAACCTAAACTAGAATGTGTTCAAATATTTGATGTTGAAAAAGATGGTAATCAAACTTTTGGAACACTAGTTTGTTTAATAAGCGGATATCTTTTAAGTACTAAACTTGAGACTGTTGAAGTTTTTGATGAAATTTGTGATAATTGCAATCAATTTCTTGAACATTGTAAATGTTTTAATACTGTACCTATCAACTTTAACCCTATTGAGGAAAAAGAGAACCCAATTTCTAACAAAGTATCTTTCTGGAAAGAAAATTTTAAATGGTCAATTTATCGTGAAGAAATTCGAAATTGGGGATGTTTAGGATGGGTGGCATTATTAATTACCTTACTCTTTCTATTTTCTTTTGGCTTACCTGGTATTTTAGTTGGTGCGTTTTTAGCGCTATTTTACATTTCAAGTATTCCTTTCTACTATAGATTTCCTGTTTTTTTTAAAAATCTAAAGCGTTTGATTTATATAGCAATAGGCCTTTTACTTTTTGGATGCTTATTTTATTTTTTATCCCAAGATCGAACTATAAAATATTGGTCATTTCCTAATAAGGAACATAAAACACCAGTAGCACAAGAAAAAGAAACAAATAGAAGTAACCTCCCTTTGAATCCTATAAGTTCACAAACATCTAATCAAGTGGTAACAACATCTAATATCGAAAAACCCCGCATTGATAATGAATCTAAAACAACTACAATTAAGCAAATTGAAGAGGAAAATCAAAATCTTCAGGGAGATACACTAACTTTTCTGAAAAATGAGATTGACATAAAACACTATAATAAGACAAATATTGATACTACAGCACTCCAAAATTCAACACTTGCAACAAGAAAAAACAAAAGTTCTGTTTTGAAAAATTCAGAATCCGAAAATCAAGGTTATACCCAAAATAAAAATGAACAGTCTAAACCAGAAAATTTAATTACCAAAAAACTCCAAAATATTGAAAGTAATTTTAAAGATAGAGAGCAAAATAAGTCTGAAGATTCTTATAGCAAACTAGGAGAACAGGTTGACAAAAATGATCAACAACAAATTAATTCGAAAATCGAATCAAGCGTTGTAAGGCAAAAACAAAATAAAGTAACAGAAATAAGCCAATGGATGACGCCACCAGGGGGGACGAATTTTTATTTCCAGCTCACGAACAGTTCCTACCAAACGATTGTCCTGATCAACCTGAGAAAGCTGAAAAATGTACTGCCCGGGAGGCACTTTTGTAAAGCGAGCGGTTCGGCGATCGTCCGTTGGATAGATCCATTGGTCATCGTAATTCAGCAGCCGGTAAGCCATACGCACCGAATTATTTTGCTGATAATCGAGCGCCGCA
>ENA-ORXM01005463-ORXM01005463.1-marine-metagenome-genome-assembly--contig:-NODE-5463-length-10066-cov-3.447692_pt1 | contig 10066 bp, 10 predicted proteins | sample MGYA00237867_ERZ511480 | MGnify/ENA primary metagenome ERZ511480 (study PRJEB26309, sample SAMN06266103) | marine metagenome | isolation source: Algal blade | place: United Kingdom:Sidmouth, United... | reverse complement strand
TCCCTACGTTTTTCGCCTCGTTCCTCCTCAAAATTTCTAGTAACTTTACTTGTCATTTATTATGAACACTTACTTATTAGGTTTGGAGTATGTGTTTTGTAAATCAATTTTTTAGGTTTGTTGTGATAAAAAAAATATAATGGATAAAGAAGAATTAAAAGCATTTTTGCTAGAAGTAGAAGAGGATGGAATTGCTTTGTTGCACAGCAGAGGTTATCAATGGTTTAAGAGTGAGTTTTTGCCTTATCTAAATTTGGGCGATACCCTTTTAGCCGATCAAGTAGAGTTATTAGCAGATTGTTGGTACATTGTTGGAGATGTACACGATTTTAATGGTGCTCCTCTCAAAGCAATTGAGAGTTATAAAAAAGCCCTAGAATACGATGATGAAGTTGATGGCGCCTATCGTGAAATCGCCAATATGTACGAACAAATAGGGGAGTATACCCAAGCTTTGGAATACATTAATGTTGCTATCGAAAAAATGCCTGAGGAAGAAGAATTGATGGACGAAAAAGCTGCCATACAAGATAGTATTAACTATACAGTAGAACCTTATCTAACAAAAGAAAACAAGGCTTGGATCTTGGCAGAAGAGTTGGCAGAAGGGAAATCGGAAGGAGTTATTGCAAGTGTTACTGCAATGGAAAATCCTGAAATAGCTGTTTTACAATGCTTGGCAAAAGCCTATGGGATAGAAAAACAAGAAGGGGAGTACTTCAATACTTGGAAGCGCATTCTAAATGCAGAAGGAAACTTTTCTTTAAATTATGCGGATTGGTTTTATATGCCTCGCACGATTTATAACAGTGAAAAAATGTGGCTCCTGATCAAGGAATTGAGTCCAAGAATAGAAGAAGCAATTTTTATTGAGTTTGATAGTTTGAACGAGCATTATGGAGATAAGCTTAGTCAAGCAGAAGAGTTGGACTTAATCTGTGATTTTCAAATTTATAGAATTGCTGAAAATCAAACAGCTCTAAAGAACTTGGCTACAAAATATCCACTTTGGGAAGAAGTGCAGGATTTGTTGGCTTAACAAAACAGGATAAATAAGTTGAATGTTTAAAGGTCGTATAATACTGCCTTTAAACATTCAACAACTTATATTATAAGTAATGGAATAATCAATTAACATATAAATTATTCCATACTACCCAAAGCATAAATCGCAAAACTAGCCAACCAATGCCCGCCTTCATAATTGCCATCCACAATAGCAGGTAAAGAATGGTTAATATGTTCGTGTGCTACTTGATTCAAATGCGCATATTTAGGTAAAGTTTGAGCAATGCCATACAAACACCAAGCTCGGCTGAAATTCACACCATCTAAATGTACCAAATGTCCATCAGAGCGATCACTTACAATTCCAGGTTCCAATTTAAAGTTGGCTTGAGATATTTGCGGCAAAAACTGTTGTAGCCAAGGGGCAAATTCCTCTTTTGAGAGTACTCGTCTCATAATGTCAATCTCTTCCAAGCAAGGCGACAAGAAATCATAACCTCCAGGTTCCCATTCTAGTGGGCCATTTTTATCTTTTAAGAAAAAATCTTTGGCTCGCTTGGCAATGCTATTTTTGAGAGCATCATTTCCTACTGTAGTGGCATAATCATAAGCAAAAGCCAAACCAAACCCAGTATTGGTGTGCGTTCCAATACGAAGAGGGTAGTAGAGTTTGGGCAAAAACTCTAAATAGTTTTCTACAATCAAATCGGTTAGAGGCTGTAAATTAAGTGCTAACTCCTGAGCAAAAGGACTGTCCCAAGTATGGAGCTCTTCGGCTAATTTTAATAACCAAGCCCAACCATAAGTACGTTCATAACTTTTGTTCTGAGGTGCTTTAAAATAGATAATCTCCTGCAAAATATTTTCTTTAGACATACGAGTTGCTAGTTTTTCTTTAATTTCAGCTGCGTTTTCTAAGTTTGGGAAAGATTTCAGCAAACGAATTAAAGACCAATGTCCATGGACTGCCGAATGCCAATCAAAACAACCATAAAAAGTAGGATGTAAAATGCTTGGAGCTTTTAAATCTTCGGCACTACTTAATACTTGTCCTAATTTATTAGGATACTCTGTATCCATACAATTTAAAGGTAATTTGGATAGCCGATTAGCTTCTGTTAAATCCAGTTTTGGCACTGGAACAGTTTTTTGGGAAATCATAGAATCTGATTTTTCTGTTGATTTATTTTTAGGAACAGTATTGTCAATTGTAGATGATTCATTAGAATCGCAAGAGAGCAATAAGGTTAGAATAAAAAAGATTGAAATGCGAGTCATTGGAATAATTATAGGTTTTGTGATAGATTATTTAGATTGGATGGCTTCAGCCTCTTTTTTTAAGTCAGCAGCAAATTGTTCAAAAGGTTCGTCAAAACTAGGAATATGTTTGGCAGCTAAAGCAAACATGATTCCAGCCAACTTTTCGTGCATGGTAAAGTGGATACTGCCATCTGCATTCGAATCCAAGGTATAAGTACGAACCCCTTTGAAAAATGGAGCCATACCATCTGACCAAATCATTTTTTGTTCTGTTTGAACCAATTGAACACTTAAATTAAAGGTTCTAGATTCGTCGGTAGTGGATTTAAGTTTAATTTTTTTACCTTCTTCAATGCTACCTTCCATAGATATAATAGTTGAGTTCCACCTTGGGAAGTCTTGCGCATTGGTTAGTAGTTTCCAGACAATACTTTTGTCAGCATGGATATCAATACTAATTTTTGTTGCTCTACTGAACGTTGTTTTTACCGTAGTTGCTTTTACTTGGTTATGTTTTGTTGTCATAATAAGATTGGTTTGGATGAAGAAAATCTAAGATTCGATGTCTTTGTCTTTTGTACTCCTTATTGCGATACCAAAGATAAATATTGGAACGATTAATAAAACATAAAGCCGTTTAATGGCAAAACCTAAAAGTATGGGCACCAAAAGATACAAACAACTATAAAACAATACCAAATAAATCACAGAAAGATGCACATCTTCTTTTTTATGATAATCTAGGAATATAATACAAGGAAAGAAAGAAAATCCAATTCCTATGAAAATTAAAGAGTGATCTAAAAAGGATGTATACATGGTTACAGAAGGTCGTTAAATGAAGGATGATAAGATACAAACTTTGATTTATACGAGCTGTTTTTTGTTATTGAATCCTTCTACTTAGCTTTATATTTAATTCATCGCTATAAAATAAGAGCTACACCTCTATAGAAGTATAGCTCTTAATAAAAAGAATAAATAGGTTATTTATCTAAATCGTAGCAAAATTATCAGGTACAACGAAGGTTTTTTCATCCGTCTCTACAAACTTAATATTACTTAGAGTTGCAGCACCTAATTCTTCCGTCAAGCCACCTTCTTTTCGCCATGCCCAAAAGATCCAATTTTTAGCAATTGGAATACCATCCACCATGGTGTAATCTTTGTACTGAATAGCATGAGGATCTGCTTCCGCTTCCGCTTGAGTTTTCCCACCAGCAGTTACAATATAAGCCCCAACATCAATCAAATGATTTTCTTTGTCTGCATAAACAATATACCAATCTCCTGGATCATCTCCAGTCCCAGCATCAAAGGTTAATTTTTGAGTGGCGTACTCTTGATCATTCAAGGTAGAGCTTTCATAAGCCATCCAATTGGTCCCAGGATCACTGAGTTTGTATGGAAACAAGAAGAAGTAGGGCCAAGTATAGGCACCAAAACGAATGCGTTTTGGATTTTCCATTTCTGGACTATAATAGACCTTGTCTTCGTTGAAATAGACTTTTTGTCCATTTTTGTAAGTAATAAGCCCTTGACGAGAGTCGGTTGTTGTTAGGATAGTTCCATTTAGACGTTCACTACCACCAAACGTTAATACAATATCAAACTGAATGGCTTTCTTCGCTAAGAAAACAGCTCTTTGATGGGCTTCTTCTACATTTGCAACAAAGGCATTCTCGTTTGTATGTTTTTTAGGAACTACCTCTGTCGTTACCGCTTCTTTTGTGTTGGTAATTGGAGCAGTTGTTTCTTCTGTAGACGTGGTACTACAGGATATTAAAAAACTAAAAAGTAAAAAAGAAAAGATAGATTGATAGTACATGAAATAATTTTTTGATTGATAAAAAATATAAAGTGGCTAAACAAAAGCTTTGCGTCTTTTGTTGTCAAAACCATGTCAATCTTAATAAGAAAACTCAACTTTATAAGGAGTTTCTCTGATTTTGTCGTCCATTTAATTTGAGTGGTCGATTATTTGAGGATAAAGTGATCTATCAACAACTCTTAAGGTCTAATTATTGTTTGAGGAACAACACAGAGATAGTGGGGCTGAATGGTTGAATGGTGTGCCTGTGAAAATTAAAAAATACAATTTACAACAATATGGGAAGTTTTGTTTTTTGGGGCTTAGTACTGGTGATGAAGTTATATATATACCTTAGTTTAGTTCGTTTGTTCAAACGCTCTTTGTATCGGAACTTATCTATTGGTTTGGGAGTAGTGTCAATTTTGTCAATGGGAGTCGGGCTATATAGCTTTTTTAATACTTTTGGAGGAGGAATCAGCTCTGTTTCTGCCTTTCCCAATTATTCCATCGCCTTGATGATTTCCTTTTTAGTTTGTGAGTTATTTCTAACTGCATTTTTTGTATTGGACGATATTGTAGGTTCAATGCATTGGGTTTACCATCATTTCAATAAAGAACAAAAAAAAGAGACGCCATTTGAACGAAGAAAATTCTTAAAAAGAGCAGGCGTATTGATTGGCTCTATTCCTTTTGCTTCTTTTTTATATGGTATAACTGGAGGGAAATATAACTTTACAGTACATAAGCAATCTTTAGCATTTGGCGATTTACCAGACGCTTTTGATGGTTTTCGAATCGCCCAAATTTCAGACATTCATTCTGGAAGTTTTGACAATGAAAACGCAGTTCGAAAAGGCATTAAATTATTACAAGAACAAAAAGCAGATGTCATTTTATTTACAGGCGATTTGGTCAATAGTTATGCTTCTGAAATAGAACCCTATTTAGAAGATTTTAAACAACTAACGGCTCCTTATGGAAAATTTTCTGTGCTCGGAAACCATGACTATCCAATGTATAAAAGGATGTTTGACAGTGAAGCACATGAACAGAAAAATTTAGCTCAAATTAAAGAACATCACAAAACGATGGAATTTAATTTATTACTAAATGAAAGTACTAAATTGGAAAAAGAAGGTGAATATATTCGCTTGATTGGCGTTGAAAATTGGGGGCGTAGCCGCCATTTTCCCAAGCTAGGAGATTTAGATTTGGCGACAACTGGTTGTGATGAAAAAGAATTTAAAGTACTGATGTCGCACGATCCAACACATTGGGAAGATCATGTCAAAGAGTACGATAAACACCATATTCATTTAACTGTTAGTGGGCATACACATGGTTGTCAAATGGGAATTGATTTACCGATGTTTAAATGGAGTCCAATAAAATATAGATATAAATACTGGGCAGGTTTGTACGAAGAACTAGGTAAATACCTTTATGTTAATAGAGGTTTTGGTTTTTTGTTTTTTGCTGGACGAGTAGGAATTTTTCCTGAAATTACCATATTTGAATTAAAAAAGAAGTAGCATAAAGTAGCTTGTTTTGATAATTTCTCTTTATCTTAATTGAATAAGTTGGAACAGTCTTTGTTTTATTGATTAAATGTTTGTTTAATTAAAAAAAAAGAAAACAATGAGAACATTATCTATTTTGCTAATATTGGTTGGTCTGCCTTTTTTGTCTCAAGCTACTTGTGGAGCAATGGGAGGAGGAGGAAAAGGATTACTGATTCTATTTGGAGGAGTTGTAGCTGTAGGGATAGTTTTATTTATTGGTGTTGTTTGGGGAGTTATTAAATTAGTAAGGAACGCTCAATAAATAAAATGAACGTCTTGCGTTATCTTTTTGGTCTGAAAATTTCAAAAAAATCGGACGTGTAACCCGTTACACTACTCATTTTTTAAAACTTTCATCCTCAAAAATATTTAACAATACTTGTTCACCTTATTTATTTCTCATTCCTAAAGCATTTTTCTTCCTAAGAAAAACTTGTTTTTTAATAATATTTTCCACTAACTTATTTATAATTTTTCAATATTCCATTGACTTCATCCCAAGTTAATAGCTTCGCTTTAACAATAGCATCAATAGATTGATTAATAGAAAGATAAATAGTTGACTCATTAGAAAAAGTATTAGTTTTTCCATTAATATAATCCAACAAATTTAAGGCAGAATAAAAAATAAGTTTGGGATGAGGATCTAATTCAAGTTCCCAATCTTTAATACCTGAAAGGTGCATAGAAAAACGATCAACTAATTTTTTTAAGTAGAGTTTTAATTCTTCTTGCAGACTAAAAGACTGTGGGCTAATCCATTGTCTAGCAAGTTGGATACTAGAATTAATAATTTGGGGGTTGACCGTTTCCATGCCTACCATAAAGGCATAATAACTTAGATTGTCTCCAGATTCTTTGGCAAATTTTTCCCAAATAGGCAATCCGATTTCTAAAAAGTGAATACCAAGTTTAACCTTGACCTGTTTAGGTAAGGCAGCAACAATCTCTTCTAAGGGCATTTTTTTTATAATAAATTACTCTTCAATATTCTTATCTCCATAAGCCAAATCACCTGCATCTCCTAGACCAGGAACAATATAAGAACGTGCTGTTAATTCTTCGTCAATAGCTGCCACCCAGATACTTGCTTTGGGTAAAGTACGTTCTAAATGCTCAATTCCATCTGTAGAGGCGATAGCGCCAACAATGTGAATGTGTGAAGGAGTTCCATGTTCCAAAAGACCTTCAATAGCAGTTGTCATAGACATTCCTGTAGCAATCATAGGATCACAAATGATTAAAGGCTTACCCTCAATATTGGGACAAGAAACATAATCCATGTGAATCTCAAAAGTACCATCTTTGTGTTGTCTACGATAGGTGGTTACAAAGGCATTGTCTGCTTGATCATAAAAATTCAACAAGCCTTGGTGCATTGGAATCCCTGCTCTTAGAATAGTAGCCAAAACAGGTGTAGTAGCCAATATTTTTGAATTAGAAATTCCCATAGATGTTTCTACTTCAAATTCTCCATATTGTAGCGTTTTACTGATTTCGTAAGCAAAAATTTCTCCCAAGCGTTCTAAGTTTCTTCGAAAACGCATACGGTCTGCTTGGATGTCAATATCTCTTAACTCTGTAACAAACTGATGGATAAGGGAATTTTGTGTAGATAGGTTGATCGTAGGCATGATGATTGATTTTTTTTGCTCTTTGACAAGTTTTTTGATAATACTTTAAACGACAATATTGCATTAGACTATATGAGTCGTAAGTTTTAAGTAGAAAGTCGTAAATTTTATTTTATTAATAAATAACTTACGACTTTCTACTTAAAGCTTATATCTGACCCACTACTGTAAAATGTAACCTTTTTTACCCACAAAACTTGTTATTGAACTATTTTTATAGAAAAGTTGAATCTATTAGCGCCTAATGTAAAAAAAAAAGCTTAGATTTTATTTGACTTATTGATTTATATTGAAGTAGATTAAGAAAATGAACAGAATTGTAATAGGGCAACAGCATTATCGTTGGGAGGTCGAAGTATTTACATGGTTGGATGCTATAGAGTGTACCATTTATAATATTATAGATCCTGAACAATGTTTGGTAATTATCCAAAGTGGAACAGACCGATTGTTGTCTTCACCTCAAAAAGTAAAAGAGTGGATTAATTTTGCTTTGCAAGAAGATTGGTATACTGAAACTAGAGTATATCGACTGTTTGAGATAAATGGACACAATCGAATGGTTCGTTTACAAAATAGCCTAGCTCAAGAAGAAAAAGTAGTGGCTACTTTGAGTCAAAAATTTAATCATTCAACCAATGGACTTGAAAAAAGTACACTCAAATATAACTTAAGCAAGTTAGAAAATAAAATTGGCTTGACCTTACCTTCTGTCATCAAGCAATTGTATCTAGAGTTGGGGAATGGTGATTTTGGTCCAGATTATGGGTTTTTCTTATTGCAAGAAGAAGAAGGGAACAAAAAAATTACGCTAACACAAGCGTATCAAGAATTGCATGGTGCAAAGATTAAAGACTGGGACTGGGAATTCTCTAAGTTGTTGGTGCCTTTTCTGTATTGGGGAGCAGATATTTATTCTTTAATAGATTGTGGAGATCCTAATGGAGCTGTTTATGTCTTAGATGAAAACTTGAAGAATGAAAATACTACTTGGCAATCTTGTGTTTGGAAACATTGTGATTCTATTTTGGATTGGCTCAAACAGTGGTCGGAAGGGGATGTTTCTGGACGTTCTTTGTGGTTAGAAATGTATAAAATTAGAGGTTTATTGTAATCAATCAAACAGCAGAAAATAGATAGGAGAGAAGTTAAGCGGAACCTTTTCCCACTCTTTCCCACCAAGTGATTTTCTTTTCCCACTTTTTCTCCTTTTTTTCAAAAAAGAGTTCTTTTTTTCCACTTTTCTAAAAAAAAAGATAAAATTTCCCACTTTTGAAAAGAATATAATCGAAAAAGTGAAACATGATTTGCTACAGCCCATAAATAAAGGGCTTTGAGAGTCTTAACATAGGTGTTGAGGCTCATTTTTTTTGCTCTTTTGAAAAGAAAAATGCAAATAGTGGGAATTATTTTCTACAAAAAGTGGTAGAAAGTGGTAAATAGTGGTAGAAAATGGTATTTTTGATTTATAGTAACGAACAAAAAAGTTTTAATGATACAGTTTCTCGGTGAATACAGCTGCAAAATTGACGCAAAAGGGCGTCTAAGATTGCCATCTCCCTTGCTAAAACAGCTTGGTGATTTGGCGCAGGATGGCTTTGTCTTAAACCGAGGTTTTGAAAAATGCTTGGTCTTGTATCCAAGACAAGCTTGGGATACGATTTCCAAAGATATTCAAAAACTGAATCAATACGTAAAAAAGAATAGAGATTTTGTCCGTTATTTCTTTAGAGGAGCGACTGAGTTAGAATTAGATAGTAATTCAAGGTTGTTGTTTCCACGAACGATGTTAGATCATGCAGAGGTAGATAAAGAGTTAGTTTTGTTTGCTTATTTTGATAAAATTGAAGTTTGGTCTAAAGAAAAGTATGAAGCTTTATTAAATGATGAACCTATGGACTTTGATGCTTTGGCAGAAGAAGGTTGGGAATTTTCTCATTGGGAAATTAAAAATCAAACATTGACTCCCGATACTTTATCAAAACAAGTATCGGTGGCTTTTGAAGTTCCCGACACCATCGTTGCCTTTTTTAATCCGATTGGTATACCAATTACGGTTGAATTTAATTTACCCGACACCCAAGGAAGTATTACGATTAACGATACCATTAATACAACAACGACTTGGACAGGATTTTTCAACTTAGGCGATACGCTTTATCTTTCTGCCTTAGGCAATGGTGCTTATGAGTTCGAGAGTTGGGACTATAACAATATTACTAGTAATGATTTGAACCCAGGTCCATTTTCCGAAGATGTCTTTTTCATCATTGGTGAGAGTGATACCATTACAGCAAACTTTGTATCTGTTCCTTATGGTGTTACTGTCATAACCGAAGGCGATGGAGTCGTTACCTTAAATGGTGGCGAAATAACGACTTCTCCTTGGCTTGGATTCTTTACTTTTGGTGAATTACTTGAATTTAATGCAACACCAAATGTAGGATATGAATTTGATCAATGGTCGGCATTGAACAATAACATTGGAGATCCAAACAATCAAGATATGACTTTTAATTTGGCAAGTGGCGATACCATTTATGTGAGTTTCTCCCTTATACCACCACCAATAGCCAACATTAGTGTAAATCTTGGCGATGTTGATGGAGGAACGGTATCCATCAACGGTATTCCAATTTCTGGATTCCCTTACACAGAGTCAAATCCATTGGGGACATCATATACGCTTACTGCTACACCAGATGAAGGGTATAACTTTGTTGGCTGGCAATTGAGCGACACTACTATAGTTGGCAGTTTGACCGATGAAACCATTTCATTTTTACTAT
>ENA-ORXM01005462-ORXM01005462.1-marine-metagenome-genome-assembly--contig:-NODE-5462-length-10068-cov-2.414473_pt1 | contig 10068 bp, 7 predicted proteins | sample MGYA00237867_ERZ511480 | MGnify/ENA primary metagenome ERZ511480 (study PRJEB26309, sample SAMN06266103) | marine metagenome | isolation source: Algal blade | place: United Kingdom:Sidmouth, United... | reverse complement strand
ATCGCAAAAAAGAAGCATTCAAAAATGTAAATGAATTTAGTACACGGTGTACTAAGGGGAAGGGATTTTTGAATCGACCTACTTACGGATACTCTGAGGCCATTCAAAATTCAAAAATCTCCTTATTTAAATAACTTAAGATTATGACCAACTACACCACCCCACACCTCAGCATCAAATCATGGGCAGAAGAAGACCGCCCACGAGAAAAATTATTACTCAAAGGCAAAAAGAACCTAAGCGATGCGGAACTACTCGCCATTATCATCGGCTCCGGCTCTCGCGATGAATCTGCCCTCGGTCTATCACAAAGAATCCTAGTCAGTTTCGAAAACAACCTAAACGAACTAGGCCGCCAAACACCAAAAGATCTCACAAAATTTAAAGGCATAGGCGAAGCCAAGGCCATCACTATTTCCGCAGCCCTTGAACTCGGTCGCCGCCGCCAACTTTCCAACATTAAAGATCGCCCCAAAGTCACCTCCAGTCAGGATGCCTTTAACGCCATCGCTCCATTAATCATGGATCTCCCTCACGAGGAATTTTGGATACTCTTACTCAACCGGTCCAATATAGTGATGGGCCGTGAGCGCATCAGTATCGGTGGGGTAGCAGGTACCGTGGTGGACGCCAAACTAATTTATAAAGCAGCCATTCAATCGTTGGCACCAGCCATTATTTTATGTCATAACCATCCTTCTGGAAACTTACGTCCAAGCCAGGCCGATCTCGATATCACGGCCAAACTACGCAAAGGTGGCGAGTCGATTGATGTGACGGTTTTGGATCATTTGATTGTTAGTGAGCAGGGGTATTTTAGTTTTGCGGATGAGGGGGTTTTGTGAGAGAGGGGGAGGTCGGAGACGGAGGACCGGAGACGGAGGACCGGAGACGGGTGAAGATTTCAATTGGACTATTATTTAAAATTATAAGTTATGAAGTTTAAGTTTGAAAAGTTGATTGTTTGGCAAAAATCAATGGAGTTAGGAGAGGAAATTAATAATATGGCAAAAAGATTTCCAAATGAAGAAAAATACAATTTAGCTTCCCAGCTAAGAAGAGCAGGCGATTCCGTAGCATTGAACATTGCTGAAGGTTCTATAGGTCAATCAAACCCCGAATTAAGGAAATTTATTGGTTATTCAATTAGATCATTAGCAGAGGTAGTAACCTGTTTATATAAAGCTAAGAATCGGTCTTATATTTCAGAAGAAATGTTCAAAGAGAATTATCATAATGCTCATAATTTAATGAATATGCTAGTCGCCTTTAGAAGAAAGGTCTAATTAAGATTGAAAGAACCCGGTCTCCGGTCTTCGGTCTCCCGTCTTTTTCCCTACCTTTACCCAAAACAAAAAACCCCCACAAAATGTTACAACAGCTTAAACATAACCACCAACCACCACCAACCGTATGAACAAAAACAAAATAGACTTCCTCCTACTCGGCAGGCTCATCGGTTGGGCTAAGCCATATAGAGGTGTTTTTATTTTGGCAGCTGTGCTGGCAGCAGTATTGGCGCCGATAGCAACCCTGCGTCCCTACCTGGTGAAAGTGATGGTCGACGAGCATATATTCAAATTTGATGCAGCAGGAATGACACGGATCGCCCTGATCATTATTGGTGTTTTATTAGTGGAAGTGGTGCTACGGTATGTGTTTATATATTCGACCAGTTGGTTGGGGCAATCGGTGATTCGGGATTTGCGGATGAGTGTGTTTAATCATTTGACGAGCCTGCGACTCAAGTATTTTGATACCACACCGATCGGGACGGCCACTACTCGAACGATCAATGATATAGAAACCATCAACACGGTTTTTTCGCAAGGAGTGATTACCATCGTTGCAGATGTGTTGATGGTATTTGCTGTTTTGGGAATCATGCTTTACACCTCCTGGCAACTGACACTGGTTTGTCTGACGGTGTTACCAATATTGATTGCCGCAACTTATATCTTTAAAGAGAAGGTCAAAGTTTCTTATCAATCCGTGCGAACACAAATCTCCAATATGAATGCTTTCCTGCAAGAACGGATTTCGGGTATGCGGATCGTTCAGGTGTTTAATGCGGAGGAAGCAGAGATGGCTGTCTTTAAAGATATCAATCGAAAGTATACGCAGGCCAATCTCAACTCTATCTTATACTATGCTATCTTTTTCCCAGTCGTAGAAATTATTTCTGCATCGGCACTCGGACTAATGGTTTGGTTTGGTGCCAGGGAAGCGATCATGGGTGTCAATGTGACGGCAGGTACTTTAGTTGCTTTTCCATTGTTTCTTTCGATGTTATTTCGACCTATAAGAATGTTGGCCGATAAGTTCAATACGTTGCAAATGGGGTTGGTTGCAGCAGAGCGTGTGTTCAACTTACTCGATGATCGTAGCGTGATCGAAAATGAGGGAGACATAGTGGTCGACCGTCTGAAAGGAGAGGTTGAATTCAATAAAGTCAGTTTTGCTTATAACTTGCCCAGTTATATTTTGAATGATATTTCGTTCAAAATTAAGAAAGGAGAAACATTGGCGATTGTAGGAAGTACGGGCTCTGGTAAGACGACGATTATCAATATACTGAATCGATTTTACGAAATACAAAAAGGTTCTATTCTTATAGATGGCGTAGATGTTAGAGAATATGAATTATTGAGTTTCCGAAAACGTATAGCCGTTGTTTTACAAGATGTTTTTTTATTCTCAGGATCAGTGATGGAAAACATTACGCTGCGAGATGAAAGCATCTCTCGTGAGAAAGTAGTAGAGGCTGCCAAGATGATAGGAGCTCATGAGTTTATCGAAAAGCTGCCGGGTAGTTATGACTATGAAGTGATGGAACGTGGAGCTACTTTGTCATTGGGGCAGCGGCAGTTGATCTCCTTTGTACGCGCGTTGGTGTTTGATCCCGATATTTTAATTCTGGATGAAGCGACCTCCTCGATTGATCCTGAAACTGAATCGGTCATTCAATTCGCCATTGAAAAATTGATCGACAAACGCACCTCCATTATCATTGCACATCGACTCTCCACTATTCGTCACGCCAATAATATAATGGTATTGGATAAAGGTAACATCATGGAATTTGGTCCACATGCTGAATTAGTGGAATTGGAAAACGGGCACTATCGGGAGTTGTATGAAATGCAGTTTGTGGAAGTAATTGAGTAACCTTCTCGAATAAAAAAACCATTTAGGATTTATGTTATTTACCAGTTTGGTATTTTTATTTGGTTTCTTACCCACCATTTTAGTTCTCTATTACTTGCTTCCCAAAGCGAGCAAAAATTATTTACTCCTTTTCTTTAGTTTAATCTTCTATGCCTGGGGTGGGGTTAGTTATACCCTGGTGCTTATTATTTCCATTATTGCCAATTATATCTTTTCGAGATTGATCCATCAGTCAACGATCCATCGAAAAAAATGGCTTCTTCTTGGCTTGTTGGTTAATGTAGGCACACTAGTTTTTTTCAAATATCTTGATTTTTTTATTGGAAATATAAATGCACTTGCTCTGTTGGCCAATCATACCTTTGAGCCATTACCACTTGCTGGAATTGTGTTGCCCTTAGGGATTTCTTTTTTTACTTTTCAAGAGATGTCTATGTTGTGGGACATTTATCGCAATCCGCAAACCAAGCCAGGTCATTTTATAAATACAGCCCTTTATGTCAGTTTTTTTCCGCAGCTAATTGCCGGACCAATTGTCAGGTACAATGATATTGTTGACCAAATAAACAACCGCATTGAAAGTATAGGGTTAGTAAATTCGGGGATTAAAAAATTTATTTTAGGTCTTTTTAAAAAAATTGTTTTTGCCAATACTTGTGGCTCCCTTGCCGACACCATTTTAAATAGTGAGTTAAGTGAATTGAGTACATCTGTAGCCTGGTTAGGAATTTTAGCTTATGCACTTCAAATTTATTTTGACTTTTCCGGATATTCAGACATGGCTATTGGTTTAGGACGAATGTTTGGTTTTCGAATTTTGGAGAACTTTAATTTTCCATATATTTCTACCAGTATAAAAGAATTTTGGCGACGATGGCATATCTCACTTTCATCCTGGTTTAGAGATTATCTGTATATACCCTTGGGAGGAAATAGACATGGGCCATATCGAACTTACTTTAATTTATTTGTTGTTTTTTTACTGACAGGTTTTTGGCATGGAGCGACCTGGAGCTTTGTTTTTTGGGGCGTTTTTCATGGGAGCTTTTTAATAATAGAACGTCTGGGTTTTGATAAAGTACTGAATCGCTTACCAGCGGTAATCAGCTGGATGTATACGATCCTGGTTGTGCTCATAGGGTGGGTGTTTTTTCGAATTGAAAATTTTTCGGATGCGACTTTTTTCGTGTATAAACTTTTTGGAGGTGGTCCAACTGTTGAGGAACACTTTTTAAAATACCTGGATAATGAGCGACTATTTATCTTATCTTTAGCTATTGTGGCAAGCAGTACCTTCTTTTTAAGGTTAAAAAATGTTGCTCTTAATATTCGTGCTAAGGTTGTCAGTATACCCTTACTTCTAATGGTTGATTATCTTTTAATTGGGATGATGTTGTATGCAGTCCTTTATGTCAATTCCGGATCTTATAATCCTTTTATCTATTTTAGATTTTAACAAAATGGAAGAAGAACCACGATTCATAAAATACCATTTGATCATCTTGTTTATGATCGTCCTGTTGCTACCTTTGTTTAATACAGTTACAGGTACATGGACTTTCGAAAGAGCAGATGAAAATCGTCGATTCAGAGACAGCCTGGATTTTGACATACAAAACCTAGACCCCTTTCCCCGAGAGTGTGAGGCTTATGTCAATGATAATTTTTCGTTCCGCACACCTGCCTTAGATGTGTTCCATCTCATCAAATACCATATCTTCAAAATATCTCCAAACCCCAAAAAGACCTTGATTGGTCGCGACGGTTGGTGCTTCCTGGCAGGAGATGAAATGGATCAATACGAAGGGAAACAAAATTTTACAGAAGAGGAATTAAAACTATTTTTGGGAGAATGGCAACGAAGAAAAAATTACCTCGATGCTCGTGATATCAAATGTTATTGGCTGATTGCTCCAACAAAGCATTCTATTTATTCTGAATACCTACCATTTAGTATCCCCAAGCCTAAGGTAGAAAAGAGAGTGGATCAATTAAAAAATTATTTTCAAGACTCTTTGCCCAACCTAATTATAGATCCAACTCCTGAATTGATCGCTGCCAAAAACGAGTATAAAGTCTATTACCAATTGGATAATCATTGGACAAGCCGAGGTGCATTGGTCGCAGTAGAGTTATTGCGCTCCAGAATAGTTGCTGATTTTCCTGAGGCAGAAGTAGGAGCGTTTCCTCCGTTTAGTTGGAAAGATCAGGAGTTGGCGTTTGCTTTTCATCACAATGTTTTGGGCATAAAAGGATTGAGCGAGATAGAAAGTTTTCCCTCCGTCGTAAATCCACAATCAAAGGAGGCAGTATTATATAACTTTCCAGAGATAGAGTGGTTTCCAATTAAAGATCAATTCGAAAAAAGATATGTCAATCCCCATCTTCAATCAGGATTAAGAGTCCTGTTCATAAGAGATTCCTACGGTACCCGGACCATTCCCCTTGTTAAAGAGTTATTTAGTGAGTCGATCTTTGTTTTTGACGCCTGGATGTATAGGCTTAATGAAGAGATTATCAAAGAAGTAAAACCCGATATTGTCGTCTTTTTAAGCGTCGAATCCAAGCTACAACGAATTTTAGAACATAAATGAGCTAAAACAAGCTACTGCTAAAATGATTATTCCATCGATACTTTCTCTCTTCCCGTCGATCCGCTTCGCCATTTAAAAACAAAAATGTAAATTTGAAGGTTGTTACTTTTAAATAATGAACGTAATTATTTAGTTCAGTAGTTATAGTAGGTGGAAGACGGGAGACCGAGGACGGAAGACGGAAGTTTCCGCCTACCGTAAATTAGACTTGGTCGTTCCAAAGCACATTAGAAGGAAACTCCGGTCTCCGGTCTTAAATATACCGTTGAACAATTATTAACAAACAGTCAAAAGAATATGGCAAATCGTAAAATAGATGTAAACCCTTTTAAGTCCATTACTAGTATACTCTTTCTAGTACTGATTTTTGTAGGCTTGTACTTCGTAGCTAAAAGTGTTTTTTGGGTGCTTTCCTGGTTGGCTCCTGTATTTTTAATCTTGACTTTAATCATTGATTATAAGGTAGTCATTAACTATGGTAAGTGGATTCTCAAAATGTTGAAGTCCAATATTTTGATGGGAATTGGAGCAGTGCTGTTGACGGTGTTTGGTTTCCCAGTCGTATCCGGATTTTTATTCGGTAAAGCTTTGTTGTCCAAAAAAATTAAAGAAACACTTGGCCAGTTTGAAGAAAAAGCAAACCCAAATCCAAAGGATGAGTTTGTGGCTTATGAAGAAATAAAGGAGGATGTCGTGATGGAAGATCCATTAGATTTGAACGTCGATCCTCCAAAAGTCGAAAGGCCCGAAGTAATTATTAAAAAGAAATCTTCTGACAATGATTACGAGGATCTTTTTGAGTAGGGGGGGAGTTGGAAGACCGTAGACCGAAGACGGAAGTCCCCGCAATAAATGGGAAGCTTCGGACCCCGGTCTTCCGTCTTCTACGTTAAATCAAACATACTAGTGCTCTATTGTATCATCACATTTTTATTGACCCTCGGCTACGCTTTCCTAATGCACACATATTGGGAAGGCTGGAAGTCATTACCTGATTGGCAACTACCTAAAAACTTTCGACCTTCCACAAAAGTTAGTATTCTCATTCCCGCTCGCAACGAAGCTGCTGGTATCCAGAGTTGTCTGCGATCAATGCTGGCACAAAATTATCCGTCAAGCCTTTACGAAATTATCGTTATCGATGACCACTCAGAAGATGAGACGGCTCAACTAGCGAATGCCTTAAACGATGAACGAATTCGAGTGCTCGATTTATCAAAGCATCTAAAAGAACGCCCACAGTCAGCGTTCAAAAAAAGAGCCTTGGAAACGGGTATCGCAGCAGCCAACGGGGATCTAATTGTCACGACGGATGCCGACTGCATAGCCGGTGGCGAATGGCTATCATTGTTGGTTTCTTATTATGAAAAACATCAACCCAAATTTATAGCAGCGCCCGTTAATATGATGGGCGAGCAAAATCTATTACAACGCTTTCAATCCCTCGACTTTATCGGAATGATGGGCGTGACCGGCGCGGGGATTTGGGAAGGCTTTATGCATATGTCCAACGGTGCCAACATGGCTTATGAGAAAAAAGTATTTGAAGAACTAAATGGCTATGAAGGAATCGATCATGTCGCTTCAGGTGACGATATGTTGCTGATGCAAAAGATTGCAGCGACCTATCCTGATCAAATTGCTTTTGTCAAAAATAAAGCTGCAACGATCTTTACAGAAGCACAACCCACCTTGTCGGCCTTCGTTCAGCAACGTATTCGATGGGCTTCCAAATCGTCGCAGTATACTGAAAACCTGGTCAACGTACAGTTGGTGCTGGTGTTTTTGTTTTGCTGTAATATTATAGTGAGTTTATGCCTCATTCCATTTTGGGGTATCACAGCCTTGCTTTTATTTTTACTACAAGTGACCATAAAAGGTATTGCTGACTTTCGCCAACTCAATGGTATGACCCAATTCTTTTATCGCTCCGATTTAATGGCTATTTTTGTACCCGCTCTTTTTATGCATATTGCCTATATTGTGGTGATTGGTATGTTGGCTAATTTGGTTAAAAGATATCGGTGGAAAGGGCGGGAGGTGAAGTGAGGGGGGAAGACCGGAGACGGGAGACCGGAGACCGGAGAGGTTGTTTGGTAATGGGAAGTTCAAGTGCAAGTATCAAGTTCAAGTGCAAGTCCCTCAATCGCGTTGTTTGTGTGATTGAACATCGGTTTGAGCTTGAACTTTAAAGCATTTTTACAAGGAGATGTTTGAAGCCTTCCTCTTAAACTATTACTTATTTCGGAAGTTTCAGCAATGGTCGAGCCAAAGGTTTTCAACCTCTTGGCGTGTTATAGAACTTGAACTTCAAAGCATTTTTACAAGGAAACGCAGAAGGATTTCGCCTTCCGGTCAGGCGGTTAGAAACCTTCCTCTCGGACTTTCGCGAATGTCGCAAGTCGCGTGTTAATCGAGCCAAAGGTTTTCACAAGCTCTCTTGGCGTTGGAATGAATACAAATTTAAATGAATTGGAAAAAAGCATATAGCCTTCAGGATGCACTCGAAAGTCCTGAAACAACAACGGAGTTGTACATCCATAAACGACCTATGGTCGTATTCCCTGTTGCGATTTTTCAATTGACTAACTTGAGAAAATTGGAAATAACAGCTTGTCAGCTAAGAAGCCTACCTGAAAGTATTGCTAGTTTGAAAAAGCTGGAAGTTTTGGTGCTCTCTGATAATCAGTTAAATGAGTTACCTGCTGCAATCGCTGACTTGAAAAGATTACAAGAGATTGATCTTAGCGAAAATGCCTTTGGAAAATTCCCTCGTTCAATTTTAGCCATCAATAATTTGGAGCGATTGAAGCTTCAAAAAAATAAAATCAAAACCTTACCCAAAACGATTACCCGTCTAAAGCAACTGAAAAAACTGGACGTGAGCAATAACATGCTGAAGCAATTACCTGATGCGCTGACAGAGTTGCTTGATTTGGAATCGCTCCGACTCAGTTACAACAGAATAAAAACACTTCCTGGGACTATAGGCAATTGGACTCGCTTGAGAAAATTATTTTTAAATCGAAATAAACTAGAAGCATTACCCAACTCGATTGGCAAATGTGAGGCACTACAAACACTGGATCTGGCTTCTAATAAATTGACCCAATTGCCTGATGGTTTGTGGCAGTGTCATGGCATGATCAACCTGAGGGTGAATAAAAACCAGTTATCACATATTGCTGATTCGATAGCTCAATTGAAGCTTCTTCACGAATTAAATCTAAGTGACAATCAACTCAATAAAATTCCGGAAACAATTGCTTCCTGCCATAGTATTCAGCAACTTCAATTGTCAAAGAATCAATTACGACAGTTGCCGCAAAGCATTTATAAACTCAATGGATTAATTCATCTCAATGTCTCAGACAATGAACTGGAAGCCTTACCCGAAGGTTTTCAACAACTAAAAAAATTACGAGAATTAGACCTCAATAAAAATCCAATCGCTCAGTTGCCCACTGTTTTGCTTCAGCTACCACAACTCAGCAAACTTCGATTGCCAACCTCACTTAAAGTTCATCGAAGTCTACCTGCCTTCTTTAAAAAATGTATTAAGGCTGCTTTGCCAGAAAAAGATTACGACTTGTTTTACCAACTGTCGATGGGCGAGGAGAGGCTGATGAAAAAACTGACGGACGGCCAACTTTTGTACGCCATGCGCTTTCCGGATACCACGATTCAGCAATGGGCAAGAGCTGCCTTTCTGAAAAAACATGCGACAACAAATGTTGAAAAACCACTAGAATCTGGATCTGAAGTAATATTGTTAGGTCGAACTAATTTTAAAAAATCAACTCTAAAATCTGATCTTAAAAAGAGAAACATCCACTACGTTGTAAAGCCGACGAGTCAAACGACCCATGCTGTTTTGGGCGCAAGTCCCTTTCTTGAAAAATCATTGTTAGAGCATCCATTGGTGTACATTACGGAAGAGGTGCTGAGCAATTATTTGCGCGAGAACGGAGAGCAATTTTTACAGGAGAAAGAGGCGGATACCTTGCAACCAATAGCGGCCCTGCTACTCAGTAATTTAGAGTCCAATATACAACTGGCTTTGCAAATGCTTCAGTCGGGTGGAGTTTCCAAATCCTTGTTGACGGAGTTGTTTATTGCTTCCCGTTCCGACATTCGTTCGAGTTTGCAACAGCAAGCCCGGAGCCTCCTTGAACTTAATGCTAATGCGGCGACAAGGGCAGCACTGCAAAACCTGAAAGGCCTATCTAGTGAAAAGATAATGGAGCGGATTGAGGAGTATACTAGTGGGACGGAATTGGATGCGGAGAAGTTGAAGGGGTGGGCT
>ENA-ORXM01005461-ORXM01005461.1-marine-metagenome-genome-assembly--contig:-NODE-5461-length-10068-cov-3.080172_pt1 | contig 10068 bp, 8 predicted proteins | sample MGYA00237867_ERZ511480 | MGnify/ENA primary metagenome ERZ511480 (study PRJEB26309, sample SAMN06266103) | marine metagenome | isolation source: Algal blade | place: United Kingdom:Sidmouth, United... | reverse complement strand
TCATCGGAAATTTTGATATTGATGGTCATGTCTTTATCCAAATACAGTGGGACAACTTTGGTCTGATATCCGATGTAGGAAAAAGAAAGATAAACCGAATCTTTGGGTAAAGTCAGGCTGTAAAACCCGTAAGTGTTGGTCGTGTTGCCATCCAAACTTTTGAGGTCAAAGACGTTGGCGGCGATAAGTTTCTCGCCCGTTCCTTCATCCTCGATGTAGCCGCTGATGGTAAATTTTTCCTTGCTTTTGGCATCTTGTGCGAAAGTGCTGGCCGTGGAAGCGAGCAGCAAGGTGAAGATAAAAATGGATTTGATTGATTTTAAATACATCTGGTACAATTTTTTTTAAAAAAATTAGAATATTCTATTAAAAAAACTTGACAAAAACTAGACCAGTCTTCAATATTAGCTTTTTTTTTGGATTATTTGTTTTTATCATAAGTATTTTCTTTAGATACTAACTTCAAACCCGAAAATTCTTCACCTTAAAATAATTCATTTTATAAAATATATTACCTATTAATTTGTAAGTTTATTCTTATTTTTTAAATGTGTTTTATGATATAAACTTTAACAATTATAAGTTTGCTTTATTGGAAAATAATATCTTAATTTACTGAAATTTAACTAAATAAATAAAAAAAATGACTAAAATTAAAAAAGTAACCACCACACTAGAAAAAATTGTTAATTACAGTTTTTTTGTTTTTTTATTACTATTTTCTAATAGTATTTTAAATGCTCAAACTATAAATGTTTTAAGTTCTGAATCTGGACCAGCTATCAAACAAAAAATTGAAAGTGCTCCAATTGGAGCTACTGTAAAATTTGTTGATAATACCTATAATATGGGTGGTGTATTTATAGCACTTACAAAATCTATTATTATAGAAGGTAAAGCTCCAGTAGGATTTAATCCAATCGCGGCAGGATCTACTGGAAATCAAACAACCGTAAATGGCGTAAGCTTCCTGTTATTATCCTCTAACGTGACATTTAGGAATATAGACCTAAATCAACCAAATAAAGAATTTATTTTGATTGATGGGCGTACTCAAGATTATAAAGATAGAGTAGCAACTCAAAACGCAGGTGCTCCTGCGGGTACATTACCTTCAAATATATTGTTCACAAATGTAAAGCTAATGGGTGGATATTACACTTGCTTTGCAGGAGATGGAATTGGAGCAAAATTTACCAACGTTACGTTTTATGGGTATGATAGACTAGGATATATTAATGATAGAAGATCCTTAACAGGTACATCTCCTAAAGTTGAGTTTACAAAATGTTCTTTTGAGGCAAACCCTACGACTGCATTTTTTGATGCTAGAGGAATTTCTTTTGATGCTGGTAATACTGAAAACACGTTAGTATGGGATGCAAATGTATCAATCGTTAAAGAGTGTTACTTCAAGAATTCAGGAATAGCATTATCTAGAATGAGAAGAGTTAACATTGCTGATAACACCTTTGAAAGTAATACGTCTGTTAGAGACATGATTCATGTAGAAGAGTTTTCTTACGGAATAAATATTACTGGAAATCAGTTTAGAAGTCTATTACCACAAAGTGAAGGTAATAGAATTAGAGTGATTACTCTTGATAGTGAACTACAATATGTAAATGGTCCGTTTGCTAACTCTAGTTTAGATGCTGATAAAATTAAAATAGACAATAACACGGTTACAGGGTATTATAACTTTTTTGTTAATGGTTATGCCTGTAGCGGTGTTAATATTACTAATAATAAATTAGGTGGAGGAACAACTTCAAAAGCATCAAATGGTGTTGCTGTGATAAATTTTAATTATTATGAAAATGCTGCTAAAAATGAAGAACAAATTATAGCAAATCAGGAATTTCCATCTAATTTTGTTAACATTACTGGAAACACCGGTCTTGAAAATGGAAATCTGGCAGTAAAAATTAGAGTTCCATCATCAGGTTCTGTAGTTTCTATCCAAAGTCTACCCACTGGTAAGCTAGATAGAATAACTATACCAGCTCCTACAGCAATAATTGGTAATGGAACATACTATATCACTAATGCCGCAGATGGAAACAAAAAACTAGCTTCTACTTCTACTTCACCAAAAGATCAATGGGATGCAGTAGTAACCAAAAACTTAAGTACTGGAACTACTGTTGAATGGACTTTTGAATGGGTACCACCATATTATTATAGAATTAAAAATAACGCTACAAATAGTTATTTAAGAGTATTTAAAGGGTATACAGAGAATGAAATAGAAAATAATTTACCTCAAAACCAAAATGTATTTTTAAGTAATAATGGTACACCTGCAAATTTGTGGATAGTAAGAAGAGATATTAACGATCCTAACAAATTAAAAATTCTTCCTGGTGGAAATGAAAAACAGTCATGCATTAATGCTACACCATCTTCAAACAATACTGGTTTAATATTTCATAAACGTTTTATAACCCCTGGTGGAGCTCGTGAAATTATACCATCTAATGTATTGACAAACACCGCAAAATGGTATTTGACAAGAAAATAATTAAGATATTTTAAATAATAAAAATATTAAAGGTCGCTACTTAAAAAGTTGCGACCTTTTTTATTAAAAACACGGTAAAGGTATTATCAATTTGCACCATATAAAATAAAACGATATACTAAGCCGTTTAAATTAAAGAAAATAGTATTTGGATTGATATATCTCCAAATACTTCTTTAAATCTAAAAAATGAATATGATTAAGAAGTTATTATATTTACTACTTTAGACACCTCTAATACTCATAAAAAACATGGTAAGTAATCATGCTGAAAGCGGTTGTACTAAAAACACTAATATTTTTAAGAGACTATATTAAATTTGATATATCACAATATTAAATAAAGCTGGTATAGCGATTTAATATTTTGGGTTATATTATATTAAAATTTTAATGATCAAGATACTCCAAAACATTCGCTTCAATACGCTCCTGAATATTGCTAACATCCGCTTTCACAAATGTTTCGCCTGTAATATTCTCATAGAGCTCAATATAACGCTCACTAACCGATGCAATATAATTATCACTCATAAAAGGTACTGTTTGCCCTTCCAGACCTTGAAAATCGTTTGCTATAAGCCATTGGCGAACAAACTCTTTGGAAAGCTGCTTTTGGGTTTCTCCATTATCTTGACGCTCTTGGTATCCATCAGCATAAAAATAACGTGAAGAATCTGGTGTGTGAATTTCGTCAATCAAAACAATTTTACCAGCTTTAGTTTTACCGAATTCATATTTGGTATCTACCAATATTAAACCTCTTGAGGCTGCAATTTCAGTACCTCGTTGAAATAATTTACGGGTATAATCTTCAAGAATAAGATAATCTTCTTCTGAAACAATGCCGCGTTTTAGAATATCATCACGAGAAATATCCTCGTCATGATCGCCCATTTCCGCTTTGGTAGCTGGCGTTATAATAGGTTCTGGAAATTTGTCGTTTTCCATCATACCATCTGGCATAGAAACACCACAAAGCATGCGTTTTCCTAATTTATATTCACGAGCAGCATGCCCAGACATATACCCACGAATAACCATTTCTACTTTAAAGGGTTCGCATAAATGCCCCACGGCTACGTTTGGATCTGGAGTTGCGGTTAACCAATTAGGAACTATATCTTTAGTAGCTGCCATCATTTTGGTAGCGATTTGATTTAATATTTGCCCTTTGTATGGAATACCTTTTGGCATCACAACATCAAAAGCTGAAAGTCTATCGGTTGCTACCATGACTAATTCTTCGTTATTGATATTATATACGGCTCTTACTTTTCCTTTGTAAAAACTTTTTTGACCTGGGAAATTGAAATTGGTATCTGTAATGGTATTACTCATTTTTAAAATAGTTTATGAGTTGATATATTAATTATTTATGAAACACCTATCTAAGCTTAGCTTTATGTTTTGTTTTCAATATTATATTTACCTAAAAAGTCCTAGCCCCGATTATAACGGCATCCTTTTTTGACATTAAAAGCAAAAAAGATATAGTGGAAAGCGGGACATAGCTCCTAAAAAAATTAGTCTACGTTTTCTATACTTTTATAAGCTGCAATAACTTTTTTAACAAGTTTATGACGAACGACATCTTTATCGTCTAAGAATATCATGCCTACGCCTTCTACATTTTTTAAAATTAACAGGGCCTCTTTTAAACCTGAAATGGTACGTCGTGGTAAATCTATCTGACCAGGGTCACCGGTTAAAAGAAACTTGGCATTTTTACCCATACGGGTTAAAAACATTTTCATTTGGGCATGAGTGGTATTTTGCCCTTCATCAAGAATAACGAATGCATTATCTAGAGTACGACCGCGCATAAATGCTAATGGTGCAATTTGTATGGTACCTTTTTCAATATAACTCGCTAATTTTTCAGGTGCAATCATATCACGTAAAGCATCGTAAAGAGGTTGCATATATGGATCAAGCTTTTCTTTTAAATCACCTGGCAAAAAACCAAGATTCTCCCCTGCTTCTACTGCCGGACGAGTTAAAATAATACGCTTTACTTCTTTATTTTTAAGGGCTTGAACGGCAAGTGCTACTCCCGTATAGGTTTTACCAGTTCCTGCGGGACCAATAGCAAACACCATATCATTTTTACGCATAAGCTCCACCATTTTACGTTGGTTTGCTGTTTGCGGTTTTATCAATTTACCGCCAACACCATGTACAATGGTTTCGCCACTTTGTTTTGATGTGGTATAATCGTCGCTACTTTGACTAGTTAAAACACGTTCTATAACATTTTCATCAAGCTTATTATACTTCCCAAAATGTTTTAAAAGCATGCCTATTCTTCGATTAAATTCTTCTAGTAATTCCTCATCGCCAAAAGCCTTAATTTTATTTCCGCGTGCTACTATTTTTAATTTTGGGAAGTATTTTTTAAGAAGTTCGATATTAGCGTTTTGCGCTCCAAAAAATTCTTTTGGAGTTATTTCTTCGAGTTCAATAATAATTTCGTTCAAATGCGTTTATTTAGTAGTTTATAATAAAAGACAAAATCTTTCCTTTTATAAAATGATTATTAATTTTTATTAAGTAATTCTTATTTTATAAAATAAGAATACATGAACCTACTTTTTATCAAAAACGTAAAAACGAAAACGAAAATTTACGTAGGTTTGTAAAAGCATTTCTCTTAACTCAAAAATACATAAATTTGAGTGACCTAACGCTAAAAACATATCAACAATTTTGCCCATGGCAATCATAACATTAACAACCGATTTTGGTGAAAAAGATTACTTTGCTGGTGCAACCAAAGGTGCTATCTATAGTGAACTACCCGATGTTAGGATTGTTGATATCTCACATTCCGTATCGCCATTTAATATTCTAGAGGCAGCGTATATTATCCAAAACGCCTACAATAGTTTTCCTAAAGGAACGATTCATATTATTGGAATTGATTCTGAGATAAATCCAGAAAACAAGCATATTGCCATTAAACTGGACGATCACTATTTTATATGTGCCAATAATGGTATTATGAGTATGATTTGCTCTGAAATTGCACCTGAAAAAATTGTTGAAATTAATATTCATGACAAGATAAAAAGTAGTTTTCCTGTTTTAGACATCTTTGTACAAGTGGCTTGCCATATTGCTCGTGGCGGTACTTTAGAAGTTATTGGAAAACCTATTTCTAAGATTAAACCCATTAAAAATATGGTGCCTTTTGTTAATGATGATAAAACTCAAATTATTGGCAATGTAATTTATATTGATAATTACGGAAATGTAGTAACTAATATTAAACGTAGCTTTTTTGAAACGATACAAAAGGGACGAGATTTTGAGATTTCGGCTCGTAATTATACCTTTAAGAAAATATACAATAAATACAGCGATATTGTAAACTTTGAAATACCTGAAAATAAACGCTATGATGAAGGCAGAAAACTAGTTGTTTTTAATTCTGGTAATTTTTTAGAAATTGCTGTATATAAAAGCAATAGTGCTACGGTTGGCAGTGCATCTACGCTTTTAGGCTTAGGTTTAATGGATGCTGTTAGCATTAATTTTATTTCAAAACCTGTTATTCCTAAAGGTATTGAAATTCAAAAAAATATTAGAGCCGCAGATTATTAACAAAAAAAAACTTATGCTAGTTAGAATAGTTAAATTAGGTTTTTATAAGCAAAATGTTGAAGTTTTTATTCAACATTTTAATGAAACAAAAACTAGAATTAGAGCTTTTGAAGGCTGCAATTTTTTAGAATTATATAACGATAAAAACGACCCTAGTATATTTTTTACTTATAGTTATTGGGAATCTGAAGCGGCTTTAGAAAACTATAGAAAATCTGAATTATTTAAAAGTGTATGGAGTAAGATAAAACCATTTTTTAGTATTAAACCCGAAGCATGGAGTGTTAATAAAATGGAAAGCTTGAAATAGTTAATTGTTGATTGTTGATAGTTAATTGTTAAATTTTTAAAAACCAATAAGTAACAACAAATAACCAATAAAAAAGTAACCAGAAACCAAATTAAATGCTAGCAATTCTTAAAAAAGAAATAAACTCATTTTTTGCATCACCAATAGGCTATTTGGTTATTGCTATATTTTTAGTTTTAAATGGGTTATTTCTTTGGCTATTTAGAGGCGAGTTTAATATTCTTGATTATGGGTTTGCAGATTTATCATCTTTCTTTTTATTAACACCTTGGATTTTAATCTTTTTGGTTCCTGCTGTGACCATGCGTAGTTTTTCAGATGAAAAAAAACAAGGGACTTTAGAGTTATTATTAACAAAACCCATTTCGCATTTTAATATTGTTTTAGGTAAATATTTTGGAGCATTTATCTTAATTCTGATTGCGCTTGTACCTACTTTACTATATGTTTACACGGTTTATCAATTAGGAAACCCTATTGGTAATTTAGATTTAGGTAGTACTCTAGGCTCTTATTTTGGCTTACTATTTTTAGTGGCTGCTTATACGGCTATTGGAATTTTTGCATCAACGTTGTCCGATAATCAGATAGTTGCGTTTATTACTGCGGTTTTTATTTGTTTCGTTTTTTATATTGGTTTTGAAGGTGTTGCAGAATTTATGTCAAGTAATTTTGTAGAACAATTAGGTATGAGTTCACATTACAAAAGCATGAGTCGAGGAGTATTGGATACTCGAGATATTATCTATTTTTTAAGTCTTACGCTATTTTTTTTAATATTAACCAAACTAAATATAAAAAAACAAAATAAATGATTGTAACGCCTTTACTTGTTATTTTTCTTGTGGTTGTATTTATAGGGATTTGGCTATTTGTAAACACTATTGATAAACGTAAATGGATAACGTTTTTAGTCAGTTTGGTATTAACACCTGTGGTTTACTTTTATATGTTTTACCCAATGATTAATATTTTTAGTTCATATCATCATGAAAAACATTTCAGTACTAAAGCTTGGGAAGAGAACCCACAGTTGCGTTATGAAATGGCTAACCAGATCTTAGCGGATAGCTTACTAATAGGACATAGCAAAAATGATGTTGAAGCCCTTTTAGGAAAACCAGAATGGTTAAGTTGGGACGATACTTTAAAAGTAAATTCACAAAACAAATGGAATTATAATTTAGGTTTTAAACCTGGTGCTTTTAATAATATGCAAGAGTGTTTAGAGCTTCAATTTATTTACAACAAAGTTAAATCAATAAAACCTTATCAATTAGAAAAGACCTTTGAATAAGACTATAAAAAATATATTAATTCTCGTAATCGCTTTAGTGGTGATTAACTTTATTAGTAGCAAGGTTTTTAAGCGTTTCGATTTAACTGCGAATAGTCGTTATACTTTAATTGAATCTGCAATGCATATTATTGAAGATTTAGAATCCCCAATAGTTGTTGATGTGTTTTTGGAAGGCGAAGATTTTCCATCAGAATTTAGGCGCCTTCAGAATGAAACCAAACAATTATTAGAAGAGTTTTCAGCAGTAAATAATAATGTAGTTTTCAATTTTGTGAATCCGCTAGAAAATGAATCTACACGCGAGCAAAACATTAAACAACTCACACAACGTGGATTAAAACCGATGCAACTAAGTGTACAAGAAAGCGGAAAATCATCACAAGCTGTAATTTTTCCCTGGGCGTTAGCAAGTTATAATGGAAAAACTGTAAATATTCCGTTAGTAAAAAATAAAATTGGAGCGTCGCAACAGGAATTAGTTAGTAATTCGGTTCAGCATTTAGAATATGCGTTTGCAGATGGATTTAGTAAACTCGTTAACCCAAAACGACGCAAGATTGCCATTTTAAAAGGCAACCAACAATTAGAAGATAAGTACATTGCCAACTTCGTTAAAAAACTAGGCGAGTATTATTATATCGCACCCTTTACTTTAGATAGTGTGGCTTCAAATCCACAAAAAACACTCAAAGCGGTTAATGGTTTCGATTTAATCATTTCAGCAAAACCAACAGAAGCTTTCACAGAAGCAGAAAAATTAGTACTCGACCAATATACCATGAATGGCGGGAAAAGCCTTTGGCTAGTAGATGCTGTAGCTATGGAAAAAGATAGTTTATACAACGCCACAGGAACAAATTATGCCGTTAGTAGAGATTTGAATTTAATCGATTTCTTTTTTAAATATGGTGTTCGTATTAATCCGTATATGGTTAGCACGCTATACTCTGCGCCTATTACTTTGGCTATGGGCGAAGGAAGTCAGTCACAATTTCAGCATTTAAAATGGCCGTATTCGCCATTGGCAGGGTCTAGTAGCAAACATCCTATTGTTAATAATTTGAATTTAGTGAAGTTCGATTTTGCTAACCAGATTGACACCCTAAAAAATAATATCAATAAAACCATTCTTCTGGAAACAGCACCTTTAACCAAATTAGAAGGCACACCTAGAGAAGTCAGTTTAGAGTTGATTACTAAAAAACAAAATCCGCAAAGTTTCAATAAAGGCAATCAAACATTAGCTGTTTTGTTGGATGGCGAATTCAACTCCGTATATAGCAATCGTGTAAAACCTTTTAACCTCTCAGAAGTAAAAAATAAAAGTCTTCCAACAAAAATAATTGTAATTGCAGATGGCGATGTTATTAAAAATGATGTGATTAGAAACATACCACAAGAATTAGGTTTTGATAGATGGACAGGACAAACCTACGGCAATAAAGAATTTTTACTTAATGCCGTTAATTATCTTTTAGACGATAACGGACTTATAAACATTCGCTCTAAAGAAATTGCAGTAGCCTTCTTAAATCAGCAAAAAATAGCAGCCGAAAAAACCAAGTGGCAACTTATAAACATCTTACTACCACTCATATTACTTGCAGGCTTTGGTTTTGTATTTAACCACATCAGAAAGAAAAAATACGCATCTTAAATGTTAATAAGTTTGTTTCCAAATAAGCACGGTTTGGAATATATTTGTAAGTAGTAGATTTACAATTAAAACGAAGCATTTAGATGAAACATTTATAACTAAGGGCAATTTTTGAACTTAGAATTACAACATAAATGTTACATGTGACCTTTGAAAAAAAATATAATCCAGCACATGAAATTTATAGTATCAAGTACTTATTTATTAAAACAATTACAGGTTTTAGGTGGCGTTATTAATAACTCAAACACCTTACCTATTTTAGATAATTTTTTGTTTGAATTAGACCATACGCAACTTACCGTTTCTGCAAGTGATTTAGAAACCACTATGGCTTCTAAACTAGATGTTGAAAGTGATAGTAAAGGCAGCGTTGCTATTCCTGCACGTTTGTTATTAGATACTTTAAAAACCTTTCCAGAGCAGCCTTTAACATTTGTTATAGAAGATAATAATACGGTTGAAATTAGCTCTAACCATGGTAAATATGCTTTAGCTTACGCTGATGGTAACGAATTTCCGAATGCTGTAGCGTTGGAAGATCCAAGTAAAACCGTAATTACTGGCAATGTTTTAGCAACTGCTATTAGCAAAACTATTTTTGCAGCTGGAAATGATGATTTACGCCCTGTAATGAGTGGTGTTTTTTTTCAATTTTCTACGGAAGGCTT
>ENA-ORXM01005459-ORXM01005459.1-marine-metagenome-genome-assembly--contig:-NODE-5459-length-10071-cov-3.494197_pt1 | contig 10071 bp, 7 predicted proteins | sample MGYA00237867_ERZ511480 | MGnify/ENA primary metagenome ERZ511480 (study PRJEB26309, sample SAMN06266103) | marine metagenome | isolation source: Algal blade | place: United Kingdom:Sidmouth, United... | reverse complement strand
CGGAGATCATCTCGCGCACCGCTCGACGCGTCGCCGTGTAGGGTGCGATCGGCGCACAGATCGCGATGCCGCCGTTCTTGGTGATCTCGCTCGCCACGAAGCCGATGCGGCGGATGTTCAGATCCCTGTGCTCCTTCGAGAAGGTCAGCTCGCTCGAGAGGTGCTGGCGCACCAGATCGCCGTCGAGCAGCGACACCGGACGCCGTCCGTCCTCCATCAGCTTGACCATCAGGGCGTTGGCGATCGTCGACTTCCCCGAGCCGGAGAGACCGGTGAAGAACACCGTGAGCCCCTGACGGTGACGCGGCGGATAGGCGCGGCGGAGCTCTTCGACGACCTTCGGATAGGAGAACCACTCGGGGATGTCGAGTCCTTCCCGCAGGCGCCGGCGGAACTCGGTGCCGGAGATGTTCAGCACCGTATCCTCCTTCGAGGTCTCGTCGGCCGGGACGTACTGAGCGCGGTTCTCGACGTAGACCATCTGCCGAAACGGCACCATCGCGATGTCGAGCTCCTCCTCGTGCTCGCGGTAGAGTGCCTGGGCGTCGTAGGGTCCGTAGAACGGCTCGCCGTTCGCGTCGTCGCCGGGACCGGCGTGATCGCGTCCGACGATGAAGTGCGTGCAGCCGTAGTTCTTTCTGACGATCGCGTGCCAGAGCGTCTCGCGCGGACCGGCCATGCGCATCGCGAGGTTCAGCAGGCTCAGGGTCGTGGTCTGTTCGGGGTACTGCTCGAGCACGTGCTCATAGCAGCGCACGCGGGTGAAGTGATCGATGTCGCCGGGTTTCGTCATGCCGACGACGGGCTGTATCAAAAGGTTCGCCTGCACCTCGCGCGCCGCGCGGAAGGTCAGTTCCTGGTGGGCGCGATGGAGGGGGTTTCGCGTCTGGAAGGCGACCACGCGGCGCCAGCCGAGCTTGCGGAAGCGTCCGCGGAGCTCGGAGGGGGAGTCGCGCAGGAGCTTGAAATCGTAGTGGGTGCGCGGCTCGACGCCGTGCACGCGTCCGCCGACGTACACCGGGCCGGCCGTATTCATCAGGTAGTCCACCCCCGGATGGGTCTCGTCGCTCGTGCCGTAGACCTCGCGAGCCTCGAAGGCCTTGTCGGGGCGATACACGTCCTCGACATCCATCGTCGCGAGCAGGACACCCTCGGGGTCGCGAAGGGCGATGCGCTTGCCGAGCCCGAGTTCCTCGGCGAACGCCTCGGTGACATCGAGGCAGATCGGAATCGGCCACAGGACACCGTTCGCGAGGCGCATGTCGGTGCACACGGAGCGATGCTCGGGCTCGGTCAGGAAGCCTTCGAGCGGGGAGAACGCACCGTTGGTCAGCAGATCGAGATCGCAGAGCTGACGTGCGCTCAACGTCCAGCTCGGGTAGTCGCCGGCCGCCGCCTGCTCGCGCTCGGCCGCGCTCTCGTCGAGATACAGCTCACGCAACGCACCGCCGTGCGGCTCCTTGAACGCCCCCATGCCCTCTCACCCTCGTTTGCGATTCGTCTGCGCCTGCTCGGAGAACGCCAGCGCACTCTCGGCCCACTCCCGCGCGGTTCCCGAGCGGCTCGTAGCGGTGTCCGGAGCGAGCGAACGCCGAGCTCTTCAGCGCTCCGTCGACGCTCCGTCAGCGCTCGTCATGCCGACCGCGAAGTAGCGGATCCTGCCTGAAAAAGCGCGCCGTTGCCGCATAGACATCCGGATAGCCCTCGGCGACGTTCTCCGGCCAGGTGAAGAACGTCTCCACGACGACGGCGAAGAATTCCACCTCGTCCTCGGCGCCGTAGTCGTCGAGAAAGGCCTCGTCGCCGCGCTCGACCCGAGCGACGTGATCGGCGTAGGCGGCGCCGAAGACCTCGGGCCAGCGCCGTGCGAGCGCGGCATCGGCGATCGGCGGAAACCCGTTGGTGCGTCCGTTCGCCGCGTCGAGCACGTGGGCGAATTCGTGGACGACGACATTGGTACCCGAGGCGGGTGCGGCGACATCCTCCCAGGCGAGGATCACCGTTCCCGCCTCCCAGGCCTCGCCGGCGAGCTCGACCTCGCGCTCGTGCGCGACCCCCGCCTCGTCCGTCCACGACTGATCGACCAGAAAGCCGGCCGGGTAGAGGAGCACGCTGCGGGCGTCTCGATACCAGTCGAGCCCGAGCTCGAGCACCGGCAGACAGGCCTCGAGCGCGACCCTGGCCCGCATCCGATCCTCCAGCACGAGATCGCCGGCGGTCTCGAACCGGCGCGTGGCGACGAAGCGCTCGGCGAGGGCCCGGAGTCGTCCGCGCGCCGCTTCGTCGAGTGGTGCGAGCGCCTCGCTCGCCTCGAACGGCTCGTGCCAGTGCGGCTCGTCGATGGACGGCGCGGGGCGTCCGAACCATCGCCGCAGCCACTCCCCGGCGTCGCTCATGCTCGCATCGCTCGGGCGCTGGTCTCCGCCGAACGCGCACCCCAACCGCAGAGCGCGAGCGGCGACCCGAATCGGGTCGGCGACCGACCGGATCGGGGCATCGCTACCGGACGGCCTTCGCGCCAAGCACCGACACCCGCAGCCGGGCGAGCCTCGCGCGGGTGAAGCGCCGTCCGGTGTCGACGACCCGCCGCCCGCCCGCCGGAACGATCTCGCGAACGACACGTGTGCTCTGAGCGGCACCGGGGGCGAGACGGATGCCGAGCTGCACGTCACTGATCGCTCGAGTGCTCCGGTTGGCGATCTCGAAGGCGAGGGTGCCGCGCGGCGTGAGGCCGCTCCGGACGTGGACGAGGCTACCGGGGTCGGTCTGCGGAGAGAGCTTGGCGAGCGCCGTCCGCGCCCGCTCGCCGCTCGGACCCGAGGCCTGCGCGGCCATCGAGTACCAGCGCCTCGCCTCGGCTGACCGTCCACGCGCCGCGGCGATCGAACCGAGTCCGAGCTGCGCGTCCGCCGTCGGCATGAGCTTGACGCTCCGTGCGTAGTCGGCTCGGGCGGCGTCGAGATCACGCGTCGCCTCGTTGACCTTGCCCCGTTGGAGGTAGTAGTAGAAGAAACCGTCGTTCAGCGCGATCGCTCGATCGTAGTGGCGCTCGGCCCGGCCGTAGGCCCGGGTCCGCTGTGCGAGATCCCCGAGGAAGGACTGGAAGTGCCCCTCACGGGGCTCGATCCTCACCGCCTCCTCGACCAGTGCTCGCGCCTCGCGGACCTTACCCTCTCCGGCGAGCTTCTGCGCCCGGTCGAAACGCTCGTAGGCCCCCTTCTTGTCGAACAGCCGCGCCATCGCGCGCCGATAGCGCTCGCGCCCGAGCTCACCGCCGGCGGGCAGGCGCGCCGCCGTCTCGATGTTCTGCCTGACGCGCTGGGGCGAGGGCGGGTGGCTCGCGAACAGTCCGCTCAGCCAGTCGGGATTCCTCCCCTTCGAGAGTCTGACGAAAGTCTTCTGCAGCTCGACGGCACCCCTCGGATCGTAGCCCGCCCGCGCCATGTACTCCATGCCGTAGCGATCGGACTCGAGCTCGGCCTCGCGCCCGTAGCGGCTGTTGACGAGCTGCGCACCGATGCTCGAGCCGAGCTGGGCGAGCTCGCCATAGCCCTTCTCCGCCCCCACGATCGTCGCGGTGATGACGGCGAGCTGCAGTCCGAGCCCGCGCGTCTGCCCCTGCGCCCCGTGCCGGGCCGCGGCGTGCACGATCTCGTGGCCGAGCACCGCAGCGAGCTCGGCCTCGTTGTCGAGCTCGACGAGAAGCCCTCGGTTGATGCTGATCTTGCCCCCCGGCAACGCCCAGGCGTTCGGCGTCGAATCGTTGATGACGTTGAACTCGTAGGGGAGCTTCCGATCACTCTTCGCCGCGAGCCGCTGTCCGACGCCTCTGACGTATTCCTCGACCCCGGGATCGACGACGTAATCTCCGCCCTGGGCCTGACGGAGCGGCGCGTATTGCTGCCGCCCGACCGCGAGCTCCCAGTCCTCGGGAAACAGCCGCAGCTCGTTCGCCCCGGTCACCGGATTCGGTGCGCAGGCGCTCATCGTCAGCACCAGGCCGAGGCCCGCGAGAAACGCGCCTGCCCGCGCCACGACGCGCGGAACGACGCGCGGAACGGCGCGCCATCTCCGTATCCCGATTCGATTCATTCGGCCGTCTCCCTCGCCTCGTCGGCTCGAGCACCGACACCTGCACCGCCCCGCGGCCACGCCCGCACCGGTCGCACTGGCCCGTACCGACGAGGTCGGCAAGCCACCGATGCCCCGCGCCGCCCCCCTTCAGTGATGCTCGTGCCCGCCCGGCCCGTGAACATGGCCGTGAGCCCGCTCGCTCTCGCTCGCCGCTCGCACCTCGAGCACCTGCACATCGAAGGTCAGGTCCCGCCCGGCGAGAGGATGGTTGGTATCGACATCGAGATTGAACTTCCCCGCCTTCAGGACGGTCGCAGGACTCGAGCCCTGCCCCTGCCCGTCGGGCAATCTGACCAGCTGTCCCGGGCGGACCGCCCTGCCCTTGATACCGAGCTGCTTGAGCGAGACACGCCTCACTCGGTCGGGGTAGTACCGTCCGTAGGCCTGCTCGGCGGGGATCGTGACCGAGAAACCCTCCCCGGCCCTCCTGCCGACGAAGGCGTTCTGGAGCGCCGCGAGCACCCCTCGCTCGCCGAACAGAAAGCGCACCGGATCGCCGCTCTCGGAGGATTCTATTCGCTCGCCCCGCTCGCCCCGCTCGCCCCGCTCGCCCCGCTCGCCCCGCTCGCCCCGCTCGCCCCGCTCGCCGTAGAGATCGTAATGGAACGCGACGACCGTTCCGGGGCCGATGGTCTCGTCCGACATCGTTTCTCCGTCATCGCGGTCGGCACGGTCGGCGACGGCCGAACCGCCTCGCTCCATCCGACCCGCTATCCTCGAGTCACGATGATACTCAGAAGCCCACTCCGCCGTCTCGCCGCCACCCTCGTGCCGGCACTCGCGCTAGGCGCCTGCACCAACGGCAAGCTCGTCGTCGGCTCGCTCTACAACCGCCTCGACGACCGCATGATGGAGCAGTTCGCCGAGCTCGGTGACTTCGAGGAGCGACAGCGAGCGCTGTTCGAGGAGCGGGTCGGCACCTTCCATGTCTGGCACCGACGGACCGAGCTGCCCGCCTACGCACGGTTGATCGAGGATGTCGCCGCCTCGATCGCCGATCCGGGGAGGACTTCCGTCGAGGACATCGAGCGCTGGGGCGAGCGGGTCGAGAGGCGCGCGATCGCCGCCCGCGAGTGCCACCCGGTCAACTTCTCGTTCGAGCTGATGAGGAGCCTCGAGGACGAGCAGCTCGACCAGATCGAGACGACCCTCGCCCGAAAGCGCGAGGAACGTCGCGATCGCTACGACTCGCGCACCCCGGAGGAGCGTGTCGAGCGCCGCGTGAGGAACGTCGGAAAATGGAGCAAGCGCATCGGTGTCGAACTGACCGCCGCACAGAACGCGATGCTGCGCACCGCCTTCACCCGGCAGACGAGCCTTCGCACCGAGTACTTCGCCCTTTCCGATCGCTGGCGAGCCGAGTTCTTCCACCTCGCCCGCGAGCAGGAGTCGCCGGACTACGAGGGGCGCATCGCCGCCCACCTCGATGAGCTCTGGTCGCTGCTCGAGAGCGAGTACCCCGAGCAGTGGGAGCGGAACCGGCGGCTCTGGGCCGAGACCGGCCTACGCCTCGTCGCGAGCCTCGATACCGAACAGCGAGCGACCCTGAGCGCTTGGCTCGCGAAGATGGGCGAGACACTCGGGGCGATCTCGCGCGACGAGCCGTCGTTCGTGCCGGGAAGCGATCCCTCGGTGGGCTGTCTCGTCGGTACCGCCGCCTCGGACCGCGCGACGGCGGTGTCCGGTCCGGCCGGCTGATCGGGCGGCTATCCGGCTCTCGAAATAGACCCCGGCGATCCCGAGCGCGAGACGGACCCGGTCGATCTCGTCCGACGAGCCTTCGAGAGCGAACCCGAACCCGCTCGCTCGCCGCACGTCGGGCGTCTCGCCTCGCTCGGTGACGATCGCCTCGGTCTCAGAGCCGGGCTCGCGAGGGATGTTCGAGCACCCTCTCGAGACGGCAAAACTCGGCTTGGCAGACCGGATACGGATCGCCGGCAGAGGAATGGAGAGGCCACGGTGGATGGTCTCATCGCGTGCGCGAGCGATCGGTACGCGAGTGATATCGGTACGCGGATGATTCGGAGAGTCGTCGCAGAGTGTAGTGAACGTCATTAATTTGACGAATTCGATGATGTCGAGTGTCGGCTCTCGAGCCGAGTCGGGGCTCGTACCACAAGGCTTCTCGCCCTGTCCCGCCCAGCTTGCCAAGGCGCAATGGAGCATCATCCGCCGTCATCGCCCGGCCCGTCGCACCGGGCCGAACCGAGCCACCCTCTCGGCCCCCGTCGCCACCGCTGCTCGATCGACGAGCGGCCTATCGAACCATCGTTTTCAGCGGTTTGCGTCCGGTTTCGATGTAACGGTATCGCCGGCGACGCGCGCGTCGGAGGGAACCCATCACCGATCCGTTAGACGAGGTCGAGCCACGGACCGGAAGGGACGGCAAGGTCGGAGACGATCGATCGGACAGCCATACCGAGCGTTGCCCGTTCTCAAAGCGTTGCTCGCCAACTTGCGTCTGTCTAAGCTCCGCTCCGCACACTTCACGCGTGCGCCGCCGCGGTTCGGGCGACAACTCAAAACGTCATCGAAAAGGAAGCAGATGAAAAACGCAGGAAGATGTATCCGGGGAATCGCCGGAGCCCTGATGCTCTGCTCGGGGTCACTGCTCGCCGATAGCGACTACGCCATCGAATACCACGAGACCGTCGGCAACCTACGCGTGGCCGAGCAGAGCTCGAACGCCGACGGTCCGAGGACCATGACCGTGTCGATGTACGCGTTCGAGCAATCCCTCGTCATGGAACTCGAAGCGAACACGGAGCTGACGCGCTCGCTGGACGCCAAGAGCGGCGAGCCCGGTGCTCAAGCGTATTCTCGCAGCGCCGATTTCGAGGCACTCCGAGGCCGGTTGGAGGGCGTCGACGGCTCCTGGGTACGTCTGACCCGCTCGGGCAACTCGTTCACGGGCGTGATCTGGAACGGGGAGAGGTTGCTCGCGATCGAGCCCTTCGACGAGGTTCGGGACATGATCTCGGGCACCGAGGCCGGCGAGGGCGATCACGTCATCTACGACACCGATGACATGATCCCGCTGAAGGGGCAGTCGTGTCCCGTCGATGGCGGTGGCTCCGACTACGGCGCACTGGTGGAGGAGCTGCAGCGACTGCCGGCGAGCGCCGCCAACAGCCAGCTCGACGTCCTCTTCGTGACGGACGAGCAGTTCGCTCGCGCCAACGACGATGTCGACGCGGCGGTGATCGCCAGGCTGAACATCGTCGACGGCATCTTCTCGGAGCAGGTCGGGGTGAAGATAAACGCTACCGAGATCAAGCGGGCGGGCCCCGAGGCCGGCCTGAACTCCACCAACTCCTCGAACCTACTCGGCCAGCTCAGAAACTACTCGCTACAGGAGCTGAGCAATCCCGGGCTCATCCACCTGCTGACGGGCCGCGACCTGGACGGTGGCGTCATCGGCGTCGCCTTCCTCTCGGCACTCTGCAGCCAGAGGTCCGGATACGGGCTGACCCAGAGCGACCAGAACACCAGCGTCGTCACCTCCGCCTTGACCGCGGCACACGAGTTCGGGCACAACTTCGGCTCCCCTCACGACAACCAGGGCGGCTCCGCCTGCGTCGGCACGGCGGGTACCTTCCTGATGAACCCCTCCATCAACGGCAGCAGCACGTTCTCCCAGTGCAGCCTGGCCCAGATCGCGCCCAAGGTCGACCAAGCGTCCTGCATCGTATCGATCAGCGATCCCGAGCCGGAGCCCGAGCCCGAGCCCGAGCCGGAGCCGGAGCCCGAGCCGGAGCCCGAGCCCGAGCCGGCCCCTGACCCGGATCCCGGCACGGTGGTCTTCGCGGCCGGCTTCAACAACGGCTCGACGGTCGGATTCGTCTATCGCGACGATCCCTGGGGTCTGGGGAACAAGCCGGGTTACCAGTCCGGAGATCTCATCTCTGAGGGAGGCGATTCGGGCGGGGCGCTGCGGATCCGACTCGGCGGTGTGGACAACGAGATCGTGACCGGCATGAGCGGTGGTGTCAGGCGAACGTTCGAACTGAGCTCGACGGCGAACTTGCAGGTGGTGTTCAAGGTCAAGCTCAGCCAGTCGCCGCGCTACGAGCAAGACGAGCGCAGCGATGTCTACGCTTCGGTCGACGGCGAGTTCCTGCGCGGCGAGGAGGGCGACATGCTCGCCACCGTCAGGGGAGACGGCAACGGCGGCGAGGTTCGAACCACGGGCTTTCGCACCTATCGCTTCAACCTCGACGACGTGCCCGCCGGAGAGCACGACTTGATCATCGGCGGGTTCAACAACAAGAAGACGGAACTTCCCGAGCTCACCGAGATTCTCGTCGACGATGTCTCGGTGGTGATCCGCGGCACGGATCAAGTCGCCTCGTCGGGTTCGAGATTCGATCTGTCGTTGCTGACGAGGCTCCGGTCGCTGTACGCCATTCTGGGGCAGCGGTAAGGCCCGACACCGGCCCTGCCGGATGGGCGAGTCCGGGCGTACCGATCGGGGAGGGTCGGTACGCCCGCGGCGTTCAGCTCGAGGGCTCGAGGCGTAGCAGGCGCCCCCCGTCGCCGTCCTCGAGCACGTAGAGCGTGCCGTCCGGCCCCTGCTCGACCTCGCGCACCCGCTCGCCCCAACCGTAGCGAGCCTCCTCCGAAGCCGTCACCTCGGTCTTGTCGTCCGGACTCGCCCCTTCGTTGTCGAGCGGCGTCTCGTCGAAGGAGACTCGGATCAGCGCCTGGGAGGAGAGCCCACCGATGAGCCCGTTCCCCTGCCAGTCGGCAAACGCCTCGCCGTCGTAGATGACGAAGCCCGCCGGACTGATGACCGGAGTCCACGACAACGCCGGGTTCTCGTAGGCCGGATCGCTCTCGTGCGGCGGGATCGGCGTGCCGTCGTAGTGCTCGCCGTTGGAGACGATCGGGTAGCCGTAGTTCTCCGAACGCACGATGCGGTTGAGCTCGTCACCGCCCTTCGGTCCCATCTCGTGCACCCAGAGCTGTCCCGAAGCGTCGAAGTCGATGCCGAGCGGATTCCTGTGCCCGAGCGTCCATACCTCGGCGGCGACGCCGCCGGACTCGACGAAGGGGTTGTCCTCGGGAACGGAGCCGTCCTCGTTCAGTCGGATCACCTTGCCGAGGTTCATCGACATGTTCTGCGCCGGGGAGAACTTCTGGCGCTCGCCGGAGGTGACGAACAGGTAGCCGTCGGGTGAGAACGCGAGGCGGTGCCCGTAGTGACCGTTGCCGGTGACCTTGGGCGTCTGCCGCCAGATGACCTCCCGATCGCTCAGCTCGCCCCCTTCGGTATCGAGCGTCAGCGTCGCCCGCTCCACGGCCGCCCCGCTCAGCGCATCGTTCTCCGCGTCGCGCTCGACGTAGGAGAGGTAGACGACGCCGTTGGAGGCGAAGTCGGGGTGCGGAACGATATCGCCGAGGCCGCCCTGCCCTCGAGCGGTGACACTCGGCACGTTGCCGATCTCGCCGACCTTCGTCCCCTCGGCATCGAGCAGCCAGAGCGCGCCGGTCTTTTCGGTGACGAGCGCTCGTCCGTCATCGAGGAAGGTCATCGCCCAGGGGCGTTCGAATTGCGCTACCGTTTCGCTCTCGACAGTTGATTTCTGGGCCTTAGTCTCTGTTATCGAGCAGGCTATGAGCGAAACGGCTGCCAATGCTATACAAGCCTGACGAACACAGGCCTGATAGAAAGGAAGTCTTGAATGGGTAGAGTGAAACGATTCGGCGCGCATGGTTTTTGTCTGAGTTTGTGGTCAACGAGCCTCCAATTTGCCAGAACATGGCTCTCGGTCAATCAATGCCCACAAAATTCAGAGTGCTACATGGTTATTGGCAACTGGCCGTTCAAGCAACGTTTTCGTTCGGTGACAAGGTCGCTGCTCGGCATCTCCCTGGCCTTCTTTAGTGCGACTACCTATGGCAGTCCTGAGCCGACTCAATTAAGAGCACCTGCCA
>ENA-ORXM01005458-ORXM01005458.1-marine-metagenome-genome-assembly--contig:-NODE-5458-length-10071-cov-6.622574_pt1 | contig 10071 bp, 12 predicted proteins | sample MGYA00237867_ERZ511480 | MGnify/ENA primary metagenome ERZ511480 (study PRJEB26309, sample SAMN06266103) | marine metagenome | isolation source: Algal blade | place: United Kingdom:Sidmouth, United... | reverse complement strand
GACAGGTACGCGGAGCGATTTAGCTGTCCAAGCATTTTTTGTTTCGTTTTTTTTGCGATTGAAAAAAATGAAAAATATAATATGTAACAAAAATATTAATCAAAGTACTATAACAGTTCATGAAACAAAAAATCAAAAAATAGTATTTTGAATACTAATTCACACTATCCACCTCAAACTTCTGCACCTTATCAAGAATATGCTCAGGTGCATCAGGACGGATTGGCTTATCTGGAAATTTTATTGAATCCAATATATCTGCATTAAAGCGCAATGCAATTAAAGAGTCAACAGAGAGTTTTGCCGCTTCGATCGCTCTCTTTCTACATTGCAAATCCTTTTCATTTAAAAGGTTATCCACCTTAGCATCGTAATAGAAATCTATCAGTTCTTGCCTATTTGGTAATTCTGTCGAACAAGAAATTAAGAATAATAATATGACAATAGTAAAGAACTTCATTTTTCAATTAACTCATTTATCTTTTTCAATTGAATGGTATGGATTGAGTCCTTGGAAACCTTGAAGTAGGTTTGGTAATTATTGTCACAGAGTGTGTCGCTAAATTTAGTCAATGAATCCCGATGGGCTCTAAACAAAGAGTCCGCTACTTTTTTACATTGTCTTTCTAATTCCAAGACCTCATATTCCCCACAAGAAGAATAGACAATCGAAACAAAAAATAAAATCCAGAATATATGTTTTTTAAGATTCATCTGACGCCACTATTTTCTTTTTAAGTTCAAAGTTTTCACCCAAATATACTTTTCGCACAATCTCATCTTCCGCCAATTCTTCTGCAGTACCTGCTTTAAGAATCTTGCCTTCAAACATCAAATAAGCGCGATCTGTAATCGACAGCGTTTCTTGAACATTGTGATCAGTAATTAAAATACCAATATTCTTTTTCTTCAATTTCTCTACGATGGATTGAATATCTTCTACCGCAATAGGATCTATTCCTGCAAAGGGCTCATCTAATAAAATGAACTTTGGTGAAGATGCTAAGGCACGTGCAATTTCTGTACGACGACGCTCTCCACCTGATAAAGAATCACCAATATTTTTTCTCACTTTTTCTAAGCCAAATTCCTCTATGAGCTCTTCTAGTTTTTCTGATTGCTCCTTCTTTGACAATTTAGTCATTTCCAAAATCGCTTTGAGATTATCTTCCACCGACAACTTTCTAAAAACAGAAGCTTCCTGTGGCAAATAGCCTATCCCTTTTCGCGCACGCTTATACATGGCCAGTGGTGTAATATTATCTGAATCTAAAGTCACTTTACCGCCATCAGGCTTAACAAACCCAACCATCATATAAAAGGTCGTCGTTTTACCTGCACCATTAGGCCCTAACAACCCCACGATCTCGCCTTGTTGAACACTAATTGTAACAGATTGTACCACTGTGCGCAAACCATATTTTTTTACTAAATCAGTTGCCTTCAGTTCCATAAAATATATCTTTTAAATTTACATCAAGTTCAAAATCCCAATTGGGTTTTACATCTTCTAAAGGCAGCTCTCTAATTTTTTCAGAATGTCTTTTGAACTTAATAAGACCTGGAGACCATCTGCCATCATCATTAGCATCTTCTACAATTTTAAGCTTGTATTTTCCTGGATTCAAATTCTTTAACTCTTTTGTTTCTTCGTCGTAAATATTAAACTGCTGAACGGTTTTATCATTTAAAATTAAATCAATGACATACTTTCTACCTTCCGCTCCTAAAAAATTAAGATTTATAGCACCCAACTTTTCTGAATTAATAACATTGACTCTAAATACTAATGTATCTTCATTTGTTTTTCCAAACCAATCTGTAATCGCATTCGGTAATAATTCCAATTTATAATTTTGATTTACTTTTAAACTATCAAACCAAAATTTTACAGAGCGATTATGAATAGCATTGTCTCTTAAGTTAAGAGCTTTTGTTGTATCAGCCAAACTTAATAACGAGCGATCAATAGAGTCAAGTCCCTTATTAAATGTGATCTCAAGACTATCTGAAGAAAGGATTGACATCTGCTTTTTCTGCTGTTTATCCAATACAAGTAGTCTGTCCGCAATTGATTTTTTAGATTTTTTATTCTGTATTGTATCTGTCCTTTGCTCTAAAGCAATGTAGATACTACTTGTATCTAAACCCAATTTATTATGCCAAATAAATAAAGTATCCTTTAATTCTTCTGTGAAAGTTTTTAACGAATCTTCTTTTTCAAAATCAACTTCATACTCAAAAGGCAAAGGAAAATAATTCACTTTAATCAATCCTTTTTCTGCTTGCTTATATGATATTAAACGTGGGTCATCTTCCTCATCGAATAATTCTATTTCTAAACCGACATTCGTCGAATCAGATGTAATGAGTAAGGAATCTAAAAACCCGACCTTCTCTGCAGGCAAGTCATAATAATAATTGACATTGGCATCTTTGAGTGCAAACATTTGAAAAGTATCATTCCTTAAATTACTAAGCTTAAACTTACCTGCCGCATCTGTCTTTGTAAAATAATACGGCTTAGATGTTGTAAAACAAGTATCACTTAAATCATCATAAAGTACAACCAAAACGCCTTCCTCCCCACTCTGAGTTAAAACATCTTTAACTGTACCTTCAACAGATAAAGAATCAATTACATTTCCAGTAGAAAAAACAAAAATAAAATTCTCATATACGTTGCCTTCTGTAAAATCCTGTATGGCCGATCCAAAATTAATTTGATAGGTTGTGTTTTCTTTGAGCACTTCATCTTCCGAAAATTCAAAAATGACTCTTTTCCCTTTATCTGAAACTTTTACTGGATAGTTTGTAGGAGGAGAAACGACAACTTCTTTTGTTGGGTTTTGAAGCTTAATCCATTCGTTAAACTCAAATTCAAATTCTCTTTTTAAAAACAAAGTTTGATAATTGGCTTCTGAACCTTCGCTTACAATAACTGGTGGAGATTGATCTCTTGGACCACCTTCTGGGGTGCCAAATCTGGCACATGATCCTATAATGAGCGCTACTGAAACACAAAAAATGATATGCTTTATTTTTTCAATCATAAATCTAGAAGCACAAAGATTATTCTTTTTTATTACGTGGATGAAATTTCATAATTGTTTCTCTGAGGTATTTTGTGTCTATATGTGTATAAATTTCTGTTGTTATTATCGATTCATGCCCAAGCATATCTTGAACGGCCCTTAAATCAGCACCACCCTCCACCAAGTGCGTGGCAAAGGAATGCCTAAACGTATGGGGACTTACTGTCTTTTTTATGCCCGCCAATTCAGTTAATTGTTTGATTATCATAAATATCATCACTCTAGATAACGCTTTACCCCTCCTATTCAAGTATAAATAATCCTCAAAGCCTGGTTTTATATTTTGATGCGATCTGTAGTTATCAATATAATATTGATTTTGTTTTATAGCTTCAGGTGCAATGGGAACAATGCGTTCTTTATTGCCTTTCCCTAAAACCTTGACATATTCTTCCTCAGGGAAAAAATTAGAGATCCGTAAATTTATCAATTCACTGACTCGAAGACCGCAAGCATAGAGTGTCTCCAACATTGCACGATTACGATGTCCTGTTGCTTCGCTCAGATCTATAACGCTTAAGATTTGATTAATCTCATCATAGGAAAGCACATCAGGGATTTTTCGACGCAATTTAGGGCCTTCTAACAATTCAGTAGGATCATCATCTACAAGGTTTTCAACCAATAAATATTTATAAAAAGCTCTAATGCCAGACAACATACGCGCTTGGGTCCTGTCACCCAAACCCAATTTATTGATGTATTGTATAAATTGAGATAAGTGCTTATGGTCAATCTGCAAGGGTGTTACATCCCACTTACTCATTCTTACAAATTCATATAACTTTGAAATGTCACGGATATATGCCTCAATCGAGTGACTCGACAAGGATCGCTCCAAAATGAGGTAGTTTTTAAATCCAGAAATAGTAGAACTCCAGTCCATTGGCCCAAAAATAAACTAAAGGCTTGGACTGGATCAATAAATATTGGTATTTTCATAATTCAGTTAATGCAAAATGAAATGAAATTTGCTCTCGTATCAATATTAGTATTTATAAGTGCCTATAGTTACGGCCAATTACTGGAACCCACTCTTGAAGAAACTATTATGTCAGAATACCAGTGGCTGTTTAGTAATAACGGAAATTTAAAATGTGGGCCTGCAGAAAAAGAAATTATTGAAACAAAAATCGACCAGTGCCAATTCATCGATGCCTTTGAAATGTTTCCCAATCCAGCAGCATCTGAAGTTACTATAAAATTTGATGGTCATAAAATGCCCACCACTATAATCATTAACAACTTACAAGGACGAATTGTATACAAAGAAGCTCTTGATCAATTTAATGGCCGTTACAATAAAACCATAACTCTTGATCAAGACATTTCAGGACTTCTTATCGTAACTATAATTCAAGCCAAAGAAACATTTACTAAAAAATTATTGATTAATTAATGGATATTCGTTACATAGAAAGCAATGAAGCGGAAGAATTTCAAACAGAAGAACGCTGTCATATTCTTGAATTATTAAACGACCAAACAGATCGTACTTTTTCAATTGCACGCGCAAGAGTAGAACCTGACATTACAACGGCTTGGCATAGACTTAAGGACACCGCTGAATCATATTACATAATAGAAGGTCAAGGCCGAATGCAAATTGGAGAAGATTTTATCAAAGATGTCAAAAAAGGTGATGTCGTAAAAATTCCAAAAAATACTGCGCAACGTATAAAAAACATCGGCATTGAAGATTTGATTTTTTTATGTTTTTGTGTGCCTGCATTTGGTGCAGAAAATTATGAGGATTTGGAGTGAGGCATGCACTCCACTAAACAGCGAATCTCTCATTAATCAACAAACAACACAACCTCCTTTTTTTAACAAAAACACTACCTATTATAAGGCCGTTCCTGCACCCAAGAAAACTTTCTACTCATTAAAGGATAGTCCTCCACATTTTTTCTCTTTAAAACTGCAGAAATAGAATCATCTGCAAAAATGCCACTCAACTTTATAAATTTATCCCCATCTGTCACATAATTTAAAGCGAAGGTGTCCATCGTATTGTTTAATTTAATTGTCAGTTCATTATTGAGGGTATCAATTTGAGTCGCACTCCAATCTGGCTTTGTCTCTGACTTATATTTTATAGCAGCCCAATGTTTACCTTGATAATTTACAATATAATTGAACGTTTTCCATTGCTTTTCTTGTCGTATGTTTTTTGCTGGCTGATCATTTATAAAAACATCAAATTCTTCAACTTCATACAATCCAACAAAGGGTGCCTTATTTGCCGATGGGCCATATTTCTGAGAACTAGAATAAGATGAATAGATACCAAAAATGACATAAACTGACAACAGAAACCACTTTAAAATAATCTTGGCTGAAATCCATTTTTCACTAACCACATCTGACCAAACAACTTCTTCAACACTTTTATTTCTTATAAAAAAATCAAATAATCTTTGCCCCTGAAAGCCTACCAATATCAAACTCATAAAAACCATATGCGTAGATAACAATTTGACAGGTACATCATAACAAAAATTCATCATCATCACGTTAAGCATCACCCCAAAAGTCACCAACGATCCCAGTAAAGCTGTACGCCTACTAAACAAAAGAATCCCGCCTGTAAATTCTAACACACCCGTAAAGACTGTATAGGATTTAGAATAACCCATAAACGTCCACAACAATCCCATGGGAGAAATATTTCCTAGTGTTGAATCTAATCTTGTAACTCCTGGCGCACTAAACTGTAGATAAAATATTTTAGCCAATCCATAATTAATCATTTGAAAAGCTAAAAAGTACCGCAAAATTATCAAGAACCACTTTAAGGTTGTATTGTAATTATCTCTTTTTCTGTCTAATATTGAAATAATAATACTCGCAATTATAGACAAACACGCAAAAAGTAAAATCAGATAATAATCAAAACTCGTATCCCCACTGCCACTCATAACACTTTTTATTTCTTGAGTGCTTCCAACAGCTTTTGCAAATATGGGAACCAGTTTTTTCCAAACAGGCATAAAAGCAAATGTGGCTATAAATTGCGTAGCGTTAGCATATAGAAAAATATATACCGCAATAAATAAAAAAACGAATTTCTTATAGAACGGCCAAGACCTATTCATGCATGAGTTCTTTAAGACAAAAAAAACGACCTTGTCAATAAACATACAGAAATACCTACACTGTTTATAACATATAGCATTTCTTTAGATGAATCTATACTTTAATTAGACAGAGCTATAAAATAGTATATTCAAAACCATCTTTACCTTTAACTCCAAATTGTGGATATCCCAGCCCCTCTGAAGCGGAATCGCCATAGAAAAAATTGAATATTAAATTATAATCAGTTGAGTTTTTATTTTTCTGATATACATCCCTAATCTCTACATAATCCTCAGGCTTAAAATCTGAACACCTATCATCCATTTGCTGCTGCACAAATAATTCTTGCGCAAATAATGCTCCAAGTGATTCTGAATTACTATTACTTATACAAAACATCGATCTAAAAACATATTCCTTGACACGTCTCACTATTATTTCTTTAGTAACATTTTCACTGGTCCAAAAATGTGGTGTACAAAAGCTTCTTTTCAAAATAGAATCAAATTCGAATTTACTTTTATAATCTGTGACAAAATGATTTGACCACATTCCGCCAACATCATCTACAAGATTCAATCCTACTTTAATATCTAAGTTATTATCTAGTTTATATTTCCTATTAATTTTCTCAAGTTCATCTTGAGCAATTTCTTCAGCCGCAATATTAATTAAATATTCCAATTTAGCTTTTGCAAAATCATTAGCCATTGGATTAAATCCAGCAATAGGCAAAAGCAAGTCTTCCTTTTTTTTCGCCTTGCAGTAAATAAAGATATTTTTGAAATCTTTCCATTGACAAAGGAAGATAGTACAACTGACTTATCGTATCAATAATTTTTAAGATTTGAAAACTCATAGCAAAATGACATTATAATTAAATTGTACGCAAAGCCCTTTCTAAATCTTCAATCAAGTCATCTTTGTCCTCTAGACCAACAGAAATTCTAATGATACTCTCATTGATCCCCATGGCAGCAAATTTATCTGGGCTCAACTCTTTGAGGTAACTTATCACTGGAGCATATACTAAACTGTCATGTCCACCCCAGCTCACACCTAGCTTAAAGTATTTAAGTGAATCAACAAAAGCTTTTATTTTAGAAATATCTTTAGTTTCTAATTCAAAGCTCATCAATCCTGTATTACCCGTCATCTGTTTTTGTGCCAAGTCGTATTGCGGAAAAGATTTTAATCCTGGCCAAAAAACATTCTTAATCTTTGAATGTGCCTCAAGAAAATGCGCTACATGATCTGCATTTTCTTCATGTGCTTTTAAGCGAAATGGTAAAGTACGGAGACTTCTTAAAATCAACCATCCTTCAAATGGAGCCATTTTTGCGCCAAGCAATTCGTGCTCTGCCAAAATAATTTGATCAATAATTTCTCTGCTGCCTATCACAACTCCTGCGACTACATCACTGTGTCCACATAAATATTTTGATACTGAATGAATTTCAATATCAATACCCATCTCTAAAGGCTTTTGGAATATCGGCGAAGCCCAAGTGTTATCGATGGCTGTTTTTATATTATGTCGTTTTGCAATTTCTGCAATTGCTCTTAAGTCTTGCAACTCAAAAGTCAAGGATCCAGGACTCTCTAAGTAGATTAAACTCGTATTCTCTTGAATAGCATCTTCAAATTCTTGAGGATCTTTGCCATCAACATATGTGGATGTAATATTAAATTTTCGTGCTAAATAATTGGTGATAAAATTAGTGGAAGGACCATAGATTGATTTTAGTGTAATAATATGATCGCCTGCATTGACACAATGCAAAATAGCACTTGTCACAGCAGCAATTCCTGATGCGCATAATTTTGCTTTTTCACCTCTACATAATTTTGCAATTTTTTCTTCTGCAATTTTTACAGTAGGATTCATCAATCGTGAATACAAAAAACTATCTGCTTTATGGTCAAAAGCTTTATCAATATCATCCCAACTTTCAAAAGTAAATAGTGAGTTCTGATATAGTGGCGGCACTACTGCTCCATGTTGATCTTTATAATCATCATGATTTAAAATCGTCGCATCTTTCATTCTTCAACTTTTTTAGCATTATAAAAACAAGCTATTCCCGTAAAGGCAAAAATATAGGCTATCAAAATATTAATTAAAGACAAAAATTGATACGGGGCATACTGTACTGCAGATACACCTAATGTACTTGCCATAAAAACACCCGAAGGTGTCCATGGCGCTAGATTTTCCATCATTGTACCCGCATCCTCGATAGACCGACTCAAAACTTTCCTTGGAATTTTCATTTTATCAAATTGCTTTTTAAAAGCTTCACCAATGATAAAACTTGTTGCATATTGATTTGAGGTCATCATATTTGTAAACAACGTCGTCGTCAACGCAGCCGCCACAGTTTGTCCTTTGGATTGTATTAAATTCATCAGAGATTTTATAACCACATCAATAGCATTTATAACTTGTAAAGTCCCGATGAATGCAAAAATTAAAATAGATATCACGATTCCTTCTATCAAATTATACAAACCGCCTCTGTTTAATATTTGCAAGACCTCATAATCTACATTTTGCTCAATTGCCATCTTTACAGAAAAGCCATCTTTGAAACTATTGAAGATATCGCTAAATGAAAAAGATTGAAATATAAATGCCAAAAGCATAGCTAACCAAGCAGAAAAAAGAAGGGTTAAAACAATTGGCTTCTTTTTTATTGAACCCCATATTACAACCAACAAAGGCAATAATAAAATTGGACTGAATGTAAATATTTGTTCTAAGGCAACCATTGTATTTTCAATTTTATCCAAAGAGACAGGAATATCTTTTACATTTCCTTGAATGGCTGGCGACATAATTATATATATGAGCCCTGCAATTATGGCAGAAGGACCCGTCGTATAAATCATAGATTTAATGTGATCAAAAAGCGGAACTCCTGTGGCCAAAGATGCAATATTAGTAGTATCAGAAAGTGGAGACATCTTATCTCCAAAGAATGATCCACCCACAACAGCTGCCGCTGTTACAGCTAAGTCCGCTTCATATACCTGCGCTAGTCCCATCATCACAATACCAATTGTGCCCGCAGACCCCCATGACGTCCCAGTCAAAAGCGAAAACACAATACACACCAAAAATGAAAATATATAAATCCAGTTGGGATCAATTAAGGAAATCCCATAATAAATTAACATAGGGATTGTCCCGCTCACAATCCAACTGCCTATAAGTACGCCTATAGAAAAAAGGATCAATAAAACAGGAACGGATTCTCCAACTTTTTTTGTGATATTTTCTTGAATAATATCCCAAGAGTATCCTAAAAATATGAGGTATGTAGAACTAAAAGTAAGGGCAATGAGAATTAAAACTTCAATTGCTAAAGTTTCGCCATTAAAAAACTTAGGATGTATAAACAAACCATACACCAATAAAAAAAAGAAGAATAGCAGTGGCCAAATGGCTTTAGAAAAACTGACAGGCTTATGGTTTGACATATCTAAAATTCTAAAGAAAGGTAGGAAATAAATTACAGAATGTAATCTTCAAATCTAAAGTTGTCATTAAAAAGAATTTAATTCACACAAGGAAAGTCGTTATCCTTCAGCTTAATCTGTAGAATCCGCGGTTGTAAAGCTCTACTTTATTTTTATTGTTTTGCATAGCAGGAGCTATGCATTCGCACAATCGCAGGCTGGAGCCAACGATTAACAAAAAGTGTCATTATGAAAGAATTATCGTTTTATGGGAATACCGTTATTCGACAGCTCCAGCTGTGGAATCCGCGTATATAAAGCTCTGCTTTATCTCCACAGTTTTGCATAGCAAAAGATATGCATTCGCACAATCGCAGGCTGGAGCCAACGATTAACAAAAAGTGTCATTATGAAAGAATTATCGTTTTATGGG
>ENA-ORXM01005456-ORXM01005456.1-marine-metagenome-genome-assembly--contig:-NODE-5456-length-10074-cov-2.431229_pt1 | contig 10074 bp, 10 predicted proteins | sample MGYA00237867_ERZ511480 | MGnify/ENA primary metagenome ERZ511480 (study PRJEB26309, sample SAMN06266103) | marine metagenome | isolation source: Algal blade | place: United Kingdom:Sidmouth, United... | reverse complement strand
TTATGTGCTCTGTAAAATTTATTTTTAGGTAGTTTTTCTAAATAATCTTTTAATGGTGATCTCACCAAAAATTTCTTATCAACGGTATTAACTTCTAAATACACATTATCAGCCTTAATAAACTGAATATCACCGAATTGAATTCGATAATACAAATGTTGTTTTTTGACAAAAATAGAATCTTTCAATACTGAATTAGACATGGGTACATCTTCTTGAGATGGAGCTTGAGGCTGCTTATTTCCATCACCAGTACCATAAGTGAAATTAGCTAAAGCTATTTCTATTGAAGTATATAAATCTTGTTGCTCAAAAGGTTTTACCAAATACCCATTTGGTTTTACCGTTTTTGCATTCTCAACAGTAGCTCTGTCAGAGTTTGATGTTACAAAAATGAACGGAATATCATAGTTTTCACGAATATGTTTACCTAGATCAATTCCGGTTTTATCAGAGGCTAAAATAATATCAATAAGAACCAAGTCAACTTGCTGGGTCTTTAAAACTTCTTCGGCTTGTTCATAAACAATTACATTGTCTACAATTTCATAACCGATCTCTTCAAGCATCGACTGCATATCGTCAGCTATGATCACGTTGTCTTCTACGATAAGAATTCTGATAGGTTGTTCCAAGGTGGTTGGGGTTTTTGATTAAAACAAATTTACAAATTAATTGAATGTGATATAAAACAATATTGACATCAAAAATGTACTCAATGCCAGTTTCTTCAGTTCAGGGTCTAGTAATACAGGTTTCTCTGTCTTCACAACCGTACGGAAGTGAACAGCAATAGGTATAAAAGCTAATAGGGGGATAAATTGATACCAATATTTAAAATTGAATACGATGAAAGCTAGCATAGCTAAAAAAGACACAATCAAAAGTACATAGTGGTACTTTTTGCCATTTTCAAAACCCATTTTTACAATCACAGTATTTTTATTTGCTTTCTTGTCGGACACGACATCTCTCAAGTTATTCAAATTAAGTACACCTGTGCTTAATGCTCCTACAGTTATTGCCGGAAGCCAAGCAAAAGCAGTTATAAATTTTGTGTACAAAAAAAGAGAACCTAAAACCGCCAATAGGCCAAAAAAAAGAAATACGAAAATATCGCCTAACCCTTTATAGCCATATGCTGATTTTCCAACTGTGTACTTTATCGCCGCCCATATACTTAAAGAAGCTAGAACGACAAAAAGTGTAAAATATTCTATATCGTTTGTTCCAAATGCTAAAAAGAGAGCGGATAATGCAAAAACGGTACTAATGAGTACTGCAATGAGAATTCCTATTTTTAATTCTTTTCGAGAAAGAAGTCCGCTTTGAAATGCCCGTTTAGGCCCTATTCTATCTTCATTATCTGTCCCTTTAACTCCATCTCCATAATCATTTGCAAAGTTAGAAGTGACTTGAAAACCAACGGTTGTTAGTAAAGCCAAAATAAAAATGGAGAGGTCTTTTTTTTCGTAAAAACTAGCGAGACCTGTACCGACTAAAATACCAGATAGCGAAAGCGGTAAGGTTCTTAAACGCGCAGCGTTAAACCAGGCGGCAATTTTTTGCAAAACTAATAAGGGTCTTCAATTTGCAATCGCTTACCTTCTTTATATGAAGCGACAAAGGCATCTTTAAGACCAAGATCAACAAGTTGCTTCCTAAATTTTTGTGCTTCACTTAAGGTTTCAAAAGTTCCTATGGAATAAGAATAATAAGGATTAGTTTTAACAAATAAAGTATTGGTTAAAGCTTCTGAAGCGAGTGTTATATTATTGTCAACAAAAGATTTTACTTGAACTGAATACACTTTCTCTTTTTCTAAAAAGATTTTCGCCAAATAAAACTCTTTTACCAAACTTAACTCTTCATTCTGCTCTTTCAGGTTATCAATTCTAGTTTTAATTGCATCAAGACTATCGATAGATACCAATAAGTTATTTTGTGGTTCAATTTTTTTACTGCCACTATTAATCAATCCAGCAGAATAAGAAGTAATAATTAGGGTACATATAACAAAAAGACCTGTAACTGTAGCAAGTACATTACGTTGAATTTTGCTGGTTTTCAGCTCTTTGTTCTTAATTTTAATTTGGTCTAAAAGACGCTCATTTATTATTTGAGCCTTGTCAATATCTTTGTGAAGTTCTAGTAAATCACTTTCTTCTATAAATGGCATTCGGTTGAATTTTTACGGGGTATCTTCTTTCTAAAGTTACTCAAATTAATAGGACAACTGAGTATTAAAAGTCATCAATGTTGTAAAAGTATAATTTTTCGTGGTCTATCAAAGAAATTTCGTAGTTAATTGTATACAGTGGTTTGATTTTCATTTGCTTATCGACGAACTACACACCCTAAAATTGGTAGTTTTCTTATTCCGGAATTTGAATTCCATCTGCTAATAATTCAATCTTTTTAGCTTTATACAGGGTGCCAATTCCTTTTTTAAAGGTCTTTTTACTCATTTGTAATTCCTCTCTAATTAACTCAGGGTCAGACTTATCATGTAGGGCTAAAAAGCCTCCGGAAGCAACCAAGGTTTCATATATTTTGTTTGCAGCAGGTTCTAATACTTTTTCCCCTAAGGGTTGCAAAGAGACATCAATTTTATGATCTGGTCTTATTTCTTTAATAACCCCAGCCATGACATCGCCAACTGCTATCTTTTTAAAAACCTCATTAAAATAAACTAACCCTTTATGAGCATTGTTTATGATAACTTCCCATCCTAAATCAGTTTGTCGTGTAATAATGATATCAACCTTTTCTCGAACTCTTACGCTTAAGGTTTCGTTACTAATAAATTTGTTTAGCTTATTTGATGCTACAAGTCGATTACTTTTGTCATCTAAGTAGCAATAGACTACATACCATTGGCCTTGCTGCATCTTACTGCGCTGCTCTCTATACGGCACTAAAAGGTGTTTTTCTAAACCCCAATCTAAAAATGCCCCAAACTGATTTACATCAACCACCTGAAGCAATTGAAATTCGCCTACAACAATACCTGGTTCTAAATTTGTAGCGATAGGACGTTCATCATAATCTAAATAACAAAACACCTCAAGTTTGTCTCCAATCTCATAACTTTCAGGCATATATTTGTTCGGTAACAGAACATCATTGTTTTCTTCGTCACCTAAAAAAAGTCCAACGCTAGTATGCCTTAAAATTTCAAGTGTATTATATTTTCCCAATTGAATCATGTGGCAAAAATACGTTGAAACTAGCTCATAAAAAAAGCCGTTCAATAATTGAAAGGCTTTTATAAATTTTACAAAAAAATTCTGTTAATATACAGACTGTTTTTTGAAGTGCTTGCAAAGCATATAATACACTACTGCTCTGTGTTTATTTCTATTTGAAGAACCATATTTCTCCATTACGGTACTAATTCCTGCCATTAACTCGGGACTATCACTCATTCCAAGTTTTTTCATTAGGTAATTTTTCTTTACCGTCTCTAGTTCTTTCTCGTCTGAACCTGAAACTTTTGAAGCATCAATATTATAAATTGATGGGCCTAATCCTATGGTAACTTTGGTTAACAAATCCATGTCAGCACTTTCCCCAAATTTATCTTTAATGTCTTCAGCGTACTTTGCGATTAAATCGTCTCTTTTACTCATAATAGCTAGTGTTCTAAAATATATTAATGGTTAAATAAAACCCTAAGATATAAAATCGAAATAACCGAGCAAAATTTTATCATTTAATAATCTAGGTGTTGAAACCTCGATCAACTGAGGTCTTTCGGAAGGTTCGTAAAAAGCAGAGATGGCAACGTTTAAACTTTCTTCATCATCAGAAAAAAAATAATCAAAATCAAACATTTCGCAGTATTTTCTTACATTTAAATTATGCTTGGTTTCAAAAAATCTTTCAAAATTATGCGTATCTTCTTTCCCCGGTAATATTCTAAAAATACCACCTCCTTCATTATTGACAACTATAATGCGAAAATCAGGTCTAATGTAATTATTCCACAACGCATTACTATCGTACAAAAAACTTAAATCTCCGGTAACTAAGACAGTCGGATTGGTACAATAAAGGGATGCGCCAACTGCGGTAGATGTACTACCATCAATTCCACTGGTTCCCCTATTGCAAAAAACATTCAAACTAGGATTCAAATCAAAGAGCTGGGCATAACGAACTGTTGAACTATTTGAAAGCTGAAGTTGATAATTATTAGGTATACTTTTACTAATGGCATGAAACACCAACATGTCAGAAAAATCTATTTGCTGAACATATTGATCACGTTTCGATATATATTTTTGTCTGCGAAGATTTAAAAAATTGTAATAATTCGAAGTAGTCTTTTTTGCTTCCTGAAAAAAACGACTAAAAAAGGTATCCACTTCCATCTTAAAATAATGGGTTTGTGAGAAGAAAGTATCATAAGCTTTGACTTGATCAATATGCCAATGTTGATTTGGTTTATAAGCCCTTAAAAATGCTTTGATTTTCTTTGATACAATTAATCCTCCGAAGGTTATTAGTATTTCAGGCTGAAATTCTGAAAATAAACCTTCTTTGTCTTTAGATTTTTCTATAGGAGCGATTATACTGTCTATACTAGAGAAAAAATTGGGATGATGAAGATTTGATGTTGTTTCCGTCATTACCACTACTGACGGGTCTTCTGCCAACAAGTTTAAATACTTTTGATCTACCGTATCTGGATCATTGACCCCAACCAACACTAATTTCTTGGTAGCACTATTCCAACTTGATATACAATCGGGCAACCATTCAAAACCTTTATCTTCTATTTGTTTTACTGGTTTAATATTTGGGATAACCGTTGAAGTTTCAATAACATCGTATAAAGGTTCTTCAAAACGAACATTTACATGTACTGGTAATCCCGATGTTATAGTAGTTTCAAAAGCGGTATTTAATTCATGGTCATTATAAGCTTGAACTTTTTGCTGAGCATCTTTTACACCATCATTAAGATATTCAGGAGCGTAACGTTCAATGCGGTCTGTTGCATGGGTAAGGTCTTGCTTTAAATTCGCTGAATAACCGATATGCCTATGAAAAACATTGTCTTGGCGAATAGTTTGACCATCACCAACGTCTATCTTATAAACGGGCCGATCTGCCGAAATAACCACCAGAGGAACATCACTGTAAAATGCCTCAGCTACCGCAGGATAATAATTCAATAAGGCGCTACCAGAAGTACAGACCACTGCAACCGGTTCACGTTGATTTTGAGCAATACCTAATGCAAAAAAAGCAGCGCTACGTTCATCAACAATGCTGAAACATTTAAAAAAAGGATCTTCAGAAAAACCAATGATTAACGGAGCGTTTCTTGACCCAGGTGAGATCACAATATTTTGAATTCCTTTGGCTTTGCAATGGGCAACTACCGATTGTGCAACAGGAATGCTTGAGTACTTCATGTCTCACAAAAATACAAAGCAATTAATCGATTAGCAATGCTTCTATAAAGAACTAGTTGTCATCAAGCACTTTTAAAATTGTGGTACTCTTATCAACCGTTTCTTGCCACTCTTTTTCCGCGATTGAATCTAAAGTAACCCCTCCCCCAACATAAACCATTGCTTTATCATTTTTTAATTGCATACACCTTAAATTCACAAAAAGTGTAGTGCAATTTTTTATGCTTCGGTATGCTTTATTTTCTTGGTTTCTTGAGGTTTTCGTTCGCTCTATATTAGATTTCATGTTCAATTCTCCTAAAAAGCCAGTGTAATACTCTCGAGCGTATCCTTCATTTTTTAAGATGAATTTTTTGGCCTCTTTTAACGGAATTCCGCATACTGCTGGTGTGGGGTGTAAAGCTTGTATAACACTCGTTAAATCACCTTTTTGAATACGACCGATAAGTTTTGTTCGTAAATGCCACAATTGGCCTGCTTTTATTGATTCCTTATCTGAAACACGTAATCCTGCAACTTTATTTTTTAATACATCAACTATATAATCAGTAACTAGTTGTTGCTCTTGAATTTCTTTCTTGCCCCAGGCTATCATTTGCTCTTTATCTGCATTTTGCGTTCCTGCCAAAGACATTGTCGTAAACGATTGATTTTCGGTTTTAAGCAATATTTCTGGGGTAGCTCCCAGCCAAGTGCCCACCTTTGGATGATACCACAGATAACAAAATGCGGACTCGTAGCTGTTTAACATTTTTTCAAACAGCCTAAAAATAGAAACTTCGCATGAAAATTCTACCTTTCGTGAAAGAACAACCTTTTTAATAACATTTCTTGAAATTTCATCAATAGCCTTATTCACCAATTTCAGGTGCCTTGCTTTTTGCGATGCATCAACCTTTACAGTTTTAGCTTCTCTTTTTAAATCAAAAACTTGCGGTGGTACTATTGCGCTATTTATAATATCTGCTTTAAGTAAAACTGCAGGTTTTTTTGAATCAAAAGGCGCAAATACAAATCCGGTTGCGACATACTCATTGATTTCATGCAAATCATCAGTCACTTGTAAGATCGCGTTTACCTTTTCCTCGCGAGGTTTACGATATATTACGAATGGTAATTCATTCGAATGCTGGGCTTTAACCTGTTCAATTAACTCCGAGAACATTCTATTTTCTTGGTAAAGAAATTGTAGTTAATTTACATAACGAGATAAGATTACCTTCAATATCGGTAACTTTTATCTCCCACAATTGGGTAGTTCGACCTTTATGTAATATTGTTGCTTTAGCAAATACGTCACCCTCTCGAATACTTTTTACGTGGTTAGCAGCAATCTCGATACCTCTAACAAACACTTTTTGTCCGTCTAAAAATATATAGCTAGCTGTACTACCCACGCTTTCTGCTAAGGCCACCGTAGCCCCACCATGAAGTACTCCATCAGGTTGATGCACTTTTGGGTTTACAGGCATTTTCGCTATTAAAAAATCTTCTCCAACATCGATATATTCTATTTCCAAAGTTTCCATTAAGGTGTTCTTTGAAGATTCATTACACACCTTTAGAATTTTTTCTTTGTATTCTTCCATTTTGATTTTTTTGTAAAATTAAGGATTATGTCACCAATAAAAGACTTTACTTTATGATTGATTTTTGATTTATGAGCACTACAGAAAAACAAGTAAGCTACCAAAATACGAACACCTATGAAACCTTGAATCAGTTAACTGATGCTACCAAAAACATATGGATTGTGCTACATGGTATTGGTTATTTAAGTCGTTACTTTTTAAAGTACTTTGATGAACTTGACACTGCTGAAAATTATATTATTGCACCGCAAGCTCCTTCTAAGTATTACCTTAAAAATCAATACAAATATGTAGGTGCTAGTTGGTTAACTAAAGAAAACACTCTTTTAGAAACACAAAACGTGCTTCGTTATTTAGATGTTGTATTTGCAAATGAAAATTTACCTGCGGATAAAAAGTTAATCGTTTTTGGTTTTTCTCAAGGGGTATCAATTGCTACGCGTTGGGTAGCTTCGCGCAAAATAAATTGTGATCGTTTGATGTTATATGCCGGCGGTTTACCTAAAGAGCTTCAAGCAGAAAACTTTAAATTTCTAGCTAATTCAAAAACCAAAATAGACATAATCGTTGGTGATCAAGATCAATATTTAACCTCAGCAGTATTAAAAAGTCAATCTAAAAGAATTAAAACCTTGTTTCATGGAAAAGCAAAACAGACTATTTTTAAAGGTGGGCACGAAGTAAAAAGAGAAGTACTTAAAAAAATCTTATGAGCAAATTAGTATTTCCAAAGCTGATCACAGAACGGTTAATTTTAGATCAAATCAAAATATCTGACATTCCACTTATTGTAAAATTTGCTGGAAATAGTAATATTACAGATAACACACGTACCATGCCCCACCCTTATTACGAAGAAGATGCTATTGCATGGATTAATCTAGCAAATAAAGGTTTAAAAGAAAAGAACAATTATACGTTCGCTATTCGTTCTAAATCTAGCTTAGAGTTTATGGGAGGCATAGGTCTGATTATGAACACTGAAAACAATCGCGCTGAATTAGGTTATTGGCTGGCTGAACCTTTCTGGAATAAGGGCTATACCACAGAAGCTGTTAAAGCAATTTTACAATTTGGTTTTGAAACCTTAAAACTGAATAAAATAATTGCCATGTATTTAACCACCAATGAAGCCTCAGGAAAAGTTATGGTGAAAAATGGAATGATTAAAGAAGCAGACTTAAAAGATCATGATATAAAGCGAGGCACAACATTGGCTGACAACGAATATGTCTCACTAATACAATACCGACTAACACAAAGCGAATATCATTCGATAGAAAAATAAAAATTATTACTCCGGAACTACTGTGGCGCTTGCCATTTCAAAATAAGTAATATTTCGGGTTTTATAGGCGTTTTCAGGAGTTATAATTTCCTTAATCCAGTTTTTATTGACATCAAGTTGGTATATATATTTTCGCTCTTCTGTTTGATTTCCTACAGTAGTTAAACTTGAGGTTAACATTCCGCTTTCATCGTATTGGTATTTTACAATTTCCTCTGCAGCGAATTGTTTTGTACTAGCACTGTAGTAGAACTTTGTGCTAGAAGTAATATTACTTCTTCCATCAAAAATTTCTTCTGTAGCGGTCGTTGGTTTACCGTCAATAAATTTTTTGATCAGTACATTTTTAGCAACAACACTATCCTTCTCTTTTTTTACTGAAGTTCGAATAGATTTTAAGGTCACTCCGTTTAATTTATATGTCGTAGTTTGCTCCCCTTTGATATTCGCATAGGTAATTTGAGTTTCATCTATACCGTCGTTATTCGAACGAATTATCTTTCTTAAAGTATCATTTGTATAATAGTATTCATACTGATCTAAAAATTCCTTATCGTAAGACAAAATCCTTTCCGTTATTTTAAGGTTTGAGGTGGAATCAATGGTGTAAATATTCGCGATTGAAGTAGCACTGTCAAAGGTATTATCGCGGTAATTCTCTAGCCTTTTTTCTAATAGATTACCTTGATCATATTTGTAGTAGGTAATATCATAATCTGCATCATTATATCGTGTAGTAGATTTGGCCAAAAAACCCGAGGCATCAAACTCATATTCCTCTTTACCATAATCAGTGCTTACCAAACATGTTTTCACTTTCCCTTTTAAATCGAAATCATCCATTTTAAATATTTGAATTTCTTGGGAAGTCATTCCTATCGGAAAAAGAAACAATATTAGTAAAACCGGAATATAGTAGTTTGGCGTCATGATGTAAAATTACTTGATATTTGAGCAACTAAAAACAAAAGCAATGCCAAATCGTTGTAATGCATTTGTTAAGTTTAAACTAAAGTGGCATTAATAAAAGCTTATAAAACAAAAACCCACAAGTCTTTAATAGACTTGTGGGCTTTCGATTTGAATTTAGAAGTTGTTTACTTCACTTCTTCGAAATCTACGTCTTCAACGTTGTCACCTTCAGAACCTGCATCTGCAGTTGGCTCACCTTCTGGTGCACCACCTTGTTGCGCTTCTGCTTGTGCCTTATACATTTCTTCAGAAGCACCTTTCCATGCTTCATTGATTTTATCTAAAGCAGGTGTAATCACAGCTAAGTCTTTAGTTTCGTAAGCTTTTTTCAATTCTTCTAAAGCTTCTTCAACTGGCTTTTTGTTATCGTCAGAGATTTTATCTCCAAACTCCTTCAACTGTTTTTCCGTTTGGAAAATCATTCCATCAGCCTCATTCAACTTATCAGCAGTTTCTTTAGCCGCTTTATCTGCCTCAGCATTAGCTTCAGCCTCAGCTTTCATTTTCTCGATTTCTTCCTCTGTTAAACCTGATGAAGCTTCAATTCTAATGTCCTGAGATTTGTTTGTAGCCTTATCTGTTGCAGAAACTTTGATAATACCATTGGCATCAATATCAAAAGTTACTTCAATCTGTGGCGTTCCTCTTTGCGCCGGCGGAATACCATCTAAGTGAAAACGACCAATTGTTTTGTTATCGGCAGCCATTGCTCTTTCTCCTTGTAACACATGAATTTCAACAGACGGCTGGTTATCAGCAGCTGTAGAGAATACTTGCGATTTTTTAGTAGGAATGG
>ENA-ORXM01005455-ORXM01005455.1-marine-metagenome-genome-assembly--contig:-NODE-5455-length-10074-cov-951.701711_pt1 | contig 10074 bp, 7 predicted proteins | sample MGYA00237867_ERZ511480 | MGnify/ENA primary metagenome ERZ511480 (study PRJEB26309, sample SAMN06266103) | marine metagenome | isolation source: Algal blade | place: United Kingdom:Sidmouth, United... | reverse complement strand
TATTCGCGTCATTTTTGATTCGATTCATTTCAAAATAAATGTCAAAAAATGTAAATAAATTTATAAAACAGTGTACTAAGAAAATAATACAATTAATTATGAAAAATATTTTAATTATTGCGCTGGCTATAGTCAGCATGACCACTTTTACGGGCTGTATTGATATCATCGAAGAAGTTTTTTTCAATAAAGACGGTTCGGGAAAATACACCATGCGTATGGATATGAGTGGTATGGTGGGTATGATAAAAATGATGTCGCAGATGGAAGACATTATGCCCGAAGAGGAAGGGGAAGGAGATACAGAATCAGAGCAAGGAGATGATATGGCATCGCTGATGGAAGAAACAGTGGACAGTATCATGTACCTCAAAGATGCTTCTGCGGATGTACGCCAACAGTTTGACGATAATCCGGGTTTCGTGGATAAAGTCAATATGCGGATGAATATCAATGCTGACGAAAATATCTTCCAAATCGACTTTAATCTTGATTTTGATGATATGGATGATATTGATTATTTTTTCAACAACTTCGACAAAATCACGAGTATGATGAGCAATGATGAAGAAAGCAGCGAACTCGATATGCTCGGCATGGGCGGCGGCATGGGCGCAGACAACCCACTTGGCGGTATTATGGGTGGCGATGGATTCACGCGCTATTTTGATATGACCAAACGTACACTCATCCGCCGTGATGCCTCTAAGGGGGAAACCACAATGACCGAAGATATGAGCGCAGAAGAAAAACAAATGATGGAAATGATGTTTGGCGATGCCAAATATAAGATGATTTATCATATGCCCGGCAAGGTCAAAAAAATGACCAATGGCGAAGCTACACTGAGCGCAGATAAAAAAACAGTAATACTCGAAGGGGATTTGATGGACTATATAAATGGCGATTTTAAGGTGGCTAATATCATCAAATTTGGGAAAAAATAACAAGGTATTCACTCATAGTAATTAGCATGAATTTCAGCATTTTAATGTACGAATGCACTAATACTTGTGTCACATTTAAGTTAAATAAAAGCATCATAAAAATATTTTACGGTGCTTTTATTTTTTTTTCTGGAAAGAACCAAAAACTTAAATTTAACTAAACAGCTGAAAATCAATAATTTGAACTTTATAAAAAATAAAAAACACTTACTTATCGAAACAACCTGCTACATTTCACCGTATAATTTGTGACATTAAATTTAGATTACTTCACCTTTTTATCGTATATTTGGATGACTAAATAATTTCAGTCACATAGAGCTATTAATTCAAGTTAGTAGTTTTTTGTTTTTCAATACAAATGTGACATCGTAGTTATCCAAACTAAGTAGATTGTTTATTAATAAGTGAAAGAAATTAATTTCAGCAAGCAGAGTAATATGAAAAACTTGATAGAGATTTCGAAGATCGTTACAAAGAAGAAAGTCAGAAAAATAGAGATATTTGACGACCATTCATTAAAACACAAAAATAGTAAGTTCAATGATTTTTATGAGGCATTGATGGCAAACAAATTTAAGAACGACCGCGACGCTGCGGCTTTTTTATACAGTTGTGCGCCCACTGACGATAAATATAGACAACTCAAATCTCGCTTCCGAAAACGCCTCCTCAATACACTCTTTTTCCTAGATGTCAACAGACCTTCCTCTTCCGGTTACGATAGAGCCTATTACTCTTGCAACAAAGACTGGACACTTGTAAAAATCCTACTTTCCAACGAAGCCTACCTCACCGCCGCTTCACTTGCCCGACAAATACTTACGACAGCACTCAAATTCAAATTTGCGGATGTTATCGTGAATTGTTCGCGCATATTGCGAGAACATTGTGCGCGCGAAGGCAACGAAAAAGAATATGAAATATACGACCAACACAGTAAGCAATTTCAAAATGTACTCGATGCGGAAATACGCTCCGAAGAACTCTATCAGCGAGTAGTGATGAACTATCATAAACCACCCTCTAAAAACTTTGACCTTGCTGAGAAAATTGATGTCTACTGCCAGGCATTAGTCGGATTATCAGAAACTTACGACTCTCCGATTATTATATATAATATGTATTTGGTCTGGACATATCGCTATGAAATGTTGCACGATTACAACTCTACCTTAGAGGTTTGTGAGCGTGCCGAAAAATATATTGAGCAGAATCCGCTCTACTATCAAGATGAGAAATTGGCGACTTTTCAGCTCAAAAAAATGTCTGCTCACTTGCACATGCGCGACTTTACGAGAGGTCAGCAAAATGCGGAAAAGGCTTTGCAGTCATTTCCCGACGGAAGCCCCAATTGGTTTGAATTTATGGAGTACTACCTCCTGATTGCATTGCATACCGACAATTACATTCAGGCAGTTGCTATATACAATCGAACAACGGGCAATTCCAAGTTCAAAAAATTGACAGGTGTACAAAGAGAAAAATGGAAGATATACGAAATATATCTCAACTATATTATCGAAAGCCAATCGGCACTCAGTCCGGTGCTTCGTGCACACAAACGCAAGAATTTTAGGCTTTCACGCTTTCTCAATGACCCAATTTTATATCCAAAAGATCAACGCATTTTTACTATATTGCAAGTCGTTGCTCAGATGCTTTTCCTTATAGAAAAACGCAGTTTTAATGCTGTAACAGAGCGCATAGACCGCCTGAAAGGTTATGCCAACCGCCAGCTGAAAAAAGAAGAATTTACGCGAGTTATCAACTTCATCCGCTTGCTTCAACAATTGATGCGAGCCGATTTTGTACCCGAAAACATGACCAATACCGATAAATATCTGGCGCGTCTTACCGAGACTCCTTTCAATTATCGCGGCTTGATTACAGAGTTAGAAGTAATCCCTTATGAGAGGCTCTGGGAAATGATTATCAACCGTTTAGAGAGAGATTAAGCAGTTCATAGTAAGGGGAGACGAAAAAAATAATCTACCCGTCTGAATTGTTATTTTTCTTATATGTTTCACTAAATTTTCCTTACGTAGCCCAGCTATGCGCGTCAAATTTAGCCAAACATATAAAAAAAATAACCGCTTCATTTGGGGTAGATTATTTTCTTCCTCTTCCCTAAACAGTCATAACCCATCCATAATTAGATAGTTCGTAGTCTAACGTGAAATACTTCACGATAGACTATGGACTTTTTTTGTAAATAATAAGGAACGAGGCATAAATGGTAAGTGAAAGAAATTAAATAAATTGTTCCATAATGCGCCGTAATTTTTTCTTCTAAGGTCGCACTGAAATATAGCCATTTTTTAATTAATTAAAATTATTTTATAATTTATTTATCATTAAAAATGAATTATTTATAAATATTTTTTATTATAAAATAATTTAAAAATATCCTTATTTCAGCAGAACCTTAGAAGGGAAAAGAATAAGCATAATGGGGCAAGTTATTTATTTTCTTTCACTAAACGTATATTTTTTCTTTTTTATAAAATAAATTTGTAGAACTGTCGTTTTTAATTTAACTTTTAAAAACAAAGCACTTTGAACATTACCAAACATTAATTATTAACCATTATGTCCGACACTATTGAGCAACTAAATCCTAACCCACCGAAAGAAAAAAACGTCTTGCGTATCGGCTTCATTCTGTTGAGTATTTCGCTGGCCTATTTTTTAATTACGCTTAATGGCGAATTGCAAAATGGCGATTTATTTAATGCTTCATTTGTCTTTTGTGGAATAATATTTCTCGTATATTTTTTCATTGTTGTGGGGTCTAATCTTGCAAAATACGGAAAAAGATTACGATTTAAAAACCTGAAATACAATATTTTGCTCCTTCAAATGATCAATATCAGTGCCTACGCGCTCAATCGTGTTATTCCGGTTTTTCACATCTCTACGGGTTGGTTGTGCGTGTATCTGGTACTGACCAACGCTGCCTTTATCGCCTTCGTACTCCGCAACGAATACAAACCCAATTGGCTCAATCACGCCATCGTTTTACTGACCGCTTCGGCAATGATATTTCACCTGTACGAGTCCATTTATATCGCACCGATTTATCCCTTTGCGGCGATGACATTTTGGTTTTTTGGGATTCCGCTACATGCTTTTGTGCCGATTTGGTTTTTTATTACGACGATAATTATACTGCGAAAATATTTCAAAACCTCTCCAAGCTATTGGCGCACTGCGATAGTCGGCATAGCAATTCCTTTACTTTTTGTCGCTCTATTTTCCGTAAGATGGGCGAGTATAAATCGCCAAATTACCAACGCTTTTCACAGCCAAAATACGCCACTCGGCGAAAAAGAACTGCCCAACTGGGTGCATGTCAGCCAAGATTTGCAAAAAGATTGGGTGACCAAACGCATCCTCAAAAGCGATATGGTGTATACCGTTGCAGGCTTTTGGGGCAGCGGCAATTTCCTGCCAAATCTCAACCTCAATGAAGGCACAAAACACGACCCGCTTGTCGTGATTGGTTCTATGCTTTGCGGCAAGCTCGAATTGCCTGTGGATGAGCGCATTACGATACTCAATTCGCTCTACAACCAACGTCATCAAACCGAGCGAAAACTCTGGAGCGGCAACATGCTTTCCACTTCCGACATCGTGACCAATGTGCAGCTTTTTCCCGAATATCGCCTTGCCTATACCGAAAAAACTTTTAAAATTCACAATCGAATGCGCCCCAACGAATGGCGCAATCAGCAAGAAGCACTCTATACTTTTTACCTGCCCGAAGGCTCGGTGGTGACATCAGCGGCACTCTGGGTCGAAGGCGAAAAGCGCGATGCCTACCTCACCACAAAATCCAAAGCCGACAGTGCCTACACACGTATCGTCGGGCGCGAGCGACGCGATCCGCTGCTGCTGCATTGGCAAGAAGGCAACAGTGTCACCGTGCGCGTATTCCCGTGTACGCCCAATGAAGATAGGCAATTCAAAATCGGCGTCACCACTCCCCTACTCCTTGATGGCGATGAATTGACCTACGAAAATATCGACTTTCAAGGACCGTACTGGAAAGGCGCGAAAGAGAGTATCAACGTAGTCGTCACGGGCGATATTGGCGAACTTAATACGCCATTTTCTTTCCGTGAAAATGGTAACGAATGGACGTATAAAGGCAGGTATAAATCCGATTGGACGCTCCAATTTGATGCGCCGCCTGTCTCCACAGATGATTTTACTTTTAATGGAAAACAATATAATATGACGCCATTAAAAGCACAAAATGAAGCCTTCAACGCAGACGAAATTTACCTAGATATTAATGACGGCTGGCGCAAAAAAGACCTGTTTAATTTATGGAAAAATATCAGCGACCGCGAGGTTTTTGTTTATACTAATCATTTGGAACAAGTCACCCAAACAAATCATAAACGACTGTTTAAGAAGCTATTAAAACGAAATTTTAGTATTTTTCCTTTTCATAAAATAAAAAACCCAGCAAATGCAATGGTCATTTCTCAAAACGGTTCGCGCCTCACGCCCGTATTGGATGACATGAAAAAATCTGCCTTCGCCACCAATTTAAATACCTATCTCAAAGCGAATACTACGAATGTCAAACTATTTAATTTGAATAGAGATTTATCGCCTTATTTAAAGTCGCTGAAGGAGTTGCGGGTCTTTGATTACGCCGAAGGCGATATGGATAAATTGCAAAACATTTTACAGCAAAATAATTTCACACAAAATTCCGAAAATAACACCTCAGTTAGCAACCATTATTCCAACACCATTATTAGCGAAACGCAGACCACAAGCACCGACTCCACGGCGCGCGGCGCAGCCCCCGACCACCTCATGCGGATGTATGTATATAATGATTTGATGAAAAAAGTAGGGCGTGGATATTTCGATAAAAAGCAGTTGGAAAAGCAATTTGTAGATGCGGCAAAAGAGGCGTATGTCGTCACGCCCGTCAGCAGTCTCGTCGTGCTGGAAACGCAAGCCGATTACGACCGTTTCGACATCAAAAAAGCGAAAAACAGCCTGCAAAATGCCAAAATAAAAGACTCTGGCTCGGTGCCCGAACCGGGCGAATGGTTGTTGATTATGTTGAGTTTGTTGGTGGCGATAGTTCTACTCGTACAGTCAAAAACGAAAGTAATAACAATGAACCACTAAGTAGTCAGTCAAGTCAACGAAAAACAACACTAAAACTTTATAAAGAACAGGAATTAAATAAATGTACATTCTTCGCGTCGTTATTTTTTCTTTAGACGAACCAAATTTGACGCAAATACTCACTGTATTTAAGGAAAATTTGGTGAAGTATAAAGGAAAAAGAAAAAGTCAAGATGCAATGTTTATTGTTTTTTCATTCCTTAATGGTTCAATCAACTTATGCCAAAAACCGCTACCATATTGCTTATTGCGTTATGCACTACTATATTCGCATACTTCAATTACGAAAATCTCCCCTTGAATTTTTCGTTGGTATTGGGGGCAATATTCGCGCCCTTCATCTTCCGAAAAATTGGGGACACAAAAAGTCATAGATATATAATTTTTGTACTGCTGTTCGGAGGACTTTTGTGCTTCCGGCGCAGTGCTTCTTTATATTATGCCTTTTGGTGTTTTTGTGTGTTATACATCCTCGAAAGTTACTGGGGACGGCTCAACCAATTACCGCTTTTTCTCTTGGCGGTCGTGTCGGCTTTTGCGAATCACATTGCGTATGTGTGGAGTTTTCCGATACGGCTATGGCTGAGTAGTATCGTTGCTAAGTCGCTGACATTCATAGGTATGGACGCACAAGCCGACGGCAATATCATCCTCCTCAACGGCAGCGACTTCAACGTAGAACCCGGCTGCGTGGGCTTGAATATGTTGGTGACGGGCTTGGTGATGGGCTTGTTTATCCTCGCTCATTTTGAACGGCAGTACCAACGTACATTTAACTTTTTACAAGTCTCGGCAGCGATGCTTTTTGTGCTTTTGCTGTCTGTTTTTTCTAATTATATTCGATTACTAACGCTGGTTATTTTCTATATTTTACCTGAAAATCCTTTACACGAATTGGTGGGAATTTTTTGTTTAATGGTGTACGTTTTGTTGCCGTTTTATGCAATCGTAGCGCGCATCGTAATACGGTATTTCCAGTCCGTGCCGCTTAATATGTGAAACAATTTAGGTTCTTTGGCAAACCCGGTAGTGAATATATTAGGGAAGAGGAAGAAAATAATCTACCCCAAATGAAGAAGTTATTTTTTTTATATGCTTGGCTAAATTTGACGCGCATAGCCGAGCTACGTAAGTGAAAGAAATTAAATAAATTGTTTCATAATGCGCCGTAATTTTTTCTTCTAAAGAATTCAAAAAATCGTTGCATAGCCATAGCTACGGAACTATTTTTTGTGTTTTTTAGAAGGGAAAAGAACAAGCATAATGGGGCAAGTTATTTATTTTCTTTCACTAAGGAAGATTTAGTGAAACATATAAGAACATATAATAAAAAACAATTCAAACGGGTAGATTATTTTTTTCATCTTCCCTAATACGTTTTAGACTTTCGGGTAGTTTACTCAATGGACATTTTTAAAATCTAACGATACCCTACATCTTTTCGGTTGCGTGAGTCGGCGGACATTTTTAAAATGTCAGGCGACAGCGTTTTTGTATTTTATTGAAAATGAATATTCTACACAATTAAAATAAAATTATTTATGAATAAAAAAATTAAACTCTCGACACGTATTTTTTTATTATTTGTAAATTATTTCCATTAAATATTTTTTTTTAATTAAAATAAATTGAGTGTGTCACAAATCGGTGGTCGTTGCGATACCGATAAGATGCGTTAGCATCGACCCCGTTTGTAAAAAAAGCAAACCCAAGGCTAATCAAGGTGCGTAGCACCGACACCGTTTGTACGCGCTAACGGTGTCGGTACTACGTAAATAGGTTGTTATTTAGACCTTGCTACAAACGGGGACGGTACTACTGTACCTTTAATGCCACCGATTTGTGACACACTCAAATAAATTAGGGCTGAAAGTAACACAGGCTTCCAGCCTGCACTGCGTTAGTTCGTCCTGTTTTATCGTCTTCTCTAACTATCCAATTTCCAAAGTCCATTTTTAGTCGCATACCCTGCGGTACGGGACGAGAAATAGATGAAGAGTAGCGGAAAAAGACAATTTAGCTGCTTAGTGAAAGAAATTAAATAACATGTGCCATTATACTCATCTTTTTTCCGTCTAAGAATCCTTTGAAATCCTTATCCCGAATCGGGGTTCGGGACAGGCTGTAGCTAAGGCTATGTGCGGCTTTCAAAAAATCCTTAAACAAAAAAAATACTTCGCATTATGGCACATCTTATTTAATTTCTTTCACTTACAAATTATTTTGGAATAAAGTCTATTAAAGCCTCCGCCAAAGTCATCGTTTTATCCAATACAATCCGTCCTCTTTCATCGCGTTTCAATGTAGCGCATTGATGTATGGGGTCGTGTCCGAAATACAAAATATAGTCATTTTCAATAGCTTCTTCATGTAAAATCCCCTTCTCTTTCAGTGTATCTAAAGGACGCAAATCATAGGACTTAATATATGGCAACCGAATATGTCCGATAGAAGGAAAAAGGTCGGCACAGAATATCACCGTCTTATTATTCACCTTAATTTGCGGCAACATCATCGCCTCCGTATGCCCGTAAGCAAAACGTATATTGAAGTCTGGCAAAAACTCTACACCTTCTTCTATATCAATCATTTTCAGCCGATTAGCTTCTTTTAGCGGTACGAAATTTTCGTGTAAAAAAGACGCGCGTTCTCGTGCATTGGGCGTGTATGCCCAATCGTAATGTGCCTGATTTGACCAATACGTAGCATCAGGAAATGTCGGAACGAATTTGTCTTTATGGTCGCGTTTTACTGCGCCGCCTACATGGTCAAAGTGCATATGTGTAATGAACACGTCCGTAATTTCTTCCGGCGAAAGCCCCAAATTACGTACCGAACCGACCAAAGAATCTTCGCCATGTGGTTCAAAGTGTTGGCGAAACTTTTCGCCTTGTTTATTGCCCATTCCCGTATCAATCAAAATCTTTCGATTTCCCGTTTCCACAAGTAAGCAGCGCATCGACCACGTACACATATTATTTTCGTCGGGCGGATTGAGTTTTTTCCACATCTGCTGTGGCACTACACCAAACATTGCCCCTCCATCCAACTTAAAAAACCCTGTATTGATTACACTTAATTTCATAGTTAAAATTTCAAATTTCAAAACAAACTCCAAAAATGTTCATGAAGAACACTTAAAAACAAATTACTCTACCACAGACATACGTAATAAATAATTATACCATTTTTAGCAAGCAATATCGCAATAAAATAGGTATATTTTGTTGATAATCAAAGTAAAAATTTAGGCATAGTCTTAGCTGCATCCTATTTTTAAACCTTGAAAGAAAAAAACTCCGTCAGAGAACGTAAATTTATTTATGCTGCATCCCTTAGGAACAGGGTTTTAATAAATGTACATTCTTCGCATCGTTATTTTTTCTTTAGATGAGCCAAATTTGACGCGAATACTCACTGTATTTAAGGAAAATTTGATGAAGTATAAAGGAAAAAGAACAAGTCGAGAATATACATTTATTTTGTTCCTGATACTTATAATTGCAAAAACGGACGGATTATAGTATTTTTACAAATCAGAACTTAAGCATCCAATTCACGAAATTAACTTTTCAGAATGAAAAAATATATATTCTATACATTATTGCTCATTTTTGTTGCCAACGTAAGTTACGCACAAAAAGACCAAAAAACGATTGAAGCCGCCAAAAAGCGACTCACTGAACTTCGTGCAAAAAAAGCCAAAATAGAAAAGGAGATGCAGGAAATCCTGCAACCGGACCAGGTTATTACAACAGAAATCAAGGATGGCATACGCACTCAAACGGTTCAGACAAAAACACCTGACACGCTCCCCTCTCCCACTAAAACCCTTGTTAATCAGGAAGATAAATTAGTAGTGCAAGGTACTACACCTGAAATAAACGCTCCTAAAGCGAAAATTTCTCGTAGAGACAAAAGGCGACAAAAAGAAACCGAAAATATCGATATTGTCATTGAGCAGCCG
>ENA-ORXM01005454-ORXM01005454.1-marine-metagenome-genome-assembly--contig:-NODE-5454-length-10075-cov-3.454591_pt1 | contig 10075 bp, 8 predicted proteins | sample MGYA00237867_ERZ511480 | MGnify/ENA primary metagenome ERZ511480 (study PRJEB26309, sample SAMN06266103) | marine metagenome | isolation source: Algal blade | place: United Kingdom:Sidmouth, United... | reverse complement strand
CTCGGGCCGCGGAGCTTGAACACGTCCGCGAACGGCTGGCCCAGTCCCTGGAAGCCGACCCGGTTCGGGCCCATCCGGTTCTGCATCGCGCCGATGACCTTGCGTTCGGCCAGCGTCAGGTAGGCCACGCAGAGAATGAGCGGGATCAGGATCGCGACGATCTTGAGCAGCGTCGTGACGGTCAGTATCAGTGCATCCACGGCCTATCGCTCCGGTGCCGCGACGACGGATTCCGCCGCCCCGCCACCGCTCGGCAGCGGCTCGGCGCGGCTGGCCTCTATCGGTCCGAAGAGCGCGCCGAGGGCGGCCGTCTCGGGGAGTCCTGCCGGTACCCAGATCGAGCCTTCGGGCACGCCGTCGTCGAGTGCCGCGTCGAGCGTCACGCTCCCGCCACCCTGGCGGAGAGAGACGCGGGCACCGCCGGCGTCGCCGAGCCCGATGCGCGACCACTCGGCCTGCCCCATCGTCGCGACCGCCTGGCGTCCGTCGAGCGACTTCTGCAGCGGCAGGGAGCGTCGCACCAGCGGGTCCACCGCGTGGATCGGTGTCTCGCCGGCACGCAGCAGCGCTTCGGCGGAGCTGCCGTCGAACGCCGGCACGCGATCGACAGTCGTCAGGTTGCCGAGTGCGACGCCATCGCACGCGACACCTCGGGACCACGCTCGTCCGCGAGGACGACGAGGCGGCGGCGATCGCCGCCTTCGCGGCCCTGCAGGCACGGGTGCCAACCCCGCGCCTGGCGTCGGCCTCCGTCGCACGGTCGCGGCTTCAGCAGGTCACGGCGATCGATCGGGCAACGCCGATCGAACCGGCCCGTCGCGACTGGGACGAGGCGTTCACCGAGCTGCCCCTCGTCGCGTCGTTGTCGCGAACGGACGAGGCGACCGGCGTGCGTGTGGCGGAGCGACTGATCGACGCCGGGTTCCGGCTGATCGTCGTCTCGGACCGCCGACCGGACGCCTTCGACTTGCTGGCGCGCCTGTCGGCGAGCGTGGGTGATCGCGTTTGCATCGGCGTGCGTGACGTGACCACGCCGAAGCGGGTGGGCGAGGCCATCGACGCCGGCGCACGCGTGGTGCTGGCCACCGGCACCGACCCGGACATCGCACGCCGCTGCCGCAAGCGCGGGGTCGCCTGGGTACCGGGCGCCGCGACGGTGACCGAGGCCGGCACCGCGCTCGGCCTCGGCGCACGCGCGCTCGTGCTGTACCCGGCCGTCCAGATCGCGCCCCGCACCCTGCACGCGCTCGCGCGATCGCTGCCACCGGACACGTCGCTGTTGCCGGCCGGCGGCGTGAGCCCGCGCGCGCTGCTTCCCTACGCCGCGGCAGGGGCCGCCGGTGCGGTGGTCGACGACCGTGCCTTCGACCCGGAGGCCGACAGCGACGGCGTGGTGCGCGTGGCGGCGGCGTACGTGGCGGCCTGGCACCGGGTCGAGCGCGGGCGCGAGGCGATCGCCGAACGCAAGCGTAGCGGCGCGTCGGACGATCGGCACGAAGGCGAAGAGGCCTGACCCGGCGCGGCGCCAGGGGCAACTCGCTCGGGACCTTGCGCCGAGGGCGCGTCGCTCAGCCCCGCCGACCGACGGCGGGCGGTGCGGGCAGGGCGTCGCGCCAGGCACGATCGGCCGCGTCGCTTCCCTGCTGGCGGTACTCGCAGCCGAAGGCCCCCGCGTAGCCCGCCGCCCGCATCGCAGGCAGCAGCGTCTCGTGGTCGGTTCCCCCGACGAGCGGCTCGGCGCGCGCCGGGAAGGAGGCGATCTGCACGTGCGCCACGTACGGTGCGAGCCGCCTGAACGCGCCGGCCACGTCGCCCTCGAGGTGCGCGGCATGGAAGGTGTCGAACAGGATGCCCAGGCGCGAGTCGGCGATCTCCTCGATCAGTGACACCGCCTTGTCGTAGGAGTCCACGTGATAGCCCGGCATCGCCTGCGGACACAGCGGTTCGATCAGGACGGTCCCGCTCGATCGTTCCAGCGCGAAGCGGAGCGCATCGACGTACCGCGCGCGGGCATCGGTCTCGTCGACGCCGCCGGTGCGCCCGGAGAGTACGTGCACGGCACCCGCCCCGAGACCATCGGCGATCTCGATCGCCTGCACGATCTCCGCGCGCGCACGCGCCTCCTCGCCGGCAAGGGCCGCGCAGCCGGCGGTATCCCCCATCGCGACGTTCAGCCCCGCGACGCGGAGGCCGTTCGCCTCGAGCCGCGACCGCAGCGTCTCCAGGTCCTCGCCCTGCGCCTCGTCATGAAACTCGACGAGCGAGAAGCCGAGCGACGCCGCACGCGACAACCGATCGAGAAACGGCAGCGTCGGCCACAGGAAGCCGGTGTTCGCCGAGAACGGCCAGGCCGAGGTGCGCGAACGGCCGTCGCGCGGTCCGTCGGTGTCATCAGCGGTCATGGCGGCGGGCTCCCGTCCGTGCAGGTCACTTCACCGTGATACAACACTGACCCCGTGGGAATCGATTCGGACGATCCGTCGACGGGCTCGAGACTGACCGCAAAGGTCTCGAAGCGACGGGCGAGGCCGGGCACGGCACTCGGTGCATCGTGCGAATACCCTTCGCGGCAGGCACGAACGATGCAATCCCGCGCAGGCGGTCCGAGTCGCCCCAGGCAGGTGAGCAGCAGTTCGGCGTCGGCCGTGCGGACGTCGATCGGTACGACCACCGGCGGCACCGTCAAGTCGTTGACTTCGACGACGAAAAACTCGTGTACACACGGGCACGAGCACTACTATCAACGTCCACGTCGCATCTTGATTGCGCGCTCCTGCGTAACTTCGGATTCGTCACCATCCCTCTCATCCTCGGAAACTCACACATGCGACATCCGGTACCGTCCCACTCGTTCCGCCTTGCGATGGTCAGCGCCGCGGTCTCCCTGGCAGTCTCGCACATCGCCCTGGCGTCCAGCCACCGCGAGGCCCCCGGCATCACCGCGATGCCCAAGGTCGATGCGACCGACTTCTATGCCTTCAACAGCTACGAGGATGGCCGCGACGATTACGTCACGCTAATCGCCAACTACCAGCCGCTCCAGGATGCCTACGGCGGCCCGAACTACTTCGCGATGGATACCGCGGCGCTCTACGAGATTCACGTCGACAACACCGGTGACGCGGTCGAGGACCTGACCTTCCGCTTCCAGTTCGACAAGGCGCTCGGCGGCATGGGTGGCGTGGAGCTGCCGATCGGGGACGAGATGGTCGCCATTCCGCTGAAGGCCTTCGGGCAGATTCCCGGCGACAACGACGGTGGCAGCGCCAACTTCTTCGAGACCTACTCGTTGTCGGTCGTCAGCGGCGATCGTCGCAGCGGCACCGCCGATGCGGTCACCGACATGATGGGCGGTGCGTCGAGCTTCGCCAAGCCGCTCGACTACGCCGGCAACAAGACCTTCCCGGACTACGACAGCTACGTCACCGGCCTGTCCAACTCCGGCATGGCCTACAACGACGTCACGCTCTCCTCCTGCCCGGAGGGTGCGCAGGATGCTCGCGTCTTCGTCGGACAGCGCAAGGACTCGTTCGCCATCAACCTCGGTGGCATCTTCGACCTCGTGAACCTGAACCCGCTCGCCGAAGAGCAGACGCCCGACAACGATGACCTCGTCGACAAGAACGTCACGACACTCGCCGTCGAGGTGCACAAGGACTGCCTGACCGGCGGGGGCGATAACACCGTCATCGGTACCTGGACGACGGCCAGCAAGCGTCAGGTCAGCGTGCTCGATCCGGAGCCGACCTTCGACAACAACAGCGTCGAAGCCGGTGCCTGGACGCAGGTCTCGCGTCTCGGCGCACCGCTCGTCAACGAAGTGGTCATCGGCCTGCCCGACAAGGACGCGTTCAACGCCAGCGAGCCGTCCGGTGACGGGCAGTTCGCCGCCTACGTGACCAACCCGACCCTGCCGGCACTGCTCGACGTGCTGTTCGGCGACGGCTTCCCGGATGTCGACAACATCGCGCCGTCGAACCTCCCGCGCACCGACCTGGTCGCCGCCTTCCTCACCGGCTTCCCGGGCGTCAACCAGCTTCCCGCACAGGGCGAAGGTGACACGGCAGCCGTGATGGCGGCCGAGATGCTGCGTCTGAACACGGCCGTTCCCGCGACGGGGATGGGCGATCAGGCCGAACTCGGCGTGGCCGCCGGTGACCTCGCCGGCTTCCCGAACGGACGTCGTCCCGGCGACGATATCGTCGACATCGCGCTCCGTGTCGTGATGGGCGCGCTCTGCCACCCGATCGGCGTCGATCTCGACGAGAGCGGTACCGGTGGTGACGACGGCGACAATCTCGGTATCTGCGAGGAGTCCGACGCACCGGCCGGCAGCCTGGCGTTCACCGACGGCGTTCCGCAGAACGCCGCGCAGTTCGATGCCTCGTTCCCCTACCTCACCTCGCCGGTACCCGGCGCAACGGCCGATCAGTGACGGTCGCCGCAACGACGGAGAAAGCGATGAGACGAACGACGCGAGTTCCCATGGCCGCAGTCGTGCTCGCCAGTGCCTTCGCACTCGGCGCGTGCAACAGCAGCGACGACGACAGCGGTGACGGCGGCATGATGCCGACGACCCCGGGCATGCCCGGCACCGGTGCCATGCAAGCCGAGCCCTCGGGCGACATCTTCGCGATCGCCGAACTGGGCGATGCCGACGAGGCCGCTCGTCTCGACGCGGCGACGCTGATCACACAGCTCGGCGGCCTGCTCGGCGTCGACGGCGACGCGATGGAGCCCATCGTCTTCGAGGACGACGAGGACGTGGTGACAGCGCTGCGCCGCAAGGAGGCTGCCGGGAACTGATGTTCCCGCTCTGACGGTCGGACCGGTCCGGCGCCATCGTGCGTCGGGCCGGTCCGCCCGCCTGCGGCGAGGCAGATGTTGCAGCGGCACTTCCCGCGAGGGCGGTCGGCTCTAGGATCGAGCGTTCCGGCCGACCCCGCACGGATCGGTCCCCATCCCCGGAGACTTCGCCATGGATCGCTCCACGCTCGTCATCGTCCTCGCCCTGACGACCTTCGCACTCGTTATCGCCTGGGGTCTGTACTCGCGCCATCGCGCCAAGCGCGGTCTGAACAAGCGGGATTGAACAAGCGGATCGAGAGAGCGGATAGAAAGAGCGAGCCTGAAGACGCTGACCTGAAGACGCCGCCCTCCGGAAGCAGACCCTTGGAAGCAGACCTCCAGAAGCAGACCTCCAGAGGCAGACCTCTGGAAGCAGACCTCTGGAAGCGGGCCTCGATAAGCGGGCCTCGATAAGCAGGTCTCGAGAAGCAGGTCTCGAGAAGCAGGTCTTCAGAAGCGGGCTTGAAAAAGCGGACCTGGACGCAGGCTGAACACGCCGGCTCGCAGACGCAAGTCTGACGAAGCCGGACTGCAAAAAAGCGCGACCGACGACGCGGGACGACGGTCGAGCGGAGCAGAGCGGGACGTCATCGTCTCGCCGGGCCTTCGGGGCCACTGGAGCGGCTGAAGGGAATCGAACCCTCGTCATCTGGTTGGGAACCAGAAGCTCTACCATTGAGCTACAGCCGCCTGCTCTCCGGGCGCGTGGCGGGCGCACTGCCCACACGAGACACGCTAGCACCTCGCCTCACGGCTGGCCAGCGTCTTTGGCCCGCCTCGCCGGCACGCGGCATGCAACCGGGCAGCCGGTGGACGGGCCTCGCCGAACGGCTCCCTGGCGACGACGTCACCGGTCGTGGCCCGCCTGACGCTGTTCCCTGCGCGACACGGCCGGGTCGCCCGGCGTTCCGCCAGACACGTGGCGGTCGAACCTCCGGTATAAACCGGCCTACGACCGGTCCGCCGCCCCAGTCCGCCGCCGCAGTCCACTGTCGCGAGTCCGCCGCACCAGTCCACTGTTGCAAGTCCACTGCCGCAAGTTCACTGCCGCAAGTCCGCTACCGACACGCCGCCGCCAGCCGGCCACTGCCCTGCCCGGAGAGACCGGACCCGTGATCGCCGTACTCAAACAGTCCTGGGCCCTCCTGCTCGGCATGTTGCTGCTGATGCTCGGCAACGGGCTCCAGGGCACCCTCCTCGGCGTGCGCGGCTCGCTCGAGAAAATCGACGCGGGCACGATGGGGTACATCATGTCCGCCTACTTCGTGGGCTTCCTGCTCGGTTCGCGCGCGGCGCCCTGGATGCTGCAGCGCGTGGGCCATGTACGCGTGTTCGCCGCACTCGGCTCCTTCGTCTCGGCCGCCTTCATCCTCTACGGGGCGGTCGTCGACCCGCTCGCCTGGACCCTGCTTCGGCTGGTCGTCGGCTTCTGCTTCTCGGGCATCTACGTGGTCGCGGAGAGCTGGCTGAACCACTCCTCGAACAACGAGACCCGCGGCCAGGCGCTCTCGCTGTACATGATCGTGCAGATGAGCGGCATGGTGCTCGGGCAACTGCTGCTGAACGTGGCCGACCCGGCGGGCTACGGGCTGTTCGTGCTGATCACGGTGCTCGTGTCGATCTCCTTCGCCCCCATGCTGCTCTCCTCGAGCCCGGCGCCGCGCCACCAGAGCGCACGGGCGATGCCGCTCGCCACCCTGATAAGGACCTCCCCGCTCGCGAGCGTCGGGATGCTGCTGCTCGGCGGCGTGTTCTCCGCGCTCTACGCCATGGCCTCGGTCTACGCGACCGAGCGCGGGCTGTCCGTGGCCAACACCTCGCTGTTCATCACCGCGATTTTCCTCGGTGGCGTCGTCTTCCAGGTCCCGATCGGCTGGCTCTCCGATCGCGTCGACCGTCGCGTGCTGATCATCGGGACGACCGGCGTCGGCGCGCTGGGTGGTGTCCTGGCCGTCATCGCGGGCGCGAGCTTCCCCATCCTCCTCGGTTGCGCCTTCCTTCTCGGCGGCATCGCGAGCCCGCTCTACTCCCTGCTCGTCGCCTACGCCAACGACTACCTGGAGGTGGAACAGATGGCGGCCGCCTCCGGCGGACTGCTGTTCATCAACGGCTGCGGCGCGATGACCGGGCCCATCCTCGTCGGCTGGGCCATGTCGAACTACGGCGTCGAGTGGTTCTTCCTGTCCATGGTGATCCTCCTCAGCATGATCTGCCTCTACGGGCTCTACCGCATGACACAGCGAGCGCACATCGTCGCGGACGAACCGGCGCCATACCTGCCGATCAGCTCGCGCACCGGCATCGTGGCCACCGAGATGGCGCTCGTGGCGGCCGACGAGGCGCAGCTCGAGGCGATGGAGGACGAAGAGGAGACCCTCGGCACGCAGGCGCTCGACGATCCCCGTGGCGACCCGGATTCGACATCCGACACGCGCTGAACCGACAGGCGTCAGCGTCTGGACAGGACCGGCGATGACGACGCGCCGCGGCGCGTTTCCCGGTACAGGGTGAACAGTCCGGTCGAGACGATCACGGCCGCGCCGAGCAGCGTCCAGCGATCCGGACGCTCGTCGAACAGCCACAGGCCGAGCGCGATCGCCCACAGCAGGTTGGTGTAGCGGAAGGGGACCACGACGGCGACGTCGCCACGTCGCATCGCGAGCACGATGAACTGGTGGGCGAGGAGCAGGAAGAGGGCGGCGAGTGCGAGCGTGCGCCACGCCGTCCCCGTCAAGGCCACCCACTCGCCCTGCACCAGGCAGAGCCCGAAGCCGCCGATCGCCCCGAACACGATCGTCGTCGCCGACACCAGGAGGGAGGGCAGGGGCGGCGGCATGGCGCGGGTCGACAGGTCGCGCCCCGCCGCGCAGGCCACGCAGAGCAGCATCCACAGCGAGGCGGTGTCGAAGGCCTCCGCGCCGGGGCGGATGACCAGCATGACGCCGCCGAAGCCCACGAGGATCGCGAGCCAGCGACGCCAGCCGACGCGTTCCCGGAACACGAGCGCCGCGCCGAGCGTCACCGCCAGCGGCAAGGCCTGGAGAATGGCCGAGATCGTCGCGAACGGCAGGCGCACGAGGGCGGCGAGAAAAGCGAGCGTGCCCGCCAGCTCGAACGCCGCGCGCAGCAGCACGATCGGCACGAGCGCCTCGGGCCAGCGTCGGAGCAGGCCGCGCTGCCAGAGCAGCACGAGGATAAGCACACCGGCAAGGGAGCCTCGGACCGCCAGCACCTGACCGGCACCGAAGACGCCGCCGAGCGTCTTCACGAGGGCGTCGTTGAAGGCGAAGCTCCCCATCGCCACCATCATGCAGAGGCCGGCGCGGAGGTTGTCCGACACACCGCTCACCGCGCGGCGCTTTCCGTTCGCGTCACGCGTCTTCCAGCAGGGCGGCGATTACCCGGAAGTTCGCGGGCTTGAGCAAGTGATGGTCGAACCCCGCTTCCCGGGCCCGGTCCCGGTCCTGCTGCTGCCCGTAGCCGGACAGCGCGACGAGCAGCAGCGGTCGGCTCATGTAGCGCTCGCGCAGACGACTCGCCACCTCGTAGCCACTCGCCCCGGGCAGGCCGATATCGAGCACGGCCGCGTGCGGCGAGAACTGCTCGGCCAGGCTCAGGGCGTCGAGACCGTCGTGCGCCGTCCGGACCTCGTAGCCCTTCAGGGAGAACAGCTTCTGCAAGGCCGACACCGTCTCGACGTTGTCGTCGACGAGCATCAGACGACGGACACCGGCGTCGGCCGCCTCGTCGTCGAGGGTTTCCGACGACGCACTCGCGCTCGCGACGCCCGCCGAGACGATCGCGGCCGCGTTCGTCGGCTCCGACTCGTCGTGCGGCTCGAACGCCGTTGTCACGCTGCTCTCCGCGCTCCCCGCGCTTGCCGGACTCGCCGTGCTCCCCGGGACGTCGTCGACCCGTGGCAAGCACACGACGAAGCGCGTGCCCCGACCGGGACCGTCGCTCTCGGCCCGGACGCTGCCGTCGTGCATCTCGATGATCCGGCGCACCAGTGTCAAGCCCATGCCGAGGCCACCGAGGCTGCGGTCGATCGTGGTGTCCACCTGGGCGAAGAGTTCGAACACGCCGGCCAGCTCTTGCACCTCGAGTCCGACACCCTCGTCCGACACGGTCACCACCACCCGGTCCTCGTCGTCGGTCCGCGCCGACACGCGGATCTCGCCGCGCTCGCCCCCATACTTGATCGCGTTGGTGAGCAGGTTGCTGATGACCTGTCCGAAGCGGGTCACGTCGACGTCGACGTGCAGGGACGCCGAACCCGGGTCGAGCACGACGCGGTAGCCGAGCCCCTCGGCACGATCCCGGATCTCCGACACCGCCTGTTCCAGCAAGGGCCCGAGTTCGCAGGGTTCGCGCTCCAGCACGACCTTGTTGAAGGTGTAGCGGGACACGTCGAGCAGGTCCTCGAGAATGTCGGACAGCCGTCCGACCTGGCTGCGCATCATCGCGCGCGCCCAGTCGAGCTGCGGTTCGTCCGTCGAGGTCTCGAGCAGCGACACACCGACGCTCAGCGACTCCAGCGGGTTCCTGAGTTCGTGCGACAGCATGGCGAGAAACTCGTCCTTGCGATGATCGCTGTCGCGGAGCGCGTGATAGAGGCGCGCGTTCTCGAGCGCGCCCGCCGTGCGCGTGGCGAGCTCCTGACCCACCTGCCGGTCCTTGGCGGTGTAACGCGTGCCGCTGTCGCTGCGAAAGCAGTGCAGCACGCCGAGGCAGCGGCCGCGCAGCACAAGCGGCAGGCCGAGATAGCTGCCGACACCGAGCGCACGCAGGGAGAGCCGCTCCGAGCGCGTGCGCGCGATGGTGTCGAGCTGACCCGGCGCATCGACGTCGAGGATGACGGACTGTCGCTGTTCGAGCAGCCGCGAGAGCAGCGTGGGCAACGCCGCGGGCGCGTTCGCGTCCGGGTTGCCGACCGCACCGGTGGCGAGCAGGGAATGCGTGGCGGCCACGCGATCCAGCGCGCCGTTCGGCAGCACGAGATCGACCGAGCAGTGATTGGCGAGAAACGGTACCGCGAAGCGCACCACCTCGTCGAGCGTGCGGCGTGCGTCCAGCAGGGAGTTCAGCGGCACGCTGACATCGGCGAGAAAGCGATCGCGCTGCTCGGTGTACTTGCGCGCGGGATCATCGGGCGAGCCTGGGCATCGACGAGACCGGCAAGCCGATCCTGGATCCCGACAATCGCCGCGAGATCGCGAATCGACGA
>ENA-ORXM01005453-ORXM01005453.1-marine-metagenome-genome-assembly--contig:-NODE-5453-length-10076-cov-3.126513_pt1 | contig 10076 bp, 7 predicted proteins | sample MGYA00237867_ERZ511480 | MGnify/ENA primary metagenome ERZ511480 (study PRJEB26309, sample SAMN06266103) | marine metagenome | isolation source: Algal blade | place: United Kingdom:Sidmouth, United... | reverse complement strand
GTATTACTAATAAAAACAGTCAAACAAACATTTTATTTGTGAAATGCCAACAAAGGTAATTTTGTTTGCATTGTCATTCTTTTTGTAGTACTAGCACCTCCAAAAACTTTATCCCAGAGGCTTTTCTTATTATGTGTTAACATTGCCAAAATACTTACCTTATTAATTCTGCAAAAAGTCTCTAAACCGTCTTCTATCTCATTCGCACTCCAAACAGAATAAGTCACTGGTAAATTTGCAAAATTCTTTTCAAATGAAGCCCGAAATGCTGTTTCTTTTTTATCATTATAAGGCGCATCTGCTTGATTGATATGCACACAATGCACTTTAGCTCTAATTGCTGTAGCAATCAAGGTCAATTGAAATAATAATTCAGTGTCTTTAGCATCAAAATCCGTCGCATAAGCAATACTATCTACGCCCTCATATGTAGCGCCAACAGGAATCGCTAAAACAGGACAAGTAGCATTTTGAATTACATTAGCTGTATTGGTTCCCCATACTTTGTCCAATGCTTTTCCAGAACCATGTGTTCCCATTACAATTAAATCAGCGCCCTGTTCCTCTGCAACGTCAACGATTGAATTTTCTGAACCAGATTGAATCACATATTTTATTTTCACAGAGACTTCATCCTCCAAAGGAGGTCTTGTTGCTGCTTTTAAATGTTTTAAGACTTCTATTTCTTTTTCATTGATAATAGATTGAATCATATCCACTGGGTAAGTTGACTCCACATAAGGAGGCCAGTACAAATGAACAACTACTAACTCTGCTCCTATTTCTCTTGCTATATTGTAGGCATAATAAAAGCCCCAACTTGAAGCCGATGAAAAATCGACTGGTACAATTATTTTATCCATGATGTTGTAATTTTTTTTATAAAAACCCAAAAGACTTCATAAAGCTTCTTTTAATCATGAAAAGCTAATAAAGGCAGTTTATTTCTCATCGCCATTGATTTAGTTACACTATGCTCTCCAAATAATTTATTCCAAGTAGAACGATTGTGTGTTAGCATCGCTAGAATATCAATTTGATTGACTCGACAAAAAATTTCTAAGCCATCTTCTACATTATGAGCACTCCAAGAGTTGAATACGACAGGCAAGCCTTCCAAATTAGTTTTTAAATCTGCTTCAAATGCTGCACTTTTGTTGGATTCAGCTCCTTCACTAAATAAATTTACATGAATACAATGCAATGTAGAATTGGTTACCTTAGCAACTTTTCCTAATTGAGTAATTGACTCAATATCTTTAGCATCAAAATTAGTTGCATAAGCAATATTTTGTATTGCCTTAAAGCTTGTTCCATTTGGAATTGCCAATACGGGGCAATGTGCATTCTCAATTACCATGCTTGTATTACTTCCCAAAAGTTTGTTGATTGCTTTTTCATTTCCATTCGTTCCCATTACAATTAAATCAACATTTTGACGTTTAGCATAGTCTGAAATTTCTACTTTTTCGCCATAACCAATATCATAACTTATCTTTACCATTTTCTTATTAGCAATCGTAGGATATTGAGTTGCTGCTTTTAAGTGTGCTAATATTTCTGTCTTTCTTCTAGAGGCATCTGCTTGCAATTTTTCCAAAGAATAAGTCGCCTCTGTTGCTGGCAAATACATATTAACAACAATAATTTCTGCATCAATTGAAGCGGCTAGTTCATAAGCATAATAAAAGCCCCAACTTGAAGAAACAGAAAAATCGAATGGTACTAGTATCTTTTCCATAGTATTATTAATAATTTAGTATAATAGAATATTTCTTACCCTACAATATTATCGCAATTATTACTAGAAAAAAAAGACCTTTCGTAAGTTACAAGATGATCTAAATCACTAAACCAGTATTCCTTCCTTATACGGAATTGAATAATTCCTGTCGTAATAAAAGTGTCTATTCTTCCTACTTATCGTCAAAAATACTCAGAATAGCCCGCTATTCTTCCGCTTTTTGTTTCAATTAGAAAAAATATCCATCTTTCATTTGTACGACATCCTTTATTCAATTCCGTATTATTTCAATTTGAATTGGCTTATTTATAAAGACCTATTCATTCCTAAATCCTTTTGATTTATTTTTTATCAACTGATCTGACGTATTAGGCGATCTAATATAGTTCCCTGTGTAACGTCAGTTATTAAATAACTTCTAGTATTCTAACAAATTAGAAATCGCATCTTGCACCTTTTGTGTAGAAGGCAACATGGTTTTTTCTAAAACTTGATTTAATGGAATTGCTGGCACATCAACAGAACCTAAAGTTCGAACAGGCGCATCTAAATATTCAAAGCAATTTTCTTGAATTCGAGCTGCCACACTTTGCGCAAAGGTACAATTGACAGCTTCTTCTGTCACGACCAAACACCTACCATGCTTTTTCACTGCCTCAAAAATAGTCTCTGTATCTAAAGGATATAATGTACGTAGATCTATAATTTCAACTCGTCCATTCAAGTTTTTCGAAGCATTTATAGCCCAATGTACCCCCATTCCATAAGTAATTACAGCAATAGATTTTCCTTTCTCTACTTGAGCAGCATCAGCCTCCAAGGTAAGTGCAGCTTGTCCAAAAGGAATCATATAATCTTCGTCTGGTAATACCGTTCGAGCCGTTTCTGTTCCTTTCACCTTTGACCAATACAATCCCTTGTGTTCAAAGATAACCACAGGATTAGGATCGTAATAAGCCGCTTTCATCAAGCCCTTCAAGTCAGCACCATTACTAGGATAAGCAATTTTTACTCCTTTGATATTCGCAACCACTGATTCTACACTGGAAGAGTGATAAGGACCACCACTTCCATACGCACCAATTGGGACACGCAAAATCATACTCACTGGCCATTTTCCATTTGACAAATAACAAGAACGGCTTACTTCTGTAAACAATTGGTTCAAACCAGGCCAGATATAATCTGCAAATTGAACTTCAACAATTGGTTTCAAACCTACTGCTGACATTCCTACTGTTGAACCTATAATAAACGCCTCTTGAATTGGAGTATTAAAAACTCGACCATCACCAAATTTTTGAGCCAAGGTTGCTGCTTCTCTAAAAACACCTCCTAGACGTCCCCCGACATCCTGTCCATATAATAGACATTCTGGATGTTTACGCATCAATTCTTCTACTGCGGTTAGAGCACTATCTACCATTACAGTAGCTTCTGCCCCATCTGGTTGTCTTGTTCCTGTTTCAACTAAAACAGGCGTTGGTGCAAAATCATGGGTCAACAAATCTTCTGGACGAGGGTCTTCTGCTGCCAAAGCACGCTCAAAATCTGCCAAAACAAGTTCCTTGACTTCTGCTTCTATAGTTGCTATTTTCTTTTGAGTGAAACCTGCATCCAATAATTGTTGTACTAAAATTGGGTATGGATCGCGTGTTTTGTGTTCTTCTAAGTCATCTCTATACCATTCCATTCGCACACCAGAAGTATGGTGATTTAACAAAGGTACTTTGGCATGTACTAAAAATGGGCGGCGTTCTTTTCTTATTTTAGTAATTACTTCTTTTAAAGCCGTATAACATTCTGCAAAGTTATTTCCGTTAATTCGAATGGCTTCAATGCCTTTAAATCCTTGTATAAATTCATAGGCATCTTGTGCACGAATTTCATCTGCACTAGCAGAAATATCCCAATCATTATCTTGCACTAAGTATAAGATTGGCAATTGTTTCAAAGCCGCCATTTGAAACGCTTCGGATACTTCGCCCTCTGTTACAGAGGCATCTCCTAAAGAACAAACCACAATTGGTTTATCTGCATCTTCTGTATAATCGACTAAATTTTGTTGCTCTTTGTACTGCACACCCATTGCTACTCCTGTAGTTGGGATTGCTTGCATCCCTGTTGCAGATGATTGATGTGGAATTTTAGGCTTGTCATCATCTTTCAAACTTGGATGCGCATAGTATGTTCTTCCACCAGAAAAAGGGTCATCTCTTTTAGCTAATACTTGAAGCATTAAGTCATAAGGTGTCATTCCGATTCCCAACAAAATAGAATCATCTCGATAGTAGGGTGCTACAAAATCTTGAGATTTTAACTGTAAACCCAAAGCTAACTGAACGGCTTCATGTCCTCTAGAGGTTGCATGAACATATTTTGAAGCAACTTTTACATTTGCCTCGTATGTCTCTGCCATTGTTTTAGCCGTAGCCATCAAACGAAAAGCAGCTTCTAAAGTCTTTTTAGTTGGCTTACTCGTTGATTTTGAAATCGTTTTGTTTCTTTTAGTTGGTGTTTTGGTTTTTGACATAGTACTAGACGATTGTTTTGTTTCTCCAAATATACGAACAACTGTTCGCTTTTTTTGTTTTGAGAAGTATTATTTTTTCAAAAAAACAGTCATAATATACAGTTATTTAAACAAGATTTTAAAATAAGCTCTTATTATTTCAGTATATTTTGCTTACTCTTTTAGCGATTCGACGGGTCTACTGCACTAATCTGCTCGTTGGTTAACTTGCTTTGCTCGTGCAGCAAGCTGGGTTCACTCTGTTCATACTTTAGAGTTATTCTTTACATAGATCAAAAGCTTCAACTAATAAATTCCAACGAACTGTTAACTCTATTAAACGTTATTAGCCTTACAATAATTTACTAAAAAACACAGTTATATATACGAACTACTCTTTTTAAGTACTTTATCCATTATAACTAATACTCCTACTCATGCAAACACATCCTCCCTGAGATCTTCTAATTTATCCTAAGTTCTATTCTATATTTCTTCATAAAAACACCACACTATGAACAGCTTAGAATATCTTTGGAAGATAAGTATTGGAGTATTAATTACACTACTTTGCACTTCCTTCTCTTATAGAGTTGTCCCTATTGTTACCCTAAACGGTCGCACTAATGGCGCCATTAGCTCTTATGAATTTTCCCAATACAAGTGTTTAAACATTGATACTCTAAATCATTCTTGTATTGTTTCAAAATACACCTTGTATCACATTTCTCTAACCAAAGATGTTGAGGTTTTTAAAGGGTCAAAAGCTAATTTCTCTAGTCCTATTCAAGCAGCTGTACACATTGCAGAAAGAGGCGATAAATATATTTTTATTAATGTAATGGTTCAATGCAATGGAGATAAAACTCCAGTTATTGTCAATCCTCTTAGTTTTAACATTAGATAGGTATTATTTATAAGAACTTGTTGGGATTTTATTCTTTTAGGTAAAAAATAACAATTAATAAATTCCGTATAGGATCTAAAACAACAACAAAATGGCTGTCCTCCTAAGAGAACAGCCATTTTGTATTTTAGAACAAAATTATTTGCTCCATCTATTTTTTATCTACAACTAGTTTTTCTGTTACAGCCTGTCCATTAATAACAAATTGTACCATATAAACTCCTGTTGACAAATCTTCTGTATTCAACTCAATACGTCCTGATAGAGTTGCACCTAATTTATTTTCTAGAACTGTTTGTCCCATTGTATTCACTACACGGATCACAACATCTGAACTTTGAGCCAAATCCAATTCAACAAATACATTCGCATTTGTTGGGTTTGGAGACAAAGTCAAACCATTCAAATTAGGAACAGTAGTAACATTTACAAATACAACTGTTACTGTTGTATCAGAAGTACAACCATTAGCATCTGTAACCGTTACACCATAAGTAGCATTATTGGTTAAACCAGTCGCTGTTGCTGTAGTTTGGCTACTAGCTGCTGCATCCCACTCATAAGTATATGGAGAAATACCACCGATTGCCGAAGCAGTAGCTGAACCATTTCCATTATCTAATACTGAAGCAACTACTGCTGTTGGTTCTGTAATCGTACCTGCTGTAATTTCAACACAACCATTAGCATCTGTAATCGTTCCAGCATAAGTACCTGCTGCAAGAGTAAGAACATCAGGTGTTGTTGCACCATTACTCCATAAATAAGAGTAAGTAGGTGTTCCACCTGTTACTGAAATCATAATAGACCCATCATCACCACCATTACAAGATACATTCACAGGAACACCTAAATTAACCACAATTGCTGCTGGCTCTGTAACGACAATTGTATCAATAGTTAAACAACTTAATGCATCCGTAGTTGTAACAAAATAAGTACCTGCACTCAAACCACTAGCTACTGCTGTTGTTTGGTTTGCTGCATTTAGATCCCATTGATAAGTGTATACACCAGTTCCACCTGTAGCAGAAACCGTTGCTTCTCCATCAGACAAACCATTACAGCTTATATCTGCACCATTATAGTTAGAAGAAACCGTCGTTGTTGCTGTAGGAGCATTAGGATTAGAAATTACAACACTACTAGTAGCAGATATACTATTTGCATCGGTATAAGTAAACATATAAGTACCCGCAGCTAAACCTGTTGCTGTTGCTGTAGTTTGGTTACCTGCATTAGCATCCCACATGAAAGTATAAGGAGCCTGTCCACCTGCTGGCACTGAAGTCGCTGTTCCATCTGTTCCACCACAACTGGCATCTGTCGTTGTATTTGTTGAGGTCAAAAGAACGGTTACACATGGATTGGCTACTACAATATCATCCACTTCTAAGATAAACTTATCAAAAGAATTATTACGGAAACCTACATAAACATCTTGTCCTGCAAAAGCTGTCAAACTTACCGTGTGTGCTACAAAAGAAGTATCTTCTGCTGCAATGGAGAAGACCATCGTTCCTCCTGTTGTAAAGTCTGTAATTACAGGTGTTGCTCCTGCAATAGTAGAAGTTACCCATACTTCATAACCATCTGCATAGGCAGGGTCTCTAGCTACAGCTTCCCATGATAAAGTAGCACCTGAAACAAGACCAGCTACTTGTGGTGTAATCAACCAGTCATCACTTGCTCCTGCTGTTGCCAACCAAGAAGTTACTGCTGCTACAGAATCTACTGTTGCTGTTTCTGTACTTCCTGAAAGTGTCCACAAATCAAAAGCTACTACTCCTGCATTTGCAGCACCATCATTATCTATAATTGTCAGTCCAGTTGGCATCACTCCTCCTGTTCCTTCAAAATCTTCTGAGTATAAAATTTGTGCTTCTAAGGATTGGGAAAAAATAGCTAATGAGCACAATGTCAAGATAAAAAGTTGTTGTATTTTATTCATACTTTTTGTTTAAAAAAACGCTTTATAGAGGTTAGTTAATCTATGATTAACAGCAAGTTATTTTATAAAATGTAGTGTTTCTTTAATAATCTTCTACTTTAACCTAAAAAAGCGCTTTTGTTCGTTTAAAATTGGGTTCTAACATATAAAAATACAAAAATAGCTTTTATTTTTATAAAAATCAAGCATCTTTAAGATATTAACAAACAAAACCAAACGATTTGTTTTTACGAAAACAAATTACACTTATACAACTATTTAGCACAGTAATACACATTTAAATTAAACAACTATCACTAATGCAAAAGCTAATAAAAGTAAAGTATCCCAATTGTCGTCCTTTCTAATTTTCTATAAAGCAACCTAATTACCTCAATAATATTTTTTCAAAATGTACGTTTCCTATAGATAAGATATAAGCTCCTTTCTCTAAATTTCTAGTATTTATTATCGTTTGATAATCTGTTATTAGACCTTCGTTAAGTAATTGCCCATAAGCACTGTATAAATAATACGACTCTCCAATCAATTCTCCACCTACCTCTATTGTTAAGTTATTGATAACTGGATTAGGATATGTTTTTATAACTGGATTACCTGTAGTCTTTATTTCAGAAACCTCTGTATATAGGGTACAATGATTGGTATTATAATTCAGTTCAATTGGTATCGTTGGGCTTAAATTTTGTCCATTAAAACCAGCATAATCCTCTGCATAACGATAGGCTCTAAAAACAGTATTTTGGAGTAAACCTGGAGTTTGTCCTTGTGTTGCAATTCCTGAATTAAGAACAGGGTTAATATACTCCCACACTATATTTTTCATACTGTCTACCTCAAAAAGGTGCCCTGAAGTCCCTGCACAAATCATAATATTTCCATTAGACAATTGATGTGCTCCAGAGATCCTAAAAGCATAAAAGATTGGCGCAATAGTATCCATATAAGTCCAATGTAGATTACTAGGTCCATAACTGTTGTTCGTAAATTGATAGTTTCCGAATGCATCCACGGGAGGATCTATAATATCAACAGATGACCAACCTCTATTTCTACCATTATTAAAAATCATTATTTTTCCTGAATCTGGATTTGAAGCTTCTATCCAATGTACATCATGCTGATCTTCCAGCACTTTTGCTCCTGTCCCACCATAAGTAGCAGGATTTCCCCAACGATAAATCAAATTGCCGCCTTTTCCATTATTCCCCCCCAAGTCACTAGCCGCCTCTGCTGTTGTTGTACTGTGATCAATCACCCAAAGCTCTGACCAATCTTTGCAGCTCAATACAATTTGATCTAAATCTGAATTGTAATCAATTGAATTTACGTGCATCCAATCTGCTCTTCCACCATTATTACTATAATTGACATCAAATAATCCTGGATAATTAATTGTTGGCTGATAATTAGCTTTTGTACTGTCATGATTCTGAACCAAGTGATCCCAAGAATGCCATTCCCAAACGATTTCACCACTATCAATCCCAATTGGTCGAACTTCTACAATAAATTCTGGCCAAAGTTGCCCTTCAATTAAAAGAGTAGAATCTCTTCCTGCTGCAATGCATTCAGCCTGCGACTTAACTTCTGTAGCCAATATTAAGATATTACCATTGGGCAAATATTCAATATCGTGATGTTGGCAGTAGCTATTTGATGAAAAAATATAATCCCAAATAAGGCTCCCATTCCAATCAAATCGCTGGACTTTCCCTCCTACACCACCTTGGCTAAAAACAGGATTACTCGTTTTTCCAGTTCTCAAAAGACTCCCATCTTCTAATAAATAAGCAGATACACCAGGTCGAATGGAAGTAGACCATTGGTTCACTAAGTAGCCACAATTATCAATTAAATAGGTATTTGTTGATGAATTTGGAGTAAACAAGGTATAACCTGGATAAGAACTGGGGCTATTACTAATAACTCCTACTGTCTGAGCATCAATATTATAAGCTCCAAAAAAAAGCAAAACAAAAAGTATATATTTTTTCATTATTTATTTTTTCTATGTAATGGAAAATTCAAAATGCAGTGCTCGCGAACAAATCAGCGACTCTCACAAGCCTCTTAAAAAACTCCAGCTAATTTGGATGGATGGATGCAGTGAACTAAAGCTACTAGGAGTTAATGTGATTCGTAAAACATAGACACCGCTAGATTGGTACCCTCTGTCCTATATATGTATATTTAGCAACTACCTTAAACAGCCAAACCATTCAAAAGCAAGTTCGCTATTTGTTTTTTTAATAATTCAGGCTGAACGCTTCGAGCTGGTTTGTACCAATAATGTAACCATCGCACAGAAGTTAATATAGTGTAGAGAGCGATATTAGAATTAATGTTTTTTAGCTCCCCTTCTTTTGTTCCTTGAATAATAATTTGTTGAAAGCGATTTTCATAATCTTTACGAAGACGCAAGAATAGGCTTAAATTAGAGTTTTCCCCTTTATTAGTTAAATGTTTCCATTCATCATTAAATACCGTTACAGAAGTTGGATTCTTTACTGCAATATCTACATGCAAGGCAATCAATGCCTTTATCTTTTCTATCGCAGTGCTCTTTTGGGCTTCTACTAAATTCATTCCTTCTACAAATAATTGAGCATTATCAAAACAAATTTTTTGAAGCAATTCTTCTTTCGAACCTATATGGCTATATAAACTAGAAACCTTTAAATCAACGCGTTCCGCTAAATCTCTCATTGAGGCAGCCTTGTATCCTTTCTCTCTAAATAGTTGTGCTGCTGCTTCGTATATTGCTTCTTTTTTGCGTTTCTTTGGCTTACTCTTTTCAATCATATTGTATGGAATAAATAATTGGTAGAATACAAACTTAATTAAAATTAGGGTGAATAATAAAAAACTATTAGTTTTGAGGTATTAAAGCATAGTACCTACTTAGCTCTGCTTTTTTTTACTAGGTTTAGCTTTTTAATAAAACACATAAAAGCATATT
>ENA-ORXM01005451-ORXM01005451.1-marine-metagenome-genome-assembly--contig:-NODE-5451-length-10080-cov-3.527042_pt1 | contig 10080 bp, 8 predicted proteins | sample MGYA00237867_ERZ511480 | MGnify/ENA primary metagenome ERZ511480 (study PRJEB26309, sample SAMN06266103) | marine metagenome | isolation source: Algal blade | place: United Kingdom:Sidmouth, United... | reverse complement strand
GGATCGACCCCCTGCGTGTACAGGTTCAACGCCAGGGTGACCAGATCGACGTTGCCCGTGCGCTCGCCGTTGCCGAAGAGGGTGCCCTCGACCCGGTCGGCTCCGGCGAGCAGCCCGAGCTCGGCGGCGGCGACGGCCGAGCCCCGGTCGTTGTGCGGGTGCAGGCTCAGCTCGATCGATTCACGGTCGCGGACGTTGCCGAGGAACCACTCGATCTGGTCGGCGTGCACGTTCGGCATCGACATCTCGACCGTCGCCGGGAGGTTGAGGATCACTCGGCGCTCGGGCGTCGGACGCCAGATTGCCGTCACCGCGTCGCAGATCTCGACGGCGTAGTCGAGCTCGGTACCGGTGAAACTCTCGGGGGAGTACTCGAAGCGCCAGTCGGTGTCGGGGCGACGCGCGGCGCACTCGGCGACGATCTCCGCCCCGTCGGTGGCGATGCGCGTGATGCCGTCCCGATCGAGATCGAAGACGACGCGCCGCTGCAGCGTCGAGGTGGAGTTGTAGAGATGCACGATCGCTCGCGGCGCCCCCACCAGCGCCTCGAAGGTGCGCTCGATGAGCGGGCGGCGTGCTTGGGTGAGCACCTGCAGCGTGACGTCCTCGGGTACGTGTCCGCCCTCGATCAGGTCTCTGACGAAGTCGAAGTCGGTCTGCGAGGCGGCGGGGAAACCGACCTCGATCTCCTTGAAGCCGACCGCGATCAGGAGCTCGAACATGCGCCGCTTGCGCTCGGTGCCCATCGGCTCGATCAGCGCCTGGTTGCCGTCGCGAAGGTCGACGCTGCACCAGGTCGGAGCACGCTCGAGCGCGCGTCCCGGCCACTGCCGGTCGGGCAGCGTGACGGGGGGGAAGGGGGGGTACTTGATGGAGGGATCGACGTTCATCATCGGGGTCCTGGGGCCGGGAAGGGAACACGCGGCGCGCGAGCTTCGACCGCCGCCCGGACGCGCGTCACCGGGCGACGGCGGCGAAGGCGACCGGAGTGCGGGCAGAGCATCGGGCAAGGATCCGGATCCGAGAGGACCTCACGGAGGAACGGGGAATAGGGCGAGAGGCTGGAGTTGACGCTGGACATGACGACCTCGCGGTGGAATCCGGCCCGGACCGGGGATGCCCGGTGCGGGGCCGATCGTGCGATGGGCTCCGGGCGGCACGCCCGGGCGGCGGACTGCGCTGCCGCGTCAGCGGCAGACGACGGCGGTCCCGGCGCTCCCGAGGGAGGCCGGGCGCATAAGGTGCAGTCCTGTCGCGCGAGGGGTCATGGCGCGGAGACTAGACCGGCGGCCGCGCACGGTCAAGCGGAGGGCTCGGTCGCCGGTGACGGTGGTGCGCCGCTATGCGGCACGCCCTCTGTCGGTGGGAGTACCGTGCGCCGACGCCACGCTCGAGCTCCCCGGTACCGCGCCCTGTGCCCCCGTCCCCGGGGCCACGGCCTCGTCACGGACGGCCTCGTTCGAGGCGATCCCGCCCGGGGCGTCCCCCGTCGTGGCGGCCCCTTTCGAGGCGGGCGTGTCGGTTTCGTGCGAATACGCCTGAGGTCCTCCGGAGACCCGCAGATTCCGGGTGCGCAACACCGGCTGGACGAGCGAGGCGCTGATCTCTCGCCAGATGAACAGCAGGCCCGAGAGCACGATGACCGTGGCGCCGAGCAGCACCGTCGAGTCCACCCGCTCGTCGAACACCATCGCCCCGTAGAGCAAGGCCCAGAGCATCTGGCTGTACTGCATCGGCGCGACGAACTGCGCTTCGCTGACCCGGTAGGCACCGATCACGAACGACTGCCCGACGACGCTGAGCACGCCGATCGCGGCGCATTTCAGAAGCGCCTCCCCGCTCATCGGCACGTAGACGAACAGCAGCGCCCCCCCGCAGACCAGTATGTTCGCGAGCATCGGGTAGAGGATCAGCGTGACGGTGTGCTCACGCGCGCCGATGCGCCGCGTGACGACCGCACCGGCGGCGATGCAGAATGCTCCGCCGAGCGCGAACAGGTGATTCGCGGTGAGCTCGGAGTCGCCCGGGCGCAGCACGATCAACACGCCGCAGAGCCCGAGCAGAATCGCGAACCAGCGCACCAGACGTACCCGCTCGCCGAGGATCGGGATCGCCAGGAGCGTGATCAGGATCGGCGAGGAGAAGATCAGCGAGTAGACTTCGGCGAGCGGGAGCGTCTCGAGTGCGCGGAACATGCACAGCAACCCGCCGACGTTGAAGAGACAGCGCAACGCGACGAGCCCCGGCAGACGCGGGCGCAGGGACCGCTCGGCCGGGTCCACGGCGAGGCGTAGCGCGAACGGCACGAAGCTGAACAGAACGACGAAGAACACGACCTGGAAGACCGGCAGACCGTCGATGCTCTTCGTCAGAGCATCGTGCAGCGAGAACACCGAGAAACCGATGAGTGCAAGGCCGGCCCCTTTTAGCGGAGACGGAGCGGAGTGGGCGGGGGACATGATGACACCGGCGGAGCGACGAGCCCCGGATGGAAAACGGAGAGAAGAGACGATGCGACTGCTCGCACCCTTGTTGTTCTGCATGATAGGGGCCGCGGCGGGTGCCGTGCTGGCCACGCTGTTCGGAGCGCGTGGCACGGGTGCCCGCGGCGGGGCGATCGCCGGGCTCGTCGGGGGCTTCGCCGGGTACTTCGTGCGCGACGCGCTCGATCTCGATCTCGGCGGACCACTCCTCGGCACGCTCGTCGCGATCGTCGCCGGCGCCCTCGTCCTCGCGCTCGCGGCGAACCTCCTCGCGCTGGCCCGACGGCGGGACGGCGGCGACCGGGGCTCGCGCGATATCCGACGGCGTTGAACGCGACGCCGCCGACCCGAGGGCGTCGGCGAACCTAGACGCTGCCGACACCGTATCGCCCCGCCCGGGGTACGCGTGGCGAGAGCGAGGTGGGTTCGGGCGGGGCCGACGGCGGAATGGGGGACGGGAACCGCGTCACGCTTCGGTCGGCTCGGCGTCGGGTTACGGACGCGCGCGCCGACAGCAGCGCACGCGCGCTCCGTCCCGAGAGGCACTCCATGACGACTTCGCTCCGACGTTCCAGCCCGCCCCGCCGGCGGCTCCTCCGAACCGCCTTCCCCCGCTCCCTGCCCCGTCTCGCGATCCTGGCCGTCCTGACGCTCGGCGGCTGCGGCGAGCGCGCGGAGGAGCCTCTCGGCAAGGGTGGCGGTGAGGGTGGCGGTGCGGGCGACGGAGACCTCCTCGGTAGCTCCGGCGGAGACTGCGGGCTCGCGTCGATGCGCGGCTGGATCGAGGGCAACATGCGCGACTACTACCTGTTCGCCGAGCAGGTACCGCGCGTTCGCCCGGAGGACTTCGATTCCGACGTGGCGATCCTCGAGGCGCTCAGGGTCGACCCCCCGGATCGCTACAGCTATCTCGCGGACGAGGCCGAGTACGACGCGCTGTTCGAGGAAGGGGAGACGTTCGGTCTCGGCTGGCGGCTCGTCCGCACCGGCCCCGACACCTGGCTGTTCGCGCGGGTGCTGCCCGGCTCCCCGCTCGATCGAGCAGGGGTCGCCCGTGGCGACCGTCTGATCGCGATCGACGGCATCGCTCCGGCCGCCTTCGCCGAGCTCACCGCCGAGGAGCAGGATCGGCGTCTGGGTACGCCGGCAGCCGCCGTCGACGTGACCTTCACGATCGAGAGCGCCGTGCTCGGACGCTACGAGACGACGGTGCGGGCCGAGCCGTTCCCGCTCGTCACGGTGCCGGATGTCCGGGTGCTCGAGCGCGAGGACGGAACCCGCCTCGGCTACCTGCACCTCACCGAATTTCTAGAGACCTCGATGCCCGAGTTGAGCCGAGCGTTCGAGACCCTCGCGGGCGTCGACGAGCTGCTGCTGGACCTGCGCTACAACGGTGGCGGACGCGTCTCGGTCGCCGGGCAGCTCGCCGGCGCCGTCGCCGGCCGGCTCGTCGAGGGGGAGGTGTTCGCGCGCTTTCGACACAACGCCACCTATGCCTCCCTCGATCAGCACATCGACTTCGAGCAGAGCTTCGCGGCACTCGATCTGCCGCGTGTGTTCGTGCTGACGAGCGAGCGCACCTGCTCGGCCTCGGAGCTCGTCATCAACGCCCTCGAGCCGTTCATCGACGTGGTGACGATCGGGCGGCGAACCTGCGGGAAGCCCTACGCGACATCGCCGAGGCGAAGCTGTGGGAGAGTGCTGAACGCGCTCGAGGTTCGCATGGAGAACAGCGTCTTCGTCGGCGACTACGTCGACGGGCTCGAGGCGGACTGCGGCGCCGACGACGATCCGAGCCGCCCCCAGGGGCGCCCCGGCGATCCGCTGCACGACGCGGTGCTGGCCTACATCGACACCGGCGCCTGCGCCCTCCTCGCCGGATCGGATGACGCGGCAAAGCTCTCGCCGAGCGCCAGAGCGGCCGGACGAGCGGGACTCGGCACGGAGCCGCGGTTCTCCCGCCAGCCTCTGCTCGAGGGGGCCGTGCTGCCCTGAGCGTGCGCCGAACAGTCTCGGCCGCGGCGGCGAGATCGGAGGCCTCTAAGCGATCGCGACGGTCTTGCCCGGGTTCATCAGGTCATCGGGATCGAGCGCGTGCTTGATCGCCCGCATCGTCGCCATCGCCGCTTCGCCGTGCTCGCGCTCGAGATACTTCAGCTTGCCGAAGCCCACCCCGTGCTCACCGGTGCAGGTGCCCCCGAGAGCGAGCGCGCGCTCGATCAGAAGCGCGTTGCAGCGGAGCGCCTCGGCCAACTCGAGCTCATCCCCGGGCGTGACGCAGAAGACCATGTGGAAGTTGCCGTCGCCGACGTGGCCGAGCACGTCGGGGGAGAACGGCCCACCGCTCAGCGTCCGACGGACCCAGTCGATGATGCCGGCGAGCTCGGAGATCGGCACGCAGACGTCCGTCGTCATGCCGCGCTTTCCGGGGTTGGCCGCGAGAACGGCGTAATAGGCATCGTGGCGCGCCTGCCAGAGCGCCGTGCGCTCCTCCTCGTGACGTGCCTGACGAAGCTCTCCCGCCCCGTGCTCGGAGGCGATTTCCGCGAACTGCGCCACCTGCTCGGTCACGCTCGCCGCGCTGCCGTGGAACTCGAGAAAGAGCGTGTCTCGCTCGGGGTGATCGGTACCGCAATAGGCATTGATCGCACGCAGGTGCCCGACATCGACCAGCTCGATGCGCGCCATCGGGATACCGAGCTGGATCGTCTCGATGACGGTGCGGACCGCAGCGTCCACCGAGGGGAAGTCGACCACGGCGGCGAGCACCGCCTCGGGCAGGCCGTGCAGACCGAGCCCGACCTCGGTGATGACGCCGAGCGTGCCTTCGGAGCCGACGAGCAGACGGGTGAGGTCGTAGCCGGCCGAGGACTTGCGCGCCCGGGTACCGGTGTGGACGATCTCGCCGCGGGCATCGACGTAGGTCAGCGACATGACGTTCTCGCGCATCGTGCCGTAACGCACGGCGTTGGTGCCGGAGGCGCGCGTGGCGGTCATGCCGCCGATCGAGGCGTCCGCCCCCGGGTCGATCGGAAAGAACAAGCCGGTGTCGCGCAGCCTGGCGTTGAGCGCCTTTCTCGTCACCCCCGCCTCGACCCGGCAGTCCATGTCCTCGGCGTTCACTTCGAGGATTCGGTCCATACCGGAGAGATCGATCGACACCCCACCACGGAGCGCCTGCAGATGCCCCTCGAGGCTCGAACCCGCCCCGTAGGGGACGATCGGCACGCGCCGGGCGGCACAGACGCGAACGATGGCGGCGACCTCTTCGGTCGAGCGGGCGAAGCAAACCGCGTCGGGAGCCTGCACCGGGTGCCAGCTCTCCCCGCGCCCGTGCTGCTCGCGCACCGACTCCGAGGTCGAGCAGCGCTCCCCGAGACGCTCGCGCAGGGCCGCGACGGCGGCCGGCACATCGCCACGACCGGCCGCGCCACCGCCGATCGAGACGGTGGCGGCGCTCGCGGGGGTCACGGCGTGCTCGGTGGGTGCGTTCATGCAGGGCCTGTCTCGGAGATTCCGTCGAGAGTGGACGGAGGCGATCGGGGAAGAACGACCTTAGCACCCCCGCCGCGCCGCTCACCCGCTCGGACTCGTGCGAACCGCAGCCGGCTGCCTCCCTCCGGGCCGTTTCGGCTCGCGCGCCGCGGCCGAGCCGATCGTGCCCGCTCGCACGAACGCCCGACCCCCTGCCCTTGCGAACGCGAACGGGCTATTCTCGGTCAATTCCCACCCCGATACCCGCCCCGTTGACCACGCTCCATCTCGTCCGCCACGGCCAGGCCTCCGCCGGCACCGACGACTACGATCGGCTCTCCGACACCGGCCGCGAGCAGTCACGGCTTCTCGGCGCCTGGTGGAAGAGCCATGCGCTCGCCGTCGACGCCGCCTACTCGGGCACGCTCCTCCGTCAGCGCGACACGGCGCGTCTCGCACTCGAGGCGGCCGGGCTCGGGCGCACGAAGGGCGAGCTCGTCGCGTTGAACGAATACGACGACGACTCGGTCGGGCAGGTCTTCGGCGACGGGCCACGCGATCCGGCAGATTGGCAGTCGTTCACCTTCGTCGACTACGTGCGCGTCATGCAGCGCTGGCGCGATGCCGACGACACGGCACTCGAGGCGGGGCGGGCGCTACCCGGTCGCGAGGGGCTCGAGCGCTGGACCGACTTCGCCGCACGCGGCTGGGAGGCGGTACGCGAGACGCACGCCGATCACGCGGGGGCCGAGCGGCTCGTGTTCTTCACCTCGGGCGGCGTCATATCGACGCTCGTCTCGACGGTGCTCGGGTTGGACTTCGAGCACACCGTCGACGCGATCTGGCGTATCCGCAACGCCTCGGTCACGACATTGCACTTCGACGGCCGTCACGCCCGGCTGGTCGAGTTCAATACCGTCCCCCATCTCGAGGAGCGTCGCGACCCGGCACTCGTCACCCTCATCTGAAGATGTCGTCCCGCACCCGAACCTGTCGAGACTTTAGATCATGACCTCACAGACCCTCGCCGAACTCGACCGCCGCCACTCGCTCCACCCTTTCACCGCGCTGCGCGCGCATCGTGAGAGCGAGCCACCGTTCGTCATCGAGCGCGGCGAGGGGGTGTACGTCGTCGACGACCACGGCAAGCGCTATCTCGAAGGCATGTCCGGGCTGTGGTGCGCCTCGCTCGGCTTCAGCGAGTCGCGGCTCGCCGAGGCCGCGGCGAAGCAGTTCGCGGCGATGCCCTATTCGCACCTGTTCGCCCACCGCTCGACGGTGCCGGCGATCGAGCTCGCGGCCAAGCTCGCCGAGCTCGCCCCGGAGGGTCTCGAGCGCGTCTACTTCGTCAACTCGGGCTCGGAGGCGGTCGACCTCGCCATCAAGCTGGTCTGGTACGTCAACAACGCCCTCGGGCGGCCGAACAAGAAAACGATCATCGCGAGAAAGCGCGCCTATCACGGCGTCACCGTCGCGGCCGGCAGCCTGACGGGACTCCCCTACGCGCAGGAGGGGTTCGACCTTCCGGCGATTCCGGTCCTCCACGTCGACACGCCCTACGCCTACCGTGGCGCGCGGGAGGGAGAGTCGGAGGAAGCCTTCGCCACACGTCTCGCCGAGGAGCTCGAGGCGACGATCCTCGAGGCCGGCGCCGACACGATCGCCGCCTTCATCGCCGAACCCGTCATGGGGGCGGGCGGCGTGCTGATCCCGCCGGAGGGCTACTTCGAGAAGGTGCAGGCGGTGCTCCGTCGACACGACATCCTCTTCATCGCCGACGAGGTCATCTGCGGTTTCGGACGCACCGGGAACTGGTGGGGCTCGGACACCTGCGCCATCCGTCCGGACATGATGACGTGCGCCAAGCAACTCTCGGCGGCCTATCTCCCGATCGGCGCGGTGCTTCTCAGCGACGCACTCTACGAGGCGATCGAGGAGTACGCCTCTCGGCTCGGCACCTTCGGCACTGGCAACACCTACGGCGGTCACCCCGTCGCCGCCGCCGTCGCGCTCGAGACCCTGCGGATCTACGAGGAGGAGGACATCGTCGGGCGCGTGCGCTCGCTCGCCGGGCACTTCGCCGAGCGCGTGCAGGCGCTCGGCAACCATCCGCTGGTCGGCAACGCCCGCGGCGTCGGTCTGATCGGCGCCGTGGAGCTCGTCGCCGACAAGAGCACCAAGGAGAGCTTTCCGGCCGCGACGAAGATCGCCCTGCAGGTGGCGAACGCGGCCCGCGAGCATGGAGTGATCGTACGCCCGACGCCGGGGGACTCGGTCGCGTTCTGCCCGCCGCTGATCATCGGGGAGAGCGAGATCGACGAGCTGTTCGACGCGGTCGGCGAGGCGCTGAACGACGTGCAGCGGAACGCGTGACACCGCTGAGAGCGTCGCTCGCTCCGCGCGAACGCCAGGGAAGAGGACTCTCGCCGTGAAGAAACTCAAGCGCAGCGCCGCCGAGCTCGTCGCCGTCGCCCGCGCGCGCATCGAGGAGATCGACGCGGCCGAGGCGATCGCCCTCGCCGACGACCCGGAGGTGGTGATGGTCGACATCCGCGACGTGCGCGAGCGCCAGCGCACGGGGTTCGTACCGGGCAGCCTGCACGCCCCACGCGGCATGGTCGAGTTCTGGGTCGATCCCGAGAGCCCCTACTTCAAGGAGTCGTTCGGGGAGGACAAGCGGTTCGTTTTCTATTGCGCCTCGGGTTGGCGCTCGGCGCTGACCGTGGCGACGCTCCAGGACATGGGCTTCGAGGCAGCTCACGTGGCCGGCGGGTTCGGCGCCTGGATCGAGGCCGGCGGTACGATCGAGCGGGCGCCCGCCGAGAAAGGCTGAGCGCGTCTCGTCGCCGTCAGTCGCCGCCGAAGGCGAAGAGCCGTCCGCGCACGAGCTCCCCGCCCCCACTCGCCCGCGCACGAGCACGACGAGAGTCCCTTCACGACGCGAAGCGGACCGTGGCAGGCAACTTGCTGAGCCTCACGGCGCGGACCGGCGAGCCGCGCCGTCGGGTGGCGGGAGGGCTCTCGGCGAGCGGAGAGGGGTCGATGATCGAGAGGAAACGACGTTTTCTGGTGCTGCTGAGCGCCGTCTTCCTGCTCGGCATGCTCGGCACCAGCTTCTCGAGCTTCCTCGTCTCGCGCGCCTCGATCCGTACCGAGCTCGCCGGCAGCACGCTGCCGCTGCTCGGCGAGACGATCTACTCCGAGATCCAGCGCGACCTTCTGCGTCCGGTGTTCATCTCCTCGCTGATGGCGAGCAACACCTTCGTGCACGACTGGGCGGCCGCCGGCGAGCGGGACGCCTCGCCCATGACGCGCTATCTCGAGGAGATCCGAAGCCGCAGCGGTGCCTTCACCGCCTTCTTCGTCTCCGAGCGTACCCGCCTCTACTACGCCGCGGACGGGGTTCTCAAGCGCGTCGCCGACACCGAGCCGCGCGACGAGTGGTTCTTCCGGGTGCGCCGGATGAGCGACGCGTTCGAAATCAACGTCGATCCGGATCTCGCCAACGACGACGCGCTGGCCGTCTTCGTCAACTACCGCGTGCTCGATGCGGCGGGACGCTTCATCGGGGCGATCGGCGTCGGCCTCTCGATCGACACGCTGAACCGGCTTATCGAGAGCTACGGCGAGACCTACGAGCGGGTGATCTATTTCGTCGACCCGAGCGGGGCCATCCGGCTCGGGCACGCGAGCGATCCCGACGCCCGGCACCTTCGAGAGATCGACGCTCTGGCGCCCGATGCCGAGCGGCTGCTCGGCGAACGTGGCGAGACGACGCTCGCCTACGACACGAACGAGGGCGAGATGTTCGTCAACGCCCGTTTCGTCGAGGAGCTCGGCTGGCATCTCGTCGTCGAGCAGTGCGAGATCACGGTCCTCGGGGCGATCACGCACACCCTCGCGCTCAACCTCGCCGCAAGCGTCCTCATCGCCTCGATCTTCCTCTCCATCGCCCATCGCATCCTGTTCCTCTACCAGCGCGATCTCGAGCGCAGCGCCACCACGGACCGGCTGACCGGCATCCTCAACCGCGCCGCCTTCGAGGAGATCGAGATCGGAAGAGCACACGTCTGAACTCCAGTCACACAGTGATCTCGTATGCCGTCTTCTGCTTGAAAAAAAA
>ENA-ORXM01005449-ORXM01005449.1-marine-metagenome-genome-assembly--contig:-NODE-5449-length-10082-cov-2.446277_pt1 | contig 10082 bp, 7 predicted proteins | sample MGYA00237867_ERZ511480 | MGnify/ENA primary metagenome ERZ511480 (study PRJEB26309, sample SAMN06266103) | marine metagenome | isolation source: Algal blade | place: United Kingdom:Sidmouth, United... | reverse complement strand
ACTTCCGTTCGGAAAAACAGGCCGCACTTTTGGTCACTATATTCGGAATCATTACGATCCTGCTGAGTATTTTTGGATGGTTCTACTCAGATCATCCTGTATACGAAGCCGCTGCATTGCCATTTGGATTTATAGGTGTTATACAGCTACTGACCGGTGGTACTATTTTTTTGAGAACAAAGAATCAGGTCAGGCGATTGGTCAATTTACTCAACCAAAGCCCTGCTGAGCTTGCTGCGGTCGAAATCCCACGGATGGAAAAGGTGAGTAAAGATTTTAAGAACTATCGACTTTTACACATGATCCTTTTTTTGATCGGTTTTACCTTATTACTGATGGGAAGTGTTGCCAACTGGGGACCAACGGCATTGGGTTCAGGCTTTGGGCTAGTTGTGCAAAGTGCCTTTATGTTGGTCATTGATTTGTTTGCAGCCTGGCGCGGCGATCTTTATTTGCACAAGCTTAGGAAGATTTGTTCCTAAGGTCAGTAATTATCAACTTAATTATTAGTCGTGGTACCTGATTTACAATACATTAAAAATAAATAAATTGTATAATTCAAAAATAATCATTAACTTTGTTTTGAATAAGCTGTTTTTTGTCACAAATAAGCATTATTTTTTTATTTATGAGCGTTCCAAATTTAAAGATACATCGCGAAATTACTCCCGTATCAGAAGAAGACAGCTTTCTCGTTTTTGATAGAAAGAAAACTGTTTATGATTTTCCACTACATTTTCATCCTGAAATAGAACTAAATTTTATCGCAGATGGTAAAGGCTTGAAAAGAATTGTAGGTGATAGTATTGAAGAAATAGATGATATTGAATTAGTGTTAATTGGCTCAAATCAATACCATGGTTGGGAACAACATAAATGTGCATCTAAAACCACACGTGAAATTACAATACAGTTTAGCGAGGACATGTTTAATGAACATTTTCTAAAACGTTCAATCATGAGACCGCTTAATTATATGTTAAAAAATTCTTCTCATGGCATACTTTTTTCAAAAGAAATAAGTGTTCAACTGTACCCCAGATTATCCAAAGTATCGTCATTAAGTGGTATTGATTATTATCTTGAAATGGTTTCTATCTTATTTGAGTTAGCCACTTCGAAAAATCAGAGATTTCTTTCAGCAATTGCCAAAGAATTGGATGAATTTCAAAATAGTGATAAAATAAAATCTATTTATCATTTTATCCATGAAAACTATCCGTCTAAAATTACACTCAATACCTTATCCAATATGTTGAATATGAGTGATGTTACATTCAATCGCTTTATTAAAAAAAGAACTGGTAAAACTTTTATTGAATACCTGAATGATGTAAGAGTTGGCTATGCTTCTTTAAAATTAGCAAGTAGTGATTTAAATATTTCTGAGATAGCATACGGATGCGGGTTTAATAGCCTTACAAATTTTAATAGAACTTTCAAAAAATACAAGGGCACTACGCCTACTGAGTATCGAAAAAACTTTAATGGGATTAAAAAAGTTTTATAATCCTTTTTTACAAATTCCTAAACTCTCTAAAACCTTTAATAGCAACTATAAACTCCATTTCAATATTGTACTGATCGGAGAAAGAGACAGCTTTACCCCCTTGGTAAACCATTAAAAATTAATGAATTAAAAATAAAAAGAAGGGTAAATGGGTTATTACGTGTTTTAGAAGGGTAAACTAATATTAAAACAGTAAAGTCATGTAAATAATTAAAAAATCAGATGTAACCCTTATTTATCTATATCATAAAACTTGCTTATATGAAGTTCATTAGTATTTAGGCACATTTCCTAATGTATTTTTGCCATTAAAATAAGATATACAAATTTAGATTGCAAATTATAAATTTGTATTACCAGAGCCTTATGATGAAAGATTATCGCATACGGTTTTATGAGAGATTTTGGATAAAACTCGCTTTGTTTAATTAGTGTTCTGACCTTGTATACCAAATCAATCAACACCGATTTACTAAGAAATAAAATAATTAGGTAGGGTATTTAATAGTGTAATTGTTATATAAAAAAATTAAGAACAAAACAGATATGAATTTAAAAAAAAATGCTTTATTGATTATATTTTCAATATTTTCAATTTCTTTAATCGCGCAAGAAGATGCTTTAGAATCCAATTTCAAAGTTGAACTTGGTGTTAACCGTTCAGAAATACCATTCACAAGACTAAAAACAGAGGGAGTTAATGGTGGTGTTGGTTGGAACGCAAATGTGTTATATAATTTAAATAAAGGAAGGTTTTTTGCCGAAACCGGATTAGGGTATAGAAATATGAATATTTTGATTAGTGAAGATTTGAGCCAGGTTAGAAAATTTTCAGCAAAGGCTTCTTCAATTAACATACCAATTCTTATAGGAACTACTTTCCTTAAAGGAAATCGCAACGTATTACCAATTTTTAAAACCGGAATTAATCTGGATTATACTTTCCAATTGAACTCTGAGCGTACTGATATTTTAACTAAGTCTGACCTTCAAAATATGAATCTAACATATAATATAAGTGCCGGATTAAAGATTAAAAGGGTAGAACTATTGTTAAGCTACAATACCGATTTAAATAAATATATTAAGACAATTAATAATAAGAATAGTTATATAGGACTAAAGTTGGCATATCACTTTTTTTCAAATTAAAAAGAACTACATAGTTAAATATTAAAGGTTGCAAAAGTTATTAACAAAAAACTATCGCATTACTATGTAAATTAAAAATAACGAGGGTCTGACTTTTATCATAAGTCAGACCCTTTTTGCATAGGTTGTTAGGAACTGATTCAGGATTATGCCCAGTTGCTCATGTGCATCGACCACTTTTTAGTCGCCTCTCTTACCGCCAAATATAAGGATTCCATTACCGCATCGTCGGTCGGGAAAGAGAGTTTATTCTTTGTAACTTCTTTATTTTCCCAATTAGGTTTTTGATAAGGTCGGTGGTAAATACGATTTTCCTATTCTTACAAGGGTTTCGATGATGCCCTAACCTAAGTTTTCCAATTTGACAGTAATAATATCGATAATTTAACAATCAAAACTAGTAGCATAAAAATACCGACGCCAATTTGTTCTAAATAAAATTAAGACTTTCAGTTATGATTTTTGCCTATTACAGGTATTCAATATATTTACGAAAGTGTTCAGCTTCTAATAGTGGTTATATAGCAAATACAAGCACACATGATTTTTGCTATCCATATATTTCTGAATTCGAGCACTCTTTGCATCACAAACTTTGATAAGTACCGCCGAGCTTGAATATTGCACAGCACTATACAAGTTCAGATTACCTCTACTTGGTGCTCCACACGATTAAAAAGTTAAATCTTTATATAATATGTCCTATATCTTTTAAAATCCCATAGGTGCGAAATTGGTCATTCTAAATAAATAAAGCATCATGCACTACAACACTTGATTTTATTAATTTTAGGACCAATAACAATATAAGGCAATGAGTAGTATAAATATTCAATTATTTTCCATACAGTAGTAAGTTACTTAAAAATTTATCCGAAGTACCATATCCCCTACAAAACCTAGCGGTTGCCGTTCACTGGAAGCAAGTGTCAAATTCTCATTGTCAAGATTCGATACCGAATAATCTAATTTTACTGGCTTTCGACGATTATATAAATTACGTGCAGAAAAACCAAACTTACCTTTAATTTTTCTGTTAATATTAAATTTGTAAAGCGCCGATATATCAAGTCTATGATATGCTGGAAGTCGCTTAGAATTAATTTTATTCCCTGCTCTTATTTGGTCTACCTCGCCCATAGTGCCTTCCACAATCTTTGTGTAGGGCAATCCACTTGCATAGGTCCACCCCAGACCGAACTCCATATTTTTCCAAAAATATGTTTGCGAAATATTGAGATGATGCGGTTGGTTATAAGAGTCGGTAAAAGTACGCTCTTGTATATCGCTAAACGTATTTAAATTACTACTAAAAGCATAGCTTAACCAAACCCTATAATTTTCAAATCTTTTCTTTAACAAAAGATCTACTCCAAAGCGCCTACTTGTTCCGGTGTCTACATCTGATTCTTGGCGTAGTTCATACAAATTTGGAATAAGATTATCATTAAAAGGTATACTATTCGCAATGGTTTTGTAGTACCCTTCTAATTCTACACGCCAACCATTATAATCATAAAGGCTACCAAGGGTCAATTGCCGACTTCTTAAAATTGTTATACCGGTACCGTCCGTATTTAAGGCTCCCCAAAAATTATTGGATGTGGGCAAAGGCCCAAAAAAATCAAATTCTACCTGTGCTAAGTAAAATTGGCCGTACGACTGATTTTTTATTTCTGCTGAGCCTGTAAGACGCATTCTATCTGATATTTGTTTTGAAGCATACAGTCGGGGCTCTACTAAAAAATCAAGAAAATTGTTATATATACCAGCTCTAAGGCCAGCGCTTATAAATAATTTCGGGGAACGGTACCGATACTCGGAATAACCGATAAGGTTGGTTAATTCGTTAAAAATCTGCGATTTTCTACTAAACGGTTCGCTAAAAAAAGTACCGGTAAACTCTGTATCCGAATTAACGTCAAAACCTTTGACAGTGCTCTGCTGGCCTAAAAGCACGGAGTGATTTTCTTTGATAGGTATGTTAAACGAAAGATCATAACCGATATCGATTATTCTATTAAAGGTGGAAGCTACAAGCTTAAAATCTGAATTGTCTCGAAAACCTTCGAAATCGTAGCCGTAATCGGAGGAATAGGAAGAGATATAAGCCTGGAACGTCTTATTTGTTTTGTTCGGTTTTGATTTCGTCCACATAAAGCCGATTCCTAAATTTTTTTGTGCGAGCCTATCAGCAACACGTTCTTCCGAATCGCCATTTCTATTAACATTGCCACTACGTAATTTATTGGCAATATGTAACAAACTAAGTTGTAGTTTTTGATGGTTTCTAGGCTTCCATATAACCTTAAAATTTAAATCTGAGAATGAGTAGTCGATAAAGGAACTATTACTTGGTTCTATTTGATTGTCTTCAGCTACCGATAATCGAGAGTTTTCAAAAACTTTTTCTGAAAGCCTCCTAAATAATGGTGTTTCAAAAAGATCTGTGGAGGAACGTCTCCCGGATACCAAAACTCCTATTTTTTCGGACAATGGAATTTTGAAGTATGCATCAGCACTTGTTAAATTCAGCCCCCCACCTACCTTGAATTCATCAAACAAATCATCTGTCGATTTGATGTCGATAACACCAGATATTCGCTCTCCGTAGCGTACACTTGTTCCTCCTCGATACACGTTGGCACTTTTTATAATATATGGGTTAAAGCTACTTATCTGATTGAAGAAGTGATCGTTCAGGTACATCTTAATACCATCGAATAGTACTAAATTTTGATCTGGTGTTCCACCCCTTATGTGCAAGTTTGTAGGGTCCTCCGTTGGGCTGCTCACGCCGGGTATGAGTTGTAGACTTTGAAATATATCTGATTCTACCAAACCAGGCAGTATACCTAAACCTTTAGGCGATAATTTTATAGAACTGTCTTCGTTCTTTACCATACCTCGCGTTAGATAATCGGTCACAACGACCTCCTGTAACTGAGTAAAATCTTCTTCAAGGAATATGGTAGGACAACCCTCGTTCAACAAATCGACTCGAACATCTTTGGACGCCATACCATAGCGCGAGAAGTGTAAAACGGTATTTCTGGGGATGTTTAAGTTAAAGCGACCTGCGGCATCGGTGATAGCTACCATACTTTCTTTATGGGTTATAGCCGTATCTGAAAGTGGAAGGCCGGTTTCATCCGTAACCAGTCCGCAGAACTGTATTTCAGAACGATCTACTATAAAAAGGTAGTTGTCCTCTGAAGCTTTGCTTGCAGAAATACCATATTTTATGTGTAGCGCTTCTAAAAATTCATGTAGTGTTAACATTCCAGGCGCATACTCAAAGTGAATCTCCTCGAATTCATCGGCATCATAAGAAAACGTTATGGCATGTTGTTTAGTGAAAATTGCGCAAACAGCTGCCAGCGTAGGGTTATGTTCATGTATCGTAATTTGTTGCTTTTGGCCCCGACATAGCACCGGCGATATGAATAATAATAGGCATACTAATAATGAACTTATCTTCATTTTGGTTGTAATAAGACTTTATCATCGACTACATCAAATTTAAGGTCCATAGGCCCACAAACCCTATTCAACGCATTTATTAGGTCATTATTTTGGAAAGAACCCGTGTAAGAACGCTGTTTATTTATTCTTGAACCATCTATTTTTACATTGTACTGTCTTTCCATCTCTAAGAATACCTCCTCTAAGGATTCTTTTACAAAACGACTTTCTCCTGTTCGCCATTTTGGACTTTCAGTTTCTTTTGAAGATAGTCGTAATACCGATTCCGCTGTTGCAATAGCACTCATGCCCTTGGTTAAGGTTAGACTATCCTTATTTACAAAAACGGCTACTTTACCCTCATCGCAGAATACTTTTAGCAATTTCTCCCTAGCGTATACATTAAACCTGGTTCCCAATACCTTTATGCTTCCGTTAGCTGTCCCAACTTCAAAAAAACTTCCTTTTTTGACCGTGAAATAAGCCTCGCCCGCTAGCCGTAATTTCCTTTTTCCAAGAAATTTGTTTGCATCATAACGTAATTCTGATCCTGCGTTCAGTACTACTACCGAACTGTCGGGTAGTATAACCATTCTATTTTCTGCATAATCTGCGGTAATGACCGTTTCTTGATCAAAGAATACATATGCTCCAAGTAAAATAGCGATAGTAGCTGCAGCGGCATACATCCAAGGACGTAAAGATCTTACCTTGCTTTTATTGGCGCTCTGCTTTAATGTTTTATTGTAGGCCAACTGTTGCGCGAATTTTTCTTTGAGGTCTACTTTTGGAAGCTCCAATTTTCCGGTCTCTTCAGCAATTTTTAAATATAACTTAAAATCTGCCGTTTGTTCAAATGCTTGTAATTCAGAGGGTGTAAGGTCGCCCGCTAACCATTTTGCCAAGCTATTTTCTGGAATGTCGTTTTCTTCCTCCATATACTATTTTTTGCATTGTTTTAGATTTTATAATTACCTATCTCGGTCTTAAGACTCTTTAATGCAAGATGAATTCGTTTCTCTACCGCTTTTACCGAAATTTCAAGTATCTCCGCTATCTCAGCGTAGGATTTCTTTTCCATACGATGAAGCAGAAATGCCTCGCGGTGTCGAGATCTTAAATTACCGATTGCCCTATCAAGTTTAATTCCGAATTCCTTTTCTTCTAATTGAAAATCGGGTGACTCTGCCATTTTCATTTCTCCTATTGAATTTGCAAAGCGTTGACCAGTCTTTCTGTCTCTTATGGCATTAAGTGTAGCGTTATTGGCTACCTTATATAAAAAACTTTTTGCAGAGTCAAAGATGATTTTTGAACAATTTTGCCAAAGCTTAGCATAGCTTTCCTGAACGATATCTTCCGCTTGTGATAAATCCCCATATTTATAGTATAAATAGCTCCTCAATCTATCATAATGCTCGTAAAAAAGTTTTTCATATACTTTTTCATCACAGACATTAGGTGAATTTTTAACCATAAATACAGGGATTATTAATAAGTTGAAAGTAAAAATATTAAAAATAAACCGTAAAGTAACTTAAAATGAATATCCAATTGAGATATCAAGCGTTGGTAAAATGACATTCGAATCTGATGCTGGCAAATTTTTAATAAAAAAGCGTCTGTACTCGGCACCTAAACTGAAATCTGCAGTAAATCCTTTTAAGAATTTAGGTAGAATTAATTGGTAGCCCGTTTTAAAATCGCCACCTAGGGCATAAAAATTGCCTTTTTTCTCATTACCTTTCGTATTTTTTACGTTTCCATAGTCGGTAATAAGTCCGCCACGTAAATACCAACCTTGTGGCCTATTCTCTTTTCGCTTAAGATAATACTTGTAACCAGTGTTAAGTGACACATAATTGGCGCTCAGATTATTGTCGCGGTAGTACTTCCTATTCTGTATGGAGGATCCTATATACATAATCTCGACATCGAGCGAACTTTTTTGGCTCATCACATTTTCGTATCCTAAACTGATAGCACCAGCCGCAATATCAAATACATTAGCTCTAATAACATGACCAATTGGTTGTTGCGATTGAAAATTTTGAGCATTACTGTCTTGCGCCACCATCGTGGATGTAGATAAAATAAAAGAGGCAAATAAAATTTTAATTGTTTTCATAATGTAATTTTTATAATGATTAAATGATTTACCACTCTAAAACACACACGAATCAATTAACCCTCCTTTTTTATTTAAAAATATTAATATTTATATTCTGTAACACCTAAATTGCACATGTTGCCTTTATAGTTTATTTTAGTTTAAAAATAGACTATAAGGCTTAATATTAAAGCACAAAATTCAATGGAAAAAACAAAATACCCACGTTCGTTCTCACATATAGGTATCACTGTTCCCGAAATTAACAAGGCTGTCAAGTTTTACGAGGAAGTTATGGGATGGTATGTTATTATGAAACCTTCTACTGTTAAAAAGAACCCCGACACTGCAATTGGTCAAATGTGCATCGATGTATTTGGCACTAATTGGGAAAGTTTCGAAATTGCCCATATGGCTACCTCGGATGGTATCGGGATCGAATTATTTTCTTTTCCGCATGGGGACAAGGAAGAACCTGAATTTTCTCCATTTAAAACAGGATTGTTTCACTTTTGTGTACAAGACCCGGATATCGAAAATCTTACAAGTAAAATCGTTGAAGCTGGTGGCAAGCAGAGAATGCCGATTAGAGAATATTATCCTAAGAAAAAGCCGTTTAAAATGGTGTACGTGGAAGACCCCTTTGGAATTGTATTTGAAATATATACGCATAGTTATGAATTAACCTATTCTAAAGGAGCTTACGAAGACGAATAATCATAAATACTATTTTTTTTTGGGGGGGGTACTCTTTTCTGCGTTAACTAATAATTTGTATAATAAAGATCACCGCATTAAATTAATAAAGAAAATCCTTTTATTGCAAGGTTGAGCTATTACGCGTGGTGAATTAGATCCTTAATTATATCATGAACCATTTTTTGCACTGAAAAGATTTCACAAAAAACCACAGTGTTAAAATTACTATTGAGTTTATTTCGGAAAATGGGTGAAATTTAATTTTAAATAAACTTATCGTTAATTGTAAGCCTTATTGAATGTTTTAATTCAGGGATTTGAAGCGAGCTAATAGCTGCGATAAGGGATCTATCCTAAATAGGTTCGATTCAGTACTAGGTTCAAGTCATATAATTTAGTATTCGAGGACAAATGCTTCTGAGACTATTAAATGCTCGATGTTGCAAAGCCTATAAATTTAAATCTGGATTGCATTCTTTTTTTTGATACGCGAAGAATCAATTTCACCATTAACTTGAGTTTAGACACTGATTTTTTAACCTCGGCGTGACCAAACTCAAGAAAATTTTTAAAGTAAACAATTACTGGTCATTAAGATTTAGTCTATACGAAATCAACTGATAGCGCAACTTCAGAGAACGTATTAAAAAAAGTGCCATATTTTTATTGAATTTACTAACTACATCTTGTCTACTATTAGATCAACCAAGCGTAACAATTTTAACTACATCATCCTCCCAAATTAACCAGCACATATAGTAGCCCTAGAACTAGTAGAACAAATCCCGAGGCTGCTAAAAATCCGATTTTATCCGTTTTGTTCCATTTTGTGAATTCCCAATTAGAATTAGGACCAAATAGTTTAGTTTCGTCATAAAGTGTAGGCGTAGCGTAGGCCAATCGTAGATTTTCATGGTCTATCTCCCGAGTTTCCCCTACCGGGGTCTTCATTTTAGCGTAGAATTTATTGATGTTAGGTTCCTCGTCTTCCTTTTTTGGATATAAAGTACTTATCAGAATAATCAATATAAAAGGGAAACTCATCCGGAAGATAATTCTCAAGGTTTCGTTCATAGAATAGGTATTGCTCTCTAGGTCAAAGCCGATTTTATCCAACAAAAGGAGTTCGGGATTCAACATTCCTGT